>JABAOF010000023.1_pt2 | contig 13620 bp, 10 predicted proteins | sample 7062171 | NCBI WGS metagenome assembly JABAOF01 (sample SAMN14538628, study PRJNA623070) | marine sediment metagenome | biome: marine biome [ENVO:00000428]; feature: marine pelagic biome [ENVO:01000023]; material: deep marine sediment [ENVO:00002113] | place: India: Gulf of Khambhat ...
CTCTGATCCCGATGCTTGCCTCGACAGAGAAACGTCGTTTAGAAGACTTGGAAAGTTACGAGACGTCAAAGCCCCGTCGCCGATTCGGTCGGTGGTTGAGAGCGATTCGGAAGTTTATCTTCACGACGATTCCTGTGTTTATCTTGAAGGTGACTCTGAGATTCACCCGGCTTTTGAGTCGTGTCCTGCTTTTCATCATCAATCCTGTATTAAAACTTTTCAACCGGCTGTATTCGAAACTGGAGAGCATCTATCCCCGCTCTCTGAAGTGGTCGCTGGGCCACAGGCCGGCCGTTTTAGCTGTGGCCTTCGGGCTGTTCTTGATAACTGTTCTTCTCATTCCTTTCCTGGGTATGGAACTGATTCCGCAGCTCTCCCAAGGGGAGTTCCGGATAGAGTTTCGGCTGCCACCTGGAACACCCCTGCAGAAAACCGATCAGATCATCGCTTCTTTCCAAAAAGCGACCGGAGATGTCGAGAACATCCAGACCAGCTTCTCCGTAGCCGGGACTGGCGACAGGTTTGATGCTAATCCTGATCATGGTGGCGAGAATTGGGGTGAGCTAAGTGTGTCTTTGATTCCTGGTTCGAAGAGAGTGCATGAGGAAGCTGCCATGAGGGAAATCCGGCAGGCGATAGAGGGATCACCCGGCGTTCAGTATAAGTTTTACCGGCCAACGCTGTTTACCTTCAAGACACCGATTGAGGTGGAAATCGCTGGATTTGATATCAGGAAATTGAGGGAAGTCAGTAACGAAGTCGTCAGGCAAATGTCGTCATCCGGGCGATTTACAGATATCAAATCATCGATGGATGTCGGACATCCCGAGATTCAGATTCGCTTTGACCGGGAGAGGGCGGCCGCTCTCGGGTTGAGCGTCTACGAGATTGCCGATCGGGTGGTTAAAAAAGTCAGAGGTGAAGTAGCCACCCGGTATTCTTGGCGGGACAAGAAGATAGATGTCCTGGTTCGTTCCCGCGAGGAAGACAGGGCCTCGGTAGAAGATATACGGCAGTTGATCATCAACCCGGAGAGTGAACGCCCTGTGACCTTGGAGGGAGTGGCCAGGATTGTTGTCGGAACCGGTCCGAGTGAGATAAGACGCGTCGACCAGGAAAGAGTGGCCTTGATCAGTGCGAATTTGAAATACGGTGATCTCGGAAGCGCCGCACAGGAGCTAACGAGCATGATCAGGGATATCGATCTTCCGAATGGGTTGACTGCAGAAATCGCCGGGCAGAATGAGGAGATGAATGTCTCTTTCCGGTCATTGAGGTTCGCTCTCCTTCTTGCTATTTTCCTGGTTTATTTAGTCATGGCCTCTCAGTTTGAATCCTTCCTCCATCCTTTTGTCATCATTTTCACCATCCCCCTGGCCCTTATCGGAGCTGTATTTGCCCTTTGGATCACGGGTTCGAAGATCAGTGTGGTGGTCTTTATCGGATCGATACTCCTAGCCGGAATCGTGGTGAATAATGCCATCGTCTTGATCGACAGGATCAACCAGATACGCAAGCGAGGAGAGGAGAAGGTAACGGCGATTGTCGAGGCCGGAAAACAGCGCATGCGGCCCATCCTGATGACCATGCTGACCACGAGTTTAGGACTGCTGCCCCTGGCAATAGGCCTTGGAGAAGGGGCCGAAATCAGGGCGCCGATGGCCATTACTGTTATCGGAGGATTGACTGTTTCTACCTTCCTGACGTTGATTGTGATTCCGGTTGTCTACAGCCTGTTAGATAGGAAGCCATGAGAATAACAGAATTTTCCCTCCGCCGTCCCGTGACTGTGTTCATGGTCTTCTTGTGTTTTGTGGTCATCGGCTGGATTTCCTCTAGACTTCTGCCTCTCGAGTTTTTCCCTGATTTGGATGCTCCGTTTATCGTCGTTAACGTTCCTTACCCGAACTCGACTCCCGAAGAAGTCGAACGCGAGATCGCCCGGCCGGTCGAAGAAATCCTGGCCACTATAAGTGATATCAAGCGCATGGTCTCCGACTCAAGAGAGAATAACGCCAATATTTTCTTGGAGTTTGATTGGGGCATTGATATCGATGTCAAAGCTGTAGAAGCAAAAGAGAGGATTGAAGGCATCCGCAACCAGATGCCACGGGATGTCGAGAGGATTATCGTCCAGAAATTCAGCACTTCAGACATGCCGATCCTGATCTTGAGGCTCTCGAGTAACCGTGACCTCTCCAACTCTTATGACATGCTTAACCGTGTCGTCAAACGGAGGATTGAGAGGCTGAAGGGTGTGTCGAGAGTCGAGATGTACGGTGTTGAGAAGAAACAGATTCTCATTCAATTGATAGCCGATAGGATCATCGCCCACCAGATCGACCTCAACCGCTTATCTCAGATTCTTCGGAACAGCAATTTCATGGTCACCGCCGGTCAGATCACGGATGCCGACCGGCGGTTTACAGTAAGGCCAATGAATGAAATCCGGAGTGTCGACGAGATAAACAACTTGATCGTCGGTGATCATGGTCTTCGACTCAAGGATATTGCTCGAGTGAGCTTTGAGATGCCTGAGTTGAACTACGGACGACATCTCAACCAAACCTACGCCATCGGTCTCAATGTTTTCAAAGAAAGCGGGGCCAATATCGTGGATGTGGGACGGTTGGTGAAGGCTGAAGTCGACAGAATCAGTCGAGATCCCAAGATGGAAGGGGTCCATATTTATTTTATGGATGATGCTTCCGAAGGAGTCGTCAGCTCCCTCAACGAACTTCTCAAAGCCGGACTGATGGGAGCCGGGCTGGCTGTCCTTCTGCTTTTTCTCTTCCTTCGTCGATGGTCGAGCACGCTGATTGTCATCCTGGCTGTTCCGTTTTCCCTCCTTGTCACTCTGGCCTTGATGTATTTTGTGAATGTTTCTCTCAATATCCTCTCGATGTTGGGGCTTCTCTTGGCTGTGGGGATGTTGGTGGATAACGCGGTCGTGGTGACCGAGAATATCTCCCGTTATCAAAAACTCTATCCCAACAGGTCCGACAACACAACCGTAGCTGTAAATGAAGTGGCTTTGGCCATAACCGCCGGAACCGCCACGACAGCTATCGTCTTCCTGCCCAATGTTATCGGCGGTAATGAAATCACGATCTACTTGAAGCATGTGGCCATTGCCTTTTGTGTAGCTCTCGGGGCCTCACTCGTGATGGCTCAGACCATCGTACCCCTTTTAGCCTCCAAGATAAAATCCCGTAATAATAACAAATCACTCTGGATTGATAAGGTTATCGGTCGGTACAGAAAGATCTTGGACTGGCTGCTTCATCATCGAAAAACTTCTGTGGCCATTCTGATGGTAACCCTTTTCAGCATTGCCATCCCGGTCATGTTCGTCAAGAAAGATATGTTTCCTCCTCAAGAAGACCGGAGAATCCGGCTGCACTACAACATCAACGACAATTTTACCGTCGAGAAGGTGGAAGAGGCTGTGGATAGGATCGAAGATTATCTTTTTGCCAACAAGGACGAGTTCGAAATCGATTCAGTATACAGTTATTATGAAGGTGGATACGCCATGTCCACGATCCTTCTCAAAAAAGGAAAAGAGGCCAAGAAGCCTCAAAGAAAAATCCAGGATGAAATAAGTGAACGGCTGCCTGAAATCGCGGTCGGAGAACCGGGGTTTGAGTTCAGGCGATCTGGTGGAAGAACAGATGATCTCAATGTTTACTTAATCGGCAGCTCTACCGAGCAGCTAATCAGACTCTCTCGTGATGTCGCCTGGGCTTTGGGAAAGGTTCCGGGTTTTCGCGATGTTCGATCCCGGGCCTCAGCCGGAAATAAAGAGGTTCAAGTAGTGGTTGACCGGGATCGGGCTAGAAAATACGGTTTCTCTCCTCAAGAAGTGGCCAACAACATCGCCGTCGCCATGCGTGGTGTCTACCTCCGGCGTATCCATGACGAGGAAGGCGAAATCGAGGTCAAAGTCGAGTTTCAGAAAGAAGACAAGAGAAACCTGGCGCAGTTGCAGAATATTAAACTGTTCGCCGATAACAACACTCATATCAACCTCTCTACGCTGGCTGATTTTACGATCAAGCAGGGTCCTCCGGTTATCCATCGGGAAAACCGGGTCACTTCCATAGGTGTCTCGATCGGGCTCAAGGATATTACGGTCAACGAAGCCAAGGAAAAAGTACGTAAGGTCTTGGATGAATATGAGTTTCCGGCCGGAGTCAGTTGGGACTTCGGACGGAGCTTCGATTTCGAGAGTGAGGCCGCCAAGACCATGATGATCAACACGCTTTTGGCTTTGGCCCTGATTTATTTCGTGATGGCGTCGCTCTTTGAATCCCTTGTTTTTCCGGGTGCGATATGGACTTCTATCATTTTCGCAATCGTAGGTGTCTGGTGGTTCTTCCTTATCACAGGAACCACTTTTTCACTCATGGCCTGGATTGGAGTTTTAATACTCATCGGTGTTGTGGTCAACAACGGGATCGTCCTGATCGACCATATCAATCAGCTGCGAGCACGAGGCAGCGGGCGCTACGAGGCCATCGTCCAGGCTGGGGGAAACCGGATTCGTCCGATTTTAATGACTGCAGGGACCACGATTTTGAGCTTGATTCCCCTCTGCTTCACGACCATAGAAATCGGTGGGAACGGCCCCCCTTATTACCCGATGGCCAGAGCCATTGTCGGTGGATTGGCTTTTTCGACATTAGTCACCTTGATCATCCTGCCCACCATCTATGTTTTGCTGGATGATTTTAGACGGTGGGCCATGAGAGTTGTCCGCACCGCCAAATCTTAACAAATAAACAGGGTAAACAGGGGACGGTTCTATTTTTATCTAGATTCTCACTACCTGCCTACGCAAGCACAAGCTTCGTGGAAACAAGCCTGGATTCCTGCTTCCACAGGAATGACGAGAAGGGAAAAAATAGGACCTTCCTCTTTATTGGAAAGGATTTTGGCTGATCACAGGAACCGTAATTTTTGAGATAAGTCGCCTAATTATGATAAAAAGACGTATATCTAATTAAATGGACTATGAAGATTCCTACGACCCAAGGAATAACGATGGAGATTAAACATATAATAGAAATAACTTGGTTTGATGGATGACTCAGATGCTTTCCCTTATCACCAAACTTATTATGTCGTACGAAAGGGCGGCACTTTGGGGAACGTCCCCCTTTAAGATTGGACTCCTTGTTATAGGCATTCTATTTTTAGGATTTCTATCTAGCCTTTCCCCAGAACAAGAAACAGCGGACTTGATCATCAAGAACGGTCTCATCTATACGTTTTCAGAAGAGAATCCAGAAGTCCGAGCTCTAGCAGGAAAGGATGGAAAGATTCTCGCCTTGGGGTCGAACAAAGACATAGAAAATTACATCGGCCTCTCAACCCGGGTGCTGAATGCGAGGATGAAACTGGTCATCCCGGGCTTTATCGATGCCCATTGCCATTTTTCCTCAGGGGGACATTCGCTTACCATGCTGGACATGACTGATGCCCAGTCGGTGGAGGATATCCAGAAAAGACTTGCAGCCAGGATTGGCGAAATCTCTGAGGGAGAACCAGTGTTTGGGTTTGCATCATATCCCAATAAGGCTCTTTTCAAGGGACTGGGCTGGCCGAATAAAGACATCCTGGATGAGGTTTCCCACAAAAATCCCGTCGTGATAAGGCGCAGAGGTGGGCATGCTGTGTGGGTCAACAGCCTTGTATTGGAAAAATCAGGCATCACTAAGGATACGGAAGTTCCTGAAGGAGGAGAGATTGTCAAGAACCCGAGGACAGGAGAACCCACTGGAATCTTGAAAGAGGCAGCTTCGAGCCTTCTTAAGGTTCGTGATAAGCCAAAACCCAAGAAGGACATTGAAAGAGCGTTGAAGCATGCTGCCAAATTAGGATTGACGAGTATCCACACAGGGTCTTACTTGGAGGAAATCGAGATATTTAAACAACTCAAAGACGAAGGGAAATTAACTCTCAGAGTCTATGCCTGGCTTCCTGTAGGTAGGATAGATGAGTACATCGAGAAGGGTATCAAACAAGGTCAGGGAGACGAGATGGTGAAGGTAGGTTTCCTGAAGATGTACATCGATGGGACCATCGGCGTTCGCTCTGCCCTGATGTTCGAGCCTTTTGCTGAGGAACCCGGGAATACTGGTCTGGCTCAGTATAAAAAGGAAGATTTCTTCGCCCTGGTCGAAAAAGCCCATCGGAACAGGTACCAGATCGGAGTCCACGCCATCGGGGATAAGGCAGTTCACTGGGTCCTGGATGCGATCGANNTACACCACCGGGTCGAGCACAACACCGTAAACATCCTGGCCGATACAAAAAGATTCAAGGAATTGGAAGTTATCGCCTCCATGCAACCGACCATAACCGGAAATGAGATGTACAAGAGGGTGAGACTCGGAGTGGAGAGGGCCAGGCGGGTCGATATGTACAAAACCCTCCTCCATAACGGCGCTATGCTGGCTTGGGGAACGGATTGGCCAGTGTCACCTTTAAACCCGATGTATAATCTGCAGGAATTAGTGGCTCGGTATTATCCGGAACAGAGGCTGACGATGTACGAAGCGATTAAATATTACACATATGGCCCGGCATATGCTTCTTTCGANNAAGACTGAGGTGTTATACACCATCGTGGGCGGAAAAATCGTGTATGATAAGTCGGCAACGGAGTGAATTTAGCATCACGCGAGTTTAGATAATTCGAGCCTATCAATATTTTTCACTGGATACCTCACTTCCGACATTTTCGGTTTAGCCAGAATCAATCTCTTGACTTTGTCTTGGCTTACCCCTATTTTGGAAGACAACAAGGTTGGGCTTATGAAAAAGAGGCTCCCAATCCCCCAGAGATACTCAAAAATTTGGGCATTATTTTTGGTGTCCATCACGGGACTCATAATCATGGGGACTATTTCTTCTTGCGATTGGTCTTCTCACGAAAAAGAGGTCAAACCGGGGAACCGAATTGGTTCGTTCTTCCCGAAAAACCGAAACCGACCGTAATCCACATCCACGGCGGTGCCTGGCTGGAACAGGACAAGGAAAAAGAAGTGATGTATTTCCTCCCTTATCTGGAGCAAGGCTGGCACGTCGTGAACGCGAACTACCGGTTAGGAGACAACACAGCTCCTCAAGCGGTGGACGATGTGATGTGTATCCTGCGCTAGGTGAGTCAAAATGCCGAGGAATACAAGTTTGATATAGAGGCCATTGTTTTAACCGGTATCTCGGCTGGTGGTCATCTGGCTCTGATATCAGCCTTTCTTAATAGTATCCCGGGTAGCCATCCCTGCTTCGTCGGAGACAGAATTAAGATTCGGGCTGTTGTCAACTGGTTTGGTATTACAGATATTGCTGCTCTTGAGTCTTACTTAAGGATATTTCCGTCTGACCTCAACTACGCTCGGCGATGGATCGGAGATGAGAGTCTCATCCCGAGGATCTCAAAACAATATTCTCCTGTAAACCACATCACTCCAGAAAGCCCTCCTGTTTTAACTTTTCATGGAACCAGAGATAGGGTTGTTCCATACAATCAGGCTGTTGATCTCCACGAACGACTGAACAAGGATGGTATAACAAATCGGTTGATAACCATGCAGGATAGGAATCATGGGGGATTTACATCTGATCCTTCCACATTGATATCACTTTTTCCCTGTGATATATGTATAAGAGCCGAATCCTAAATTATGCCTGTCCAGTTAAACGCTGGTTTATATTGAATTTTCAGAAATTATAGGTGTTATCGAGTCAAGAATATTTCTCGCATTTAATCCTGAGTTTTNNAGTTTTAATTTAAGAGGGATTTCATGATCTGCCTGGTCTGGATAAACGGAGTTAAAAGGATCCAATACGGCCTCATACTGTTTACTATTGCCCTGTTTTTTATGAGTACGCCTGGTATTCATGCCCAGCCTCTGGAGGAATTTGACTCTCCTCCAGTAAAAATTACAGAAGGATGGCAGTACCGATGGGGGGATTCACCGGTCGATGAAGCAGGGGTGCCCTTTTGGACCTATCAGGAACTTGACTCCCCAGATTGGAAGTCGACCAAAGCCACAGCCCGGCTTCCCGGACACGAAGGAAGAAGAATTCTCTGGCTTAGGGCTAGGCTGCCAGAGGGAAAATGGGAAGCCCCCACGGTCCTGATTCCTCGTGTGTATTTGCTCTGTCATGTTTATCTGGATAGATCCTTGATCTATTCGTCTGGCGATTTTAAGCCAGATTTTGCCAATCGATTTTCTTCGTTTATCCCTGTCCGGTTCTCCTTACCGGGTGATTTTCAAGGAAAAACCCTTTTCATCAGGACTTATACTGACTCACCTGGATACCATGGCCTAGAAAGACCTGTGTTGGTGGGGACCAGTGAATCATTGCTTGTGTGGACTATTCATAGGGGATTGATTTACCTTATCCTTGGTGGTTTTTTCATTTTCATCGGGTTGTTTTCGCTTACAACCCTGTTCGAACGCGGAGCCCACAAAACATATGCTGCTTTAGGTTTCGGATTGTTCACAACCTTCATCGGCTTGGCATTCATCGCATCTCACCCTGCGACGTTGCTGTTGGTCCAGGCGCCCAAGTTCTGGTTCTATTCGCTGTTCGTTTCATTCTTCATCTTTCCCATTGGACTTATTCTTTTTGTCGATCAAGTCATCGGCGCGGGGTATAAATCTATCATCCGGCGGTTGTGGCAGATTCATGTGGTCATAGCGGTTGTCGCCCTTGTTTTAGAAGTCCTGAAAATAATGTCCCTGCCGCGCTGGTATTTTTTTCTTCAATATTTATGGATCGTGGCTATGATTGTGGTCGTGGCGACGAGTATACATCCCTCTATAAAAGGGAGCTTTGAAGCCCGAATATTTACAGCAGGTGTCGCCTTTTTTTCTCTGTTTGCAGTGCATGATATTTTGAGGGGGAGTGAATTTGCCTTGATGCACTGGGGAACCTTCGGATTTGTTCTTTTGCTTGGTTACTTGCTGTTACATCGGTTTAGTGAGAACCGGATCCGGCTGCAGATCTATTCGAAGGAGCTCGAAGAAAAAACTCGAAAGCTAGAGGCGGCCAAAGTCCAATTAGAAGAGTACAGCCAAACCTTAGAGCAGAAAGTGGAAGAGCGCACAAGAGAAGTGCAGGAGAAACAGGCCCAATTGGTCCAGTCCAGCAAGATGGCGTCGCTTGGAAGCCTTGTTGCGGGTGTGGCGCATGAAATTAATACCCCGGTTGGAGCTATTAACAGCATGCATAGTACTCTGATGAAGGCGGTTGAGAATCTTAAAATGGAACTCGAGGAAAGGCTTAAGGAAACACATAAGGAATACAAGAAAATTGACGAGTCGCTAAAAATCGTCGAGGATGCAAATAAAGTTATCCAAGCCGGGACGGATCGTGTTGTCGATATCGTGAGAAGGTTGCGAAGCTTTGCTCGGCTCGATGAAGCGGAATTGAAGGATGCGGATATCCATGAAGGCTTGGAAGATACGCTGACTATAGTTCATCATGAGTTAAAACATAATATTACCGTTATCAGGAATTACGGCGAAGTCCCGAAGATCTCATGTTTTCCCGGGCGTCTGAATCAGGTGTTTTTAAATATTCTTATCAACGCCAAACAGGCCATAAAAGGTAAAGGAGAAATCACAATCTCCACTTATACCAGAGACAATAAAGCATATATTGAAATAAGAGACAGCGGCGAAGGGATTCCCGAAGAAAACCTTAGCAAAATCTTTGATCCAGGATTTACAACAAGAGGAGTCGGTGTCGGCACTGGATTGGGATTGTCTATCTGCTATCAAATCATCCAGGATCACCAGGGAGAAATTCTGGTCAAGAGCGAAGTAGGTAAGGGGACAACGTTCACCGTAGTTTTACCCATGGACCTTGAAAAAAGGATAAATCCAGATTCGAACAAGTTGTAAGTTTAGTCTATTTGATCCTGATACCAATATTTCAACCACAAAACTAGGCATATATCTTTATTTCTTTTAGGTTTTTCCAAGTATTTTCAGAGTACCAGATTTCAGTAAATTCCGAGATAGAATCCTTTTCTCTTCTAGTCATTTCTGCTGCTATCTGCTTTCTCAAAAGACCTTTCATGCTTCTGAAAGCGGCATGATCTTTAGCTGCGAAATCTTTGGCTACTCTTATGGCTTCCTGTTTCAGGTTCTCATAAGACGTTGTTTGATCAACAAGCTTCAGCTCCGAAGCTACTTCCGCAGAATACATTGCACCGCTAAAAAGCACTTTCTCTGCATTCTTTGAGCCGACACAGTATCTTAACATTTCGACACATCCGGCGAATACAGAGGAACCAAAATTAATTTCATTTAATGAGATTTTTGCTTTTTCAGTCACCATGATTCTATAGTCGCAGGCAAGGGCAAGCATGCAACCTCCGGCTATGGTGTGTCCATTGAGGGCTGCGATAATTGGTTTTGGATAAAGAAACATACGCGAGTAAAGTGAAGTGAATTTTGTTAAATATCTTAGGAAAGATTCTTTGGAATAGCCTAGGAATTCAGGAATATCAAACCCGAAGGAGAAGAATTTTCCCTGACCAGTTAGGATTATTGCCTTGACGGCGCTATCCTGTTCTAAGTCGTCAAAACAGCTGTTGATTTGCTCTACCATAGGCTCGTTTAAGGCATTGACCTTTCCTCGACTTAAAGTGATAGTGGCCAATCCGTTATCTTTTGAAACAGAAGCAAAATTCATGACGTCCTCCATTTGTTAAATCCACTCCAGTTTTTCGACTGTGAATTCGCTCTCCGCATCACCTGTGTTCAGAGTGGTTTTCGGCTCAAACATCAGAATATGAGCTTCTTCTTCAGCGATCGGCTTATGCTCGATGCCTCTTAGAACAATTGAAAATTCTCCTTCATTAAGCTGGATATCTCGATCTCTTAATTTAATTGTCATCGAGCCTTGTATAACCATAAAAAGCTCATCCTCATCATTATGTTTGTGCCAGACAAACTCCCCCTTTATTTTGACGAGTTTCACGTATTGTCCGTTAAGCTCGCCAACAATTTTAGGATTCCAGTGTTCATCGAAAAGTCTCAGCTTTTGGTGGATATTGACTTTACCCATTGTCTGACTCCTTTCGGATTGTTGATTCTTAAACAAATAAAAAAGGTGACAGTTCTATTTTTCTTACTGGATTCCCGCTACCTGCTTCCGCAGGCACAAGCTCCGCGGGAACAAGCACAAAGCTCCACAAGTATATCGTGCTTTCTCTCTTGCTTCAATCGGGACAATAAACATTTTCTTGATAGTTGCCTTATAACGCTATCCTGGTCGTTGACACTCAAGGACGTATTTGTTATACATCGAATGACAAAGCGCCTAAAATCAAATACATTTAACGATCGGTTGATATGCCCTGCGGGTCGCCCCGGGGAACTGATCGTTGGAAGGGGGAACGCGAAGCGATTTCCTCTTCAAGGTGAGCTAGATAGCCAGGGATTTTAAGAAAGGAGCAAGGATAATGGATCAAAAAATCAAAGACTTATACGATGAATACTCCAAAGGATTAATCGATCGTCGTGAATTCCTTAAGAGGTTGGCTGTACTCGTTGGGGGGACGGCTGCTGCTGTCACGCTTTTGCCTATAGTCGAAAAAACCCATGTGTTAGCCGAATTTGTTCCNNCGCCTCCAGGTGGAATACATCACATACCCGGGTGAAACGGGCGATATGCGCGCCCATTATGCCCGGCCCAAAGGAGAAGAAAAGCTTCCTGGTGTGATCGTCATCCACGAAAACAGAGGTCTCAATCCCCACACCGAAGACGTGGCCAGGCGTGTTGCCTTGGAGGGATTTTTGGCCATAGCCCCTGATGCCTTATCACCTCTCGGGGGAACTCCGGAGGATTCGAGCGAGGCTCGATCGAAGATGAGAGAGCTTGACAGTCAAGCGACAGTCAAGAATTTCGTGGCTGCAGTCGAGTACTTGAAAACCCATCCTCAATCGACAGGCAAGGTCGGATGCATGGGCTTCTGTTGGGGGGGAGGAATGACAAACCAAGTGGCCGTTCATTCCCCGGATTTAAAAGCTGCGGTTCCCTTCTACGGCCGGCAGCCAGCCTCCGAATATGTCCCTAAAATAAAAGCTTCATTACTCCTCCATTATGCTGAACTCGATACTCGAATCAATGCGGGTATAGAAGCCTTCGAAGCAGCTCTTAAGAAAGCCTCCATAGAATACAGGAAATATATGTATAAAGACGCCAGACACGCGTTTTTTAACGATACAAGCGTTGAGCGGTATCATGAGGAAGCGGCCCAGCTTGCCTGGAAGCGGACGATCGAGTTTTTTAATGAGAAACTCAAGACCTAACGGCGTCTCGTAGCCTTGACGACTGACTGTCTTTCACCTATTCAAACAACATTTCTTGTATTTCAAACCACTGCCGCACGGGCATGGATCATTCCGGCCCACTTTGAGACTTGCCCGCGCTTCCGTGGGCTGAACGGGTTTCATTTGTTGTTTTGACGTCTGTCGATACCATTGATCGGCCACCTCTGCAACCCAAGGCTGGCAGTAGGTAAAAAAGCGCTTATAACCTGCACACAGGAAGTTAAGTCCCTCCTCACCGTCGGGTGTCCGGATAAAGCGGTTCTTCGGACACTCGCCATTGCACATAGCTCTGACCTCACATTCCTGACAGTAACGTGGTAAAGTCTTCAATTTGGCCTGCCCGAAGGCTCTTTGCTCTGGACTTTCTAGCATGTTTACCAGTGGCGTTTCCCGGATATTTCCCAGGTGATGTTCGGTATCAACGAAATGGTCGCAGGAAAAGAAATCTCCGTTGTGTTCGATGACGGGAACATCGCCGCAAATCGGCCGAAAGATGCACAGGGAATGCTCCTGCCTGAAGGCTGTTCGGGCTGCCTCCTCGAAGATCTGCACTTTGATCCGCCCGATATCCTGGTTTATCCACTCGTCGAATATGGTGCAGAGAAATTCACCCCAAGCTTTCGCGGAAACTGTGATTGGGCTGACACCGCCTTCGACGTCTGGCTGAGGTTCGACCATGGGCAGAAAGGTTAGGTAATGAGCGTTGATTCTCTTGAAGAACCGGTAGACCTCGGTGGGATTCTGGACATTATGGTCATTCACCACACACAGGATATCGCAGTAGATTTGGTGCTGCTGTAAGAGTTCGTACCCACGCATCGTTTGTTCGAAAGTGGGCTTTTGGTCCTTGGTAACGCGGTACCGGTTATGCATTTCTGGCGGACCGTCGAGGCTAAGACCGATAACAAAGCCCTCTCCGGCTAGAAAGCGGCACCACTCATCATCCAGGAGGGTTCCGTTGGTCTGCATCCCGTTGGCGATCCGCCGGTTCGGAGGCTGATGCTTGCTCTGAAGAGCCACAATCTTGCGAAAGTAGTCCAGCCCCAGGACGGTCGGTTCCCCACCATGCCAGGAAAAGCTGATCACCGGCTCCGGGGAAGCGTCGATGTGCTGGACGATGTACTCCTCCAGGATGTCGTCGGGCATCCGGAACGACTCGCCCTTCGGATAAAGCTGTTCCTTCTTAAGGTAGTAACAGTAGTGACAGTCCAGGTTACAGATGGAGCCAATTGGCTTGACGAATACCTGAAATTCG
>JABAOF010005780.1_pt5 | contig 13620 bp, 17 predicted proteins | sample 7062171 | NCBI WGS metagenome assembly JABAOF01 (sample SAMN14538628, study PRJNA623070) | marine sediment metagenome | biome: marine biome [ENVO:00000428]; feature: marine pelagic biome [ENVO:01000023]; material: deep marine sediment [ENVO:00002113] | place: India: Gulf of Khambhat ...
AGGCGACAGACTGCAGGTGTTTTGTTCATGAAAAACAAAATAGTTGGATATTGCGGAAAATATCAAAAACATATCACGAGAGAAGAAGCTGAATTGCACGGGTGTTTCAAACGGAAGAAGGGCCAAAGAAAGGGAAAACCGTGCAGGGTATTCATAATAGGGATTGGAAAAAGATGAAAACATGGGAAGGATTGATACGATGTCCGAAGTGCGGAAGGCAGAGGCATTACGTTTGCTATAAAATACCTTCCAGATCTGGACTGTTTAACAAGAAGGCCATGTGTTTCAAGTGCGATAAGCCATTCCTTGTCAAATCTACAAGACAGGATAATATAATCAAGGAACTGAGATTTTTATGAAAGTAAAATTCCTCATCGAAAAAGATGATTTGGACATTCTCAAGGAAGGAATACAGAAGAAATATCCCGAGTTCAAGAACTGGAAAGCCGTGAAAGTGATCAACACAAATCATGGCATAGCTGTCGTGATGGAATATCAGGGTGAAACGAAAATTGTAGAAAAAACTACAATCCCTTGTAGTGAAACCTACAAAAAGCAAATCGATCCAAAGAGGGAGGACGTCATAGGGGCCATAAAAGAAATGGGTAAGGGAACCCTTCGAGAGATAATAAAAAAGATATATGGCAGGGAATTCAAGTCCAACACTTCTGAATATTCAAAAATAAATGGAATTTTAAACGCAATTCAATACAGCCATGATAATCCACTGCATACGAAAGCGATAGTCGAAGGAGGGGTTCGGAAATTCATTTATTCCCTCGATGAGATAAAAGAAAAACCTATTTCTCCTGGAAAACAACGAGTAGAAGATGCCAAGAAGCTGATGAAAGAAGAAGGACTGACACCCGAACAGGCTTACGACAAGGTATGGGAACCGAATCCTGATAGACGTGGTGTTATAATGAGAGGGGGATTTGCTTTGAATCGATTGAGAAAATACAAGGAAGAGCTCTCTCCTCCTGAGGATGAACAACCACAAGAAACAGAATCAGATCCACCAGGTGAAGAAAGTTACCCCCTCGGGGGTAACCAAGAACCCCCCGGGGAAGAGGCTGCCGATGAAGATATCAAAACAGAAGATGACGAAGTGATCTCTCCTCCGGAAGATGAGTTTTCGGGTCCTTATCAGGAACATAACATGCTGAGGACGATTGAAAAAATGGGACCCTGTTCTGCCAGCATGATAGTAATTGAAACGGGAATGGATAGGGAGACCGTGATGAAGATCCTTGACAAACTGGAAAAACAGAGCAGGATATCGTCGGAACAGAGAGGAACTTCGGTTCTTTATAAAATAGGTCATGCGCATGGAAGGTCATAGAATGCTGGTCATAGATTTCCCTGGTGAGAAGAAGGTATTGATAAAATGCGGAGACAAGAGCATAATAATAGATGCCGTGGCGGAGAGAGGGGCCCTGCCCAACTGGTTCTTCTTCTGCGGAAAGCCCATGAACCTGAAATTTGCGGTAGAGAAGCATTACAATCAGGATTACGTTGACAAGTCGAAGTCCGTCAAGAGAAGGCTTCTGACAATCGACGACGGGGATTATGTCCTGGTCGTCGACGTCTCCCCGGACGACAGGATATTCTTCCTGTGGTTTTACAGGAGATCCTATGAAACTTTCAGGGGCTCTCCTATAACGGAGTGGTCATATCACAGAGGGAAATGGTATTCGAAGGACAGGCGGACAGGACAGCACAAGCTTGAGAGGACATTGGCATAAGGGGAGATGACATGGCATTAGACGTGAGGGAGGAAATGGGGAAAAGGCCCCTGGTGAAACATTTATTCGCCAGAATGAACGAAGAAATCACAGTAGAAACCCGTAAAAAACCCATAATGGGAGTTCTCAGGTCCATTGACCTTGAACTGAAATTCATAGAAGTAAACAACAAAAAGGAAAGAAAAACCTTTTTCATCAATCTGATAAATATCATCGACATAGAGGCCCCTGGATCGGAAGAGATCGTCAGGCGGAAGCAAAACCGATATCATAACCCTAAGTATAGCAGGTGATAAGGAGGGAAATGTATGGGAGAGCTTGCAAGATTCGAAAGAGATATCCTGGAACGGCTAAAGAAGCTGGAATCAAGAGTCAGCGACCTTGAGAGGAAATAAATATGAACCTGAAGGAGATATTTGACCTGATTTCAGCTTCGGGATCTCTCAAAAACGAGTATGTTCCCGTAGCGACTATTCAGCTGAGGCTGATGCGTAGAGGATATGAGCCGAAAATACCTACTCTCAGGAGCAAATTGAACGATTTGGCAAGGAAAGGGTATCTGAACAGGAAAACGCTCAGAATGCCCCTGAAAGAGCGTATTTGGAGTTCTAAGCTCGTTGCTGTCGTCGGTCATAAGAGATGCCTGGGGTTCAGGAGAACGCCAAAAGGCAGGAAATTCATTATGACAAATTCAAGGCCCTCGAAGTGCCCGGAATGCGGAAGCGATAAAATAGCGTCCTGCCCAGGAGGAACGGGATTTTATCCTACTGCCGGGAAGGATTGGATATGCCAGAAGTGCATGCATGAATTCTAAAACTGCATTTTAGGGCATGAAAAGGTAAAATAGGTAGGGAAAATGGAAAAATACGTAACATCAGACGGACTCCCCCAAGCAGGGCACGGTTCAAGATTTAAGAAGTAAAAATAAGGTGATAATATGAAGAAGATATACGGTGCGGATCTGTTCTGCGGAGCTGGCGGAACGAGCTTGGGGCTGGAAATGGCATGCAAAGAGAAGGGAATGACACTCGATTTGCTCGCCATCAACCACTGGCACATAGCGATCGAAACGCATTTCAAGAACAATCCCAACGTAAGGCATTTGTGTCAAAGCCTTGATAATGTCAACCCACGGAAACTCGTCCCGAGCGGAGAACTGGACATTCTCGTTGCCAGCCCGGAATGTACGCATCACTCGAACGCAAGGGGTGGAAAACCCATGTGTGAACAATCCAGGGCATCGGCGTGGCACGTTCTCAGATGGGCGGAGGCCCTGAATATAAGGAACATTCTTATCGAAAACGTCAGGGAATTTCAATCATGGGGCCCGCTATCCTCAAACGGAAGGCCAATCAAGAGGAAGAAAGGCGAACTGTTCAAAGCATTCATCACGTCACTCAGGGCCATGAATTACAATGTCGAATACAGGGTATTGAACGCTGCCGACTATGGAGATCCCACGACACGGAAACGCCTCTTTATTTTGGCAAGAAAAGGCAGGAGGATCATATTTCCCAGGATAACATACACCAAGGGCGGAAGCATGACTATTTTAGGCAAAACAAAGAAATGGCGTTCCGCAAGGGAGATTATTGACTGGAATATCGAAGGAAAAAGCATTTTCGAGAGGAAGAAACCCCTCTCCCCGAACACCATGAGAAGAATCATAACCGGACTTAGGAAGTTTTCAGGAAAAGAACTCGAACCCTTCATCGTGAAAATGTATGGAAATAGCAATGCTGGCAGCGTTGAAGATCCTGTGCCTACGATAACTACTAACCCAAAAGTGGGGGTTTGCAAGCCGTTCCTTGTTGAATATTACGGGAACGGATATTCGAAGTCCGTCGATGAACCCCTTCCGACACTGACAACGAAAGACAGATTAGGGATCGCCGAGCCGTTCATCCTGAGGTTTACGCAGTCTGGCGGGGGAGATGGTTGTGTGCAGTCGGTGGACGATCCCCTGGCTACTGTCATGACCAAGCAGGAACTCGCGGTATGCGAACCATTCATATTGCCGAATGAAGGGTATTATGGCGGAAATCAAGCAAGGTCGATAGACGAACCGCTCAATACCATAACGAGCAGGGGAGGAGGGGCGCTCATCAAACCGTTCATAATTCCTAATTTCGGAGAGAGGGACGGTCAGGCCCCACGGGTGCATGACGTGGACGATCCGCTGCCGGCTGTAACGAGCCATGGGGCAGGAGCATTAGTACGTCCTTTCCTTCTCGGCCAGCAAAGCGGGGCAACCCCGAGATCCACGGACGATCCCGTGCCCACGATAGCAACCGCAGGGGCCATCAGCCTGATAATGCCGGAAATTGACGGATATCGCCTCGACATAAAATTCAGGATGCTGACTCCTAATGAACTCGCCAGGGCCATGTCTTTTCCTAAGAATTACGAGTTTGCAGGAAAGAAGGTGGACGTGGTGAAGCAGATAGGGAATGCTGTTCCCGTCAAGACTGCAAAGGAGTTGTGCAAATGTCTTATATGATATGTCGAAAACCATCTGAGGAGGATTGAATATGTTAAGAGAATTATATATGTCAAGGGGGAAGAAATGTTTAAAAAAGGACTGAAGATATTCAACACATACTGGATAATGCCAAAAGTGTGTCCGGTATGTGAAGGGAAGCTGATAAAAAGGGGATTTGAGTGTAAAAACAGAATAGTGGAATGTGAACAGCATCCAAGTCACCTGTTCATAAGAGAGGCATATTTGTAAGATGATACACTCCCATGTCGTGGATGGAAGGGTATTTGAGGAGGACTGATTGAAGTGAAAGTCGAAATAAAAATATTGAAAGATTCCGAATTAATCGGAAGGAAGTTGGACGTGGTGAAGCAGATAGGAAATGCTGTTCCCGTCATGACAGCGAAGGAACTCTGCAAAATGTTGATATAGGAGTGAGTAAATGGCGATATGTCAAATAATGATTCGGGATTTCATGTATGGATGGGGTGGCCTGGGAGAAGGATATGATAAGTCAGACCTTGAGATAGGGATTCAATATGCAAAGGATTTAATTGAATTTGAGAAGTTGTCCAACGAACCTTTTCATGGATATGACCTTCGTAAATTCATGGAATGGTGTCAAAAACAACTTAAAAAATTGAGAGAAAAAAAGGTTAATTCCTAATTTTTGAATAGTAACCTTTATAAATAATTTCACCAAGAAAAAATCAAAGGAGGTGATTTTTGTGGGCAAGACCTCAAAAGCGACAATATATCTCAGGGAGGAACTAAAAAAACGAGAGAAAATGCTCCTGGAAGAGCAGAAAATACCCTTCGAGAAGCAGACGACACAAAGGACCCTGTATTACCATATCAGGGACGCATACATGGGCGGTATAATAGACATCGACTATGACCACTTCTGCCAACGGCTTCTGCAACTCTGCCGGAAGATGGGCGGAGATCTTTACCGTGAGAAATTAGGCATATTAGCAGAGGAACGGGCCCAGCTCTCGTTCAGGTGGAAAAAGGAAGCTATAAGCTTGGACAATTTCGAGGATCTGGCAAGATACGGGAGTGACGTTCTCCTGGTAGAGAAAGGCGGTATCGTGAACCTGCTCAATTCGTTGGCACAGAAATACGGTGTGACTCTGATACATAGCAAGGGATTCGCAGTTGATTACGCAAGGGTTTTGTGCAGAATGGCAAGGGAAAATGGAGGAAGGATCTGGGTTCTTTCGGATTGGGACGCTTCGGGGATCATACTGGCAAACAAGATCGAAGCGAAAAGGATAGGAATAGACCAAAAAACTCTCGACTATTTCAATCTCAGGAAGAAAGACGTTGAAACGGAATACGAGGGGGGAAAACCTCCCATAACCCATCTGAAAGCCCTCGAACCCGAAGAAAGAGAACCCATAGAGAGGAAGCGTGTGGAAATAGACATGATATTAGACCGTGTAGGGAACACGCCCTTCTGGAAGTATCTGATGGACAGAATGAACGAAGAGAAAATAAGGAATTTGAACAGAAGCGTGTCTTTAGGGCTTCCTGCGAACATTCGGGAAACGATAGATAAAATACAAAACATCTTCGAGGAAAGGGTTGATCTGCTCAAAGAGAAATGGCGTGAAAAGTTGGCTTCTTGGGACAAAGGCATAGTGGAAGTCGAGAAGCTGGAAGATGAATGGGACAAGGAAAGCGAGGAATACATCAGGGAACAGCCCGAAATGGAAGAACTCGTAGAGAAATTGGAGAAAATAGCGGAAGGGTAAATCCTTCCCTTATTCCTTTTTTAAAATGTCATAATTTTCATACAAATAATATTTATAATATTTTTAATAAAAATAATATCAGTTCGCAGAACCCACGAACTCATCTGCGATATAATACCATATATCGTTGGTTCTCTCGAAAATCTCGGATTTTTTCTTCTCCATGAGAACGTCAAAAGTAATGTTTTCAACGAGTTCGGGAAGGTCGATCTCGTCTATGTATTCCTCATCTATCAGGTATTGCGATAATCTTCTCTTCACATCTTTCAGTTCTTTTTTCATAATTCCCTCTTGATTTTATAAAATAAAAGAATGAGGGGGAAACCCCTTTCAATTCGGTTTAGATGTAATTTCCCCCTCAATTTTGGCGGTTGTGTCGTTTGTGTCGCTTATGGCGACTAATCCCTTCTCGGCTATGGTCGGAAATTCTATCGGGTTTATGCCCACAGCGTAGTTCCTGTGCGTGTTCATGTAGTTTTCAAGTTCCACTTCGTCATTACTTACGAAACCCACTATGTATAATTCCCTTAACAGTATCCAATCACGGATACGCCTGTCAGCCGATCTCAAAGAACCAACGCCATCTACCCTGCCTATTGTCAGTATCCTTTTAAGGTCGCCTGATGTTACCACCTTTTCACCGATAAGGGAATAAAGGGTTTTCCGTATGTATGACATCTCGCTTGTCAGCATGGATTTTATGTTTTCTTTCCAACTGTTTCCGTTCTTTTGGCAATACTGATATATCTGAAATGCTTTATGTTGTGTTCTCAAATTGAAAGCACTTTGACCGACATATTCATAGTTACTGATTAGGAAATTGGTTACGTCTTTTTGCCAATCCTCTTTCGCTATCTGCCTCATTATACTTGCCAAATCTTCCATAGAAAGAACGAGATTTACATAGTCGCCCCTCGAAAGCAAAGCGTTCAGATCGTCTTTAAGTCCGTTCAGATGTAAGCTGTTGAACTCGAAGATAAATTGACTTTTACACTTGAAATACATGGGCAAATCGTCTAAATCCCTTCCGTAAATTGCTCTCCGCACTATCCTATCTCCGTGTGTTTCTGTCATGGCTTTTATGAGGTCTAACGATCTCAAATCCTGTAATAGTCGGTGTAAATCCCTGAATACCACTATTTTTCCGTTGTTTTCATAGACGAAACGATATACAAACGCAGGGGACATATCGCCTGAAAACTCTATGTAGTCCTTACCGCATTTTAATCCCAAATCGTTCAGCTTTGCTGTTACTTGGAATGATTTCCCCAACCCACCAACGCTTTGTAAAAAGGTTGAGTTCAAAAATCCCTTTGCCACCAACTCAACGGATTTTCGTAATCTCTCGTAATGCTTGGTTATCTCTTTGCTCTCGCACTTGACGTTGTTGTTCGCTTCCTGAACTCGCTTGTTTAACTCCTCTAACTCCTCTGCCCTTTTTTGCTTCTCTGATTTTTGCGGTTCTTTTTTCGGTGTTGTCGCCTCGATTACTGCTATCAGTTCATTCACTATTTCCTTTGCTTTGTCTAACGTGGTGTCCTTTGGGGAAGGACAATGTTTCTTGAAATCTCCCATGAGTTTGTCCATGTCTATTTCCGCTTGGCTTTCTTCCACTCTCTTTTTCAGATGTGCCTTAAACACATCAACCTCTTTGCTATCCATATCCTACCTCCTGTTCATATTAAGGAATATTAAGGGCTTAACCGCCCTTCATCTTTGACGTAGATGTTACGCTTTTCACTTCTTTGAAGGTGTCGCCCCAACCGTCATCTTTCTTCTCTTCGGGTTTGCCCTCTTCTTTCGGTTGTTCGGGTTTCGGTTCTTCCTGTTTCTCTTCGGGCTTGGGTTCTTCGGGTTTTCCCTCTTCTTTCGGTTGTTCTTGGGGAGTGCCTTCGGTGTTCGGTTTCTCGGTTATGACTTCCGTGCTACCATCTTTTTTTTCGACAGTAGCCCATTTTCCCATATCAAGCTGTTCTCCAACTTTTTGGGGAACTTCGCTTTCGGGAACAGGTTCGGTGTCATGTCCGTTTTCGCTCTCTATCAGGAAAGGAACTAATCTCTCCATACTATCTACCTCCCTATATTCTCATCAAAATCCGTGAGTTTTTCTTGCCTCGCAGATGATTAATGAGCATTTGTAAGCCGATCACGGCTACTATCCTGTTTCCGTATTGTATTAATCCTCTCTCAATATCGTTCTGTTTTTGACAGCTTCCATCTAATTTGTCCGTAAGGTCTAACGTCTTGAGATCGGTATTGAGTTCGGATTTCTGAAAAGCCATGACATATCTCCCCTTTGCTCTCAAGTCGATAAATTCTATTCCTTTGTCATGGCAATATCTGAAAATGAGTTCTCTTGTCGGGCTGTTGTCCACGCAACAAATAATCGGATCATAACCTTTCAGTTGATCTTCTTTCTCTATCCTTTTTTTCATGGAATTTACAACCATTAACTCGGAATACCTTTTAGACAGGATTTCGGCTTTGTTTTCACCTATCTCATCTTCCATAAAATTCTGATATTTTACTTGGTTCAATTCAGCCATGTCGTTGTCCGCTATGGTAAAAGAGATATTGAGATTTATTTGTTCCTGTCTGACAGCTTCCGCAATATCGCCTATTAGATAACTGCCTATTCCTCCGCAACCCACGACCAATATTTTATTGAGCATAACTCAAATTCCTCCATAGTTTATCTACTTTGTCGCCCTGTTCCCAGATGTCCTTTGCTGTTGTCTTGTCGTGCCTCAAAGCCAATATCCGTTTGGCAATAGCGTCATTAACTTGTGCCTCATCTTCTCGGTCTATTTCATCTGTATCTAACAGGCATAGGTATTGGTGTTTCTCTCCGTTTTTAAGGGTATTGACCTCTAAATTTTTGCCTACAAAATATTCAGTTCCGCTATCTCCTGTTACAACCCAACCACCGCTTATTTTTTTGGCACTCGATAATCTTACTGCGTTTTCAACAAATTCCACACTTCTTTTTATCCTGTTGGAATACTCTATTTGGGCGTTCTTGATGATCTCCGCTACATCAGAGGGATTCAGATCAGTAATCCCACGAAACATGAGTTTTATAGCCCTTTGTAGCAAACTGTTATTGGAGTGATAGTTTGTGGTGTCTGCCTTTAAACTGAATAATGCGTTTATGTCCCTTACTTTGTGGTCGTTTCCGTTTATGGACACATAGGTTTTTCCCTCTGATCTCTTCAAAGGCAAATTGAAACTGAAAGTTGCCGATTGGTTGATTAAACAATTATCGTCTGTTTTGTCGATAACGAACTTGAATGTTATTCCGTTCCTTAAAGCGTTTTTCAACCTTAAACTCACTCTTCCCACTTCTTTGAGCCAATTCTGATATTCGTTTTTGTCGCTGAAATTTAACGCAGAAACGATCACTTGGTGTATTTCATCTGATCTTATTTTCACGCCATTCACGAAAAAATTATTGCCGATCTTTTCTGCCTTTATGTCCACGTTACCTATGCGAAAATTCCTTTTGCCTGTCATTTTTATTGTTATAAGGGTAGAGTTCCATTCACTTTCCCTCTCCAATACGAAATCCACATAGGCGATCAAAATATTCTGAAAATTCAGGGTATCCAATATCGGCAATTCATGTGCCTCTATGAACTCGCCGACTTTATCCCCTTTTATCATAAGTCCGTTGTGGGATATGCTGTTTGGTGTTATCGTAACGCCCTGTCTACACACCTTACCGTTTTTGAACTGCTTGATTATGCTCTTGGTTAATTTCTCTTTGGATTTCTCTTCCATTTCCTTCCGTTTTGCTGTTATTATTTTAATTCTCAAAGCGTCTTTCTCTCTCTCATAAACGCTTTTTGTGAGAATTATTTGGTGTTCGTTAAATCTGCTCATCAACAATTTGATTTCCTTTTCGGTTATTTTCCCCAATAAATTGTCGTCACAAACCCATAGCTTTTTTCCGTATTCAAAATAGATTTCCCTTCCTTCGCATACATAATCGTATGCTCTGCTGTTCGGTTTGAAAGTCTGTATCATTATCTCTTTGCCTTCGCAGATTTCTTTGTCGCAATAGCCACGATAATACCAATTTCCCTTTTCAAATTCTATGTTCTTCTCTATGATCGCTAACCTCATGTTATGTAAGGAAAAAACCTTTGTTATTTTGGCTATATTTTTCCGTGTTTCTCCGTGCTTGAAATCGTATTTTTCGCCGACAAGCCAATAGACAGCTTTAAGCTGTTTATGTATTTCTTCCCATCTTCTTGTCTTGCGTTTTTCCCTTTTTTCTTCATCATAACCGCTAAATTCTCCGTTAAAATATTCCATGCCCAATTCCTTCATGTCGCTGAACCTTTCAAATATTCGCTGTTTAAGTTCTTCCATGTTGTTTGCTATGCCCATTATGATTTTGCTGTCCCTGTCCCTACACTTGACGATCTGATGTAGGGTATAGACTTTTTGGGGAAGTTCGTCAAAATTAATCAGGGTTTTCAGGAGTATTCTTGTGTTTGGCTTCAAATTCGGTCTTACTTTCGCACTATAAAAATCGGTCATTTCCCTTATTACCACGTTGTGCCTATCGTCATGGTCTACGCCTATTATTTTGTCCCCTTTGATTATTTTAATCGAAAGTCCCGATCTCTCGGTATGCCCGACCTCTTCTTCTACTGCTTTGAACTCATTTTCCGTAAGTTCCATGTTGTAGAGTATATTCATTACTCTAACACAGCTTGTATCCATGTTTGACCACCGCCTTCAATATTTATTTTTTATTCGCATGACATATAAAGGATTGTTAAGGTTTTTTGACAAGTTTATCCATTTCTTCACACAGCCAATTTTCAATATCTTTCAGCTTTTTTCTGATGTATTCCGTGCTTGGATAATCTCTTGTCAGTTCGTTTTCTATTGCGTTCCAAAGTTCCTTATAGTAATCGGGGTTATTCATGCGTTCTCTGAATATCTGTTTCCATTTTTCCATATTTTTACCTCTCTTTAAACATGAGTTAAGCCATCATGGTTATGGTCGGCTTTTTTGAAATGTCTATGGAAATCTCCATGTTCAGCACAACTGTAAACCGCATAGCTTTCTGTTTGACCTGTCCATTTCAAAGGTTTATTACACTTCGGGCATTTGGGCATTTTATCCCCCCTTCGCTTTTTTCAGTTCCTTTAAGACCTCTTTGTATTCTTCCGTTTCCGTTCCATGTAAATAGTGGTTTTCGTAATAGTCTTTTCTGCCTTCCCAATAGAAAACCCTCCATGCTCGGCTGTTTTTGTAAAGGTCTATTGCCTTTTCGTATTCGCTTTCGAGTTGCTTATGCTTGGTGAAAAAATCTTTAAGGAAATTCTGCTTATTTTTTCCGAACCAAACGGACAATTCCTTTTCGGTTGGCAAACTCTTTAAGTTCATTTCGACGTTACAGCGATCATCTTGTATGCCCCCTATCCAACCGTATGAGTGTATCCTTAATTGGAAAATATCGTAATATGCGAAAATGCTTTTTCCCCTGATTATCAGCGTAAATTTGTTTTTCGGTTTGTCATTCGGCACGATATAGACCGCTACCTTTTTGTATTTGTCGTCAGCCAAAACCTCTAAAGGTGATATAACTATTTTACGCTTGTCACTTATGTAATTCCCTTCTTCATCTTCATCGGAATAATAATAAACCTCAAAATTCGTATCATGTCCCGATTTGAAAACCTCGATCAGAGCCAAAATCTTTTCGACTTGCTTTATTGGTTTTGCCAATTCGGTTTCTATACTTTCTACCCTCTTTTTTTCTCGGTCTATTTTGCCCTCTATTTTCCGTATTTTTTTGTATTTCCGATCTTCCAAAACCCTTATTTTTTCGTATATTTCATCTTCGATTGCCCTTTGTTCCTTTCTTCTCTCTTCTCTGAATTTTTCAAGGGCATTGTTCAAATTATTTATTTCCGCTTTGTTTTCGTGATATGTCTTGATTAAATTTTCTGTCATGCGATCTAACCTCCTTCAACACTCTTTCGAGTGAGCATTTATGAGCGTTTGGGCGTTGCCTTTTCTGTCCTGTCTTTGTAATAGCATGGCTTACACATACCCTTTGCCCATAGGACTTCTACCTTCTTCTTACATCTGCTACACTTCGGCATATTTACACCTATATATGTGAGGGGGGATAATTCCCCCCTTTTTTAAACCCCGAAATCGCTTAAAGGGATAGTCCCTCGCTGTCTTTACGCACTATGAGAGCGGTTATTTTAAGTTCTTGCCCTCACCCTCTCATTTCTTGAAGAGGGTATCTGTGGGGTTTTTTCTTGCGTTACTGATAGATCAGAGCGGAATTATTCCTAAATTCTATTCGGTTGTTTTCCCTGATCCGTTCCCATTTGTCGTTTAAGTGCGGGAAATGGTTAAGGGTTTCCGTCAAACTATCTAACGCAAGAACATAAGAGTAGTGATATTCTCTTTTGTAATTTTCAATAAACTTTCTGATCGTGTGAATGTTTTTTAAGGTCTTGTATTTCTCGGTATTTTCGGGAAGTTTAAAAGTCAAATCCTTTAAACTTTCAAGATTAAACAAGTCCCAATTTGAAAATATGACTTTCGGAATGAGTGAGTAAATAATGCCCTGATCTCTTATCAAAAAGGGTTCAAATTCGGGCTTAATCTCCCTGTCATATTCGTATTTTTGCTTTTTGCGTTCCTCTATGGAATATTCGGAACTGCGGACATGGTTTATTAAACTGATTATATGCTTCTTGGCTTTAAGCGTATATTCCACTTTAAAGGTTTCTATTCCGTAATGCTTTTTGGCTATTTTCCGTAAGCGATCTATGAACCTTAATGCCTTCTCGAAGTCGTCAAAATGACCGCTTTTTCTGTCATTGTAAAAGAATGTCTTGGTCTTGAATTTGCTTATTTTTTTCAGATCAGCAACGATATAATAATTTTTGTAAGGGTTATACTCCGCTTTATTCACATCTAATTTTATTTTGACATTTTCTATATTCATCTAATCACCTTTTATCTATCTCTTTGATATATGCGAATTGCTCTATTATTTTTCCTGTTTTCCTGTGTTTTTTCGGCATAAAAAATAAGAGATTATGATAATCCGACCAAACCAATTTACCTTCCGATCGCTGTTCGTGTTCCCAACCTAAACTATTGGTAACATTAAAAATACATATTACTTTTTTGTTGTCTAATTCCTTTTGTTTGTTATGGATTTTGATAAAACCATTATTTAAAATCTCTTTTTCATGTTTTAATCTTTTTTCTTCCCTTCTTTTTTCGTTGTAAATATAAACAAAACTTCCTAATTGCTTTTTTAACTCTTCACTTAATTTTATATTGAGTTCCTTTAAAATAAAATCTACTTTTTGGGAGTTATAGAGTAAATCCCAATATTCCTTTTTTTCTAAAATTGTTTTTAACTGATCTGTAATGTTGTTTTTTAGATAGTTCCAACCTCTACATAAATTTTCATTATCACTCTTCAAACTATTTTCTAAATATTCTTCTATTCTCATCTTCTCACCTATTTTAAAGTTAGGACAAGCTGGAAGGGGCGAATATTCCCTCATTCGTATCCTGTCGCTAATACTCACTTGTCCTAAACCATGCGGAACATCTGACCGATCCGCATAGTAAATTTATTCT
>JABAOF010003374.1_pt4 | contig 13619 bp, 15 predicted proteins | sample 7062171 | NCBI WGS metagenome assembly JABAOF01 (sample SAMN14538628, study PRJNA623070) | marine sediment metagenome | biome: marine biome [ENVO:00000428]; feature: marine pelagic biome [ENVO:01000023]; material: deep marine sediment [ENVO:00002113] | place: India: Gulf of Khambhat ...
CAGAGAGGATTCATGCTGATAAGCTTCGCATTTAGGCGTCTAATAGAAGCTCTGGAAGAAATGGAAAACTATTAGGGAGGTGAAAAATAGTGTCATCTGATGAATTTTTTGGAGAATTCGATGTATTCAACAGCGACCTCAAGAAAATAATTCAGAGAATGATGAGTGAGCTTGAGAAAGCGACAAAAAACGGGAACCTCAAAGGCAAATGGGAGATTAATAAAATTGATAGAGATGGTGTAAAGGGATACAGTATTCAAGGACGCTTTGGATCAGAGCAACCTCTAGAGCCGCTTGATCCTTTTAATCCCTTAGAACCACTAAACCCTTTGAGGCCTCGACCGGGGCCGCAAAGACCATTTGAAGTTCCAGAGAGTGCATTGAAAGAGACCAGCGAACCATTGACGGATATCCTCGAGGACGAGAAGGCGATAAAGATCTACTTTGAGGTGCGAGGTGAAAATAAGAATGATATACAATTGAATGTCACTGCGGGCAAAGTTGAGGTTAAAGCCAAAAACTTCTACAAGTTAATAAACCTGCCAACGAGTAACATCGACCTAGAAAAGGCATCCTCAAAGTACAAGAATGGTGTACTCGAAGTAACGATCCCAAAGAAAGAGAAAACTCTTGAAAACGACACGCGCACGATAAAAATCGACTAGTTTAAGTGAGCATCATGGTAGAAGTCTTCAATACCGACTACAACGAGTATGTCGATATCATTGGTACGGCTCACTTTACAAGACGTAGCATTAACGACGCCTATGAGTCAATAAAGTCTTTGAACCCCAAAGATGTCGCCATCGAACTCGATTGGAGACGCTTCCAACGTCTTAGCACCGCATGCTTGAATTGCCCAAAAAGAGGATCATGCAAAGGCCTCTGCGAATTCACTGGAGCCTCAGAAGCCTTAGGAAACGTAGACGCCAACATATGGCTGATAGACATGACAGAACAAGAGATACGGCGTAGGATAAGAAGCAGAATGACTCCTTTTGAGAGATCTCGTATGGGCTTTCAGGTATACCGTAAGGTAGATGAGGATCCCATTTGGCTCTGGGAGAAAGGGTTCAAAGACAGAGTGATAAACAACTCCAAAAGAGAGATAGAAGCTAGTCGAAAGCTTTTTCCTTCTATATGGCGGGTTCTGATAGATGAACGTAATGCCTTAATGGCTGCCAGGTTAGCTTGGATAGCATCAAAGAATCTAAACGAAGGAAAGAACTCCAAGATACTTACATTTGTCGGAGCTGCTCACGTTGAAGGAATAAGAGATCTGCTTATGAACCCGCTTCTAATCAAGGAGAATCTTAGAAAATTCAACTTACCGTTTATGGAACCAACCCTTATCAGGAGAGTCGCCATTCAATGGAACTAGCGCTATTCAGAATAAGCTTAAGCGCCCTCTAATCTTTTCTATTTGTGAACATATCTTTTGCGAACCATTCGGCTTCTGATTATTTGATTAAGTTATGGTAAGCTATACTAATATCGAACCATATTCTTCGACATTGGACACAAGCCTAACAAGCCTATGTGCGCGCGCCTCTAGAAATCGCACATCTGTTTGCGTTAGGCTCCTCGAATACTGAAATCCTAGCAGCCATCACCGGCATAATCGGAACGATCACCGGCATCTTCGTATCACAAAGGGCGTGATAACTAATGGCTAAGAAGAGGTCTCGTAGCAAGAAGAGTAGCCCCCTATTTATAGGGGGAGATGATCTGTCAATGCGCGCGCTATTTGCAGCCTAAAACAACGGGTCAGATAGACTGTATTTCCAATTGTATATACAGGTGAGTGAAAAGATGCGCAAAAAAAATAATCAGTACACACATCGATCTAGGAATCTACGAAAAAGCAAGACAAATAGGCTTAAACATCAGCAAGACTTGTGAAAACTGCCTTAAACAAGAAATCCAACGCCTGACGAACACTAATCCAGAAACGAACTGCATATCGACGTGCATTAGCACGTCTCAGCAGCCTGGGTTGGTGGGCCGGGCCGGACTTGAACCGGCGACCTTCTGCGCGTCAGGCAGATGTCCTAACCATGCTAGACGACCGGCCCTTCGCTCTCCTTTATCCTTATTTTAATAGTTTAAGTAGTTTTTCAGCATTTTCACCTAAAAGCTTCCTCTTAAGCCTAGTCTCAACATTTTCGATACCGTTTATCATGTCAACCCATTTCCTGTGGCTCACTTGAAAGTTGAAGGCGGGCCAATCGCTTCCAAAAAGGCACCTTGACCGTAAATTGCTATAGATGTGGACAAGCCTTCGCATCGCATATTCCTTGTCAACGTAGGCCATGCCCTGCCAACCGCTTATATCCGCATACACATTATTCCTAAGCTGCCTCAGTCCAACCACCTCGTCTGCCCATATGCCTCCACCACAATGAGCAATGATTATGTTTAGGTTAGGATACTGGACCAAAACGTCTTCCAAGTAAATTGGCTGGGAATATTTCATTTTTAGCTGAGGAAAGGTGGGGCCGCTATGAACCATTACCGGGATTCCCAATTCATTCGCCCTTTCCCAGAGGGGTGTTACGAGAGGTTCGTTTGGATAGAAGCCGCAAGGGGGGTAAAGTTTTAGTCCCTTCATGCCCCACTCCTGAATCCCTTTCTCCAAGATTTCCACTGCGTTTTTTCTTCGGGGGTCCACTCCCATAAAGGCGATTAATCTATCTGGATATTGGTCTGCGGTATCTGCGACCCATTTGTTGTATTCTTCGATGGAAATCTTTGGCTTTGAAAATCCAGGGGCCAAACCGTAATCGTTGGCTATTAAGATTGATTTGTCGATTCCTGCTTCATCCATGTCTTTGATGAGACTTTCCGGAGTGGCATGATACAAGGTAGGATGCTTTTCCGAGTTTCGCATTATCTTCTCAGGTGCAATTCTTATTTGACTAGCCAAACCTTCAACAGCCATTAATGCAATTTCGTTAGGGGTCCATCCTTTTTTGGAAATATGCGTGTGGACGTCTACAACTACCATGCCCATCATCTAACCTTGTTGTCTTGTGAATCGTTATTTTAAGTTTTTACTAGATAGAGCGTCAGACAAAATGCTTAATAGTTTTCTTGTTAGGTAAGTGTTTGGGCGGGTAGATCAGCCTGGAATGATCGCAGCGTTGGCATCGCTGAGGACGCGGGTTCAAATCCCGCCCCGTCCACCATTCGCCGCCGTTTGTTTGTGTTTTGGAACCTTCCATGCGTTTTATTGCTTTTTCTAACGCGTTTTCACAGACTTTTGAGACATTTAGGCCCAGTTCTTTCGCTTTTTCGACTAAGGAATGTTCGATGTATAATGTTGTCCTTTTCTTCATTTTATTCACGATTGCATAATATTATGCATATTTTTGGTTAAAAGCCTTCCCACGCGAGCGCAAATCTGATAAGAAACAAGTGAAATCCCTAATAGAACAATGAATGGGAGGACTGGTCAAAATGAATCAGAATGTTTATAAAAAACTGGCCCTGCGGCTCGATGCGATCCCCAACGGTTTTCCCGAAACTGAAAGCGGCGTGGAATTGAAGCTTCTGGCGAAAATCTATACACCTGAGGAGGCCGCGCTTGCCTCTGAGATGCGGTTAACCCGGGAGAATGCGGAACATATTGCCCGGAGAGCCGGTCAGGATCCATTCAAAGCTACGGTAATCTTGGAGGAAATGGTGCGGAAGGGACTAATTCGCGCCAAAGGGGAAGGAGAACAACGCAAATTTGGTCTTATGCCGTTTATAGTAGGTGTTTACGAGGAGCAACTGGGCAGGATGGACGCAGAATTAGCCCGGTTATTTGAAGAATATTACCAGGCCTTCGCGGGTGGGGCGCTCAGTCATTTGCCTTCACTTCACAAAGTTGTTCCGGTGGAGAAGAGTATTCCCGTTGAGGTGCAAGTTTTTCCTTATGAACAGGCCTCAGCGTTGCTGAACAAAGCCAAATCCTTTGGAGTACAGAAGTGTATCTGCAGAGTTCAGAAGGCGTTGGTGGGCGAGCCTTGCAAGTATCCGGTGGAGGTCTGTATGGTTTTCGCGCCAACCGAAGGAGCTTTTGAAGACAATCCGGATGTTAGAGTTATCACGAAGGAGGAGGCTCTCCAAATTCTGCGGGAGACTGAAGAGGCCGGTTTGATCCATTCCTCAAGCAACATTCGTGAAGGCCATTATTACATCTGCAACTGCTGCACATGCTGCTGCGGAATCATGCGCGGCATCTCCCAACTGGGCATAGAAAACTCCGTGGCCAAATCCGATTTCTATGCCACGGTAGATCCAGAAATGTGCACAGGATGTGAGACATGCGTGGAGCGTTGCCAATTCAGTGCACCATCACTTCTGGATAACATATCTCATGTGGATCAAAAACGCTGCGTTGGATGCGGCCTCTGCGCGATGACTTGCCCCTCCGGAGCGATGACTCTGATAAGAAAGCCAGAAGATCAAATATCACCGACTCCCCGCAATATCAAAGAGTGGGCAATGGAAAGGGCTGAGAACCGAGGCATTTCTTTGGAAGAAATCCTATGAGATCATGCGCGCGCAATCGTTCTTGAAACGTTAACCGAAAAACACCTTTGCTATTTCATAAAGCCTCAAATCAACAGTCTTTCGCTCACCAACGACACCCTTTAATGGAACAGAAACAATTTCGTTTTCCTGAAGAGCAACCATACGTCCAAACTGGCCTTTGTGAACAAGGTCTATGGCGGCGACTCCATATCTTGTTGCCAGAACTCTATCAAAGGCCGTTGGAGAACCGCCGCGTTGAAGATGCCCGAGAACCACAACCCGCGTTTCAATGTCAATACATTTTTCAATTTCTTTCCCAAGATAATAGCCTACACCACCAAGCCTAGGGTGTCCAAACTCGTCTACGCCGGGGCTATAAACAATTTCTTCGCATCCTTTGGGCTTTGCTCCCTCAGCAACAACGATGGTGCTGAAGGTTTTACCGCGACTGTGTCTTTGCTTAATGTAATCACAAACTTCGTCGACATCGAAGGGTTTTTCCGGTATTAGGATAACGTCTGCCCCTCCAGCGATTCCAGCCTCTAACGCAATCCATCCGGTATTTCTGCCCATTACCTCAAGTATGATTACTCTGTGGTGTGCCTCCGCCGTGGTATGAAGCCTGTCAAGCGCTTCAGTTGCGATATGAACCGCTGTGTTGAAGCCGAAAGTGTAATCGGTGCCGGCTAGGTCGTTGTCAATTGTTTTAGGCACCCCAATGCATCGAAGTCCCATTTCGTAAAGCTTATACGCCACACCTAAAGTATCCTCTCCTCCAATGACAACCACAGCGTGAAGGCCATTTTCCTTAACATTTTTCAGAATTTTTTGCGGCCCACCTTCATGTTTAAATGGGTTAGTTCTCGAAGTTCCGAGAATGGATCCTCCGCGAGGAAGCATTCCAGAAATTGTTTCTAAATCAAGTGGGATGAATTCGCCTTCAATTAATCCTCGCCATCCGTCCCTGATCCCAACAATTTCATAACTGTAATTGCGAATTCCCTTTCTCACAACTGCTCTAATAACTGCGTTGATTCCCGGAGCGTCTCCTCCTCCGCTTAAGATTGCAACTTTCATATTCTTTCTCCTCTAAGAAGCTTTAAATGCGCTTCCAAATAGGCGCATTTTGACTTTAATGACCTCTTTCATAGCTTCTTTCGCCGGGCCTAGAATCTTTCTTGGATCAAATTGCTTCGGTGAAGTGGCCAAGATTTCGCGGACTGTGCCTGTGAAAGCCAGTCTTAGGTCGGTGTCAATGTTTATTTTCGTTATTCCTAAGGATATGGCTTTTTTAATGTGTTCGTCTGGAATTCCTTTAGCCCCACCTAATTCCGCGCCATACTTCGTGGCTTTTTCAACTATCCATGATGGAACTCCGGATGCTCCGTGCAAAACTAGTGGAACTTTAACCCTTTTTCTAATAGCCTTTAACCTTTCAAAGTCTAGTTTTGGCTTTGCCTTAAATTTGTAGGCTCCGTGGGAGGTGCCAATTGCAACGGCGAGGGCGTCCACATCGGTTCGCTCAACAAACTCCTTGGCTGCATTGGGGTCGGTTAATATAGCTTCCTTTTCTTCAACAGTTGACTCCTCCACGCCACCAAGCCTTCCGAGTTCTCCCTCAACTGACACACCTTTCGAATGAGCTAAATCCACAACACGTTTTGTCAAGGAAACATTTTCTTCAAAATTTAGGTGAGAACCGTCGATCATAACGGAGGTAAAACCAGCATCGATGCATTTTGAAACCGTTTCTACATCTTTTCCGTGGTCTAAATGGAGGGCCATCGGCGCTGGAGCGAATTTCTCTGCAGTTTTAACCATGGTGGCTAAGTATTCTAAGCCAGCATATTTGATGGCGCTGGGGGTTGCTGCAACGATTACCGGTGACTTCTCCTCCGTGGAGGCTTCGACAATAGCTAACAAAGTTTCTAGGTTGTTAATGTTGAAAGCGCCAACAGCATAACCTTTAGCCATAGCAACGAATAGAATTTCCTTGTTTGTAACAAGCATATTTTCATCCAGAATAAACATTTAGCTGTAGATTTTAATGGATTTTATGTTGCATAAAAACGTATCGAAAATAAAGATTTCTAGAAGAAGAAACAGTAACAATGAACTCTTTCGATTTTGTCTCTCCAGAAAATCAAACATTAACTTGAATACACAGAGGTGTCGAATAGAAACGTTCACCAAAAAGGTGGTTTAGTTGACAATGACTTCGAATGGGTTTCTATCTTTTCCGAAAAACTTCTTGTGGGGCGCCTGCTTCTCAGACTATCAACACTTTGGGAGATTTAGATTCGGTTTGCCTCTTATATGGACAGCCAAGCACATTATGCTTTGTCGAAAAGGCTTTGAACTCATAGCCAAACTGAAGTTAATAGAGTTACGCCATCATGCTCATTTCTATTTTCGCAACCTGTAGGTAGTCTATTACATCTTTAAAGGAAAATTCTGTCATCTTTTGTGTTTTAGACCTGTTTTTCCGGTTATTTTGGTGTATTTGTGTTGGACAAAGGTACGAAAAGGTTTATTAACTATTAATATTCAATATATAGATTAGGGAGAACTGTGAAACCCGACCATCTGGTGTGTCCATATAACGAGTGTAGGAAAGGTTTTGAAAAGCCTCTTATGTTAACAGATTTTTCGAAGATGCCTAGGGAGACCTATTATGCTTGTCCTCACTGCCTAACTAAAGTTGAAGTTGTCGCGGAAGACATAAACCTTGACTCGGTTTCCGTTGAAACTTCCGGGAATCCTGTGGAGAAACCTCCTACGGAATGTGGGTATCATCTTGGATATTTGAAGACCCTTCAGAAGGAAGCAGGTATTCCCGATGGGTGTCTAACTTGCTCTAAACTGTTGCGGTGTTTTGTGACGAAGGAGAATATTGCTATAGAGGTTAAGTAGGAATATGAGGGCAGCGGCTATTTTTGTTGCTTTTTTCCTTCTATTTACCTGTGCATCCATTGCTGTTCCTGTTCCCCTGTTTCCTGGGAACATGGTTCCTTCGTGGTCTAGAATTTCGCTTTCGGATTTTGCTCCTTACGTAGAGGCTGTTGTTAATGGGTTGGTGTACGGTTTCGTCACTTGGATGGTGTTTTTCTTGGTTGACAGAAAAATGGACAAATCGTTGTCAACAGAAGGATCGCGTAGGAAAAAGAAGGAATTTTAGCTAAGGCTAATCTTGAATAGAGACTTTCACTCTGTAGATCGACTCCCTAGTTTTTTCTTTACATAGTCGTGACATTCTTCGATGTGTTTGCGGTACATGCAGTTCTTTACAAAACAGTAGTCTTTCGGCACCCAAAAGAGAGAGAAAAGGTTTTTTCTGGTTCTCTAGGGCAGGGGGAGGGCGGCTATATAGACTCAACCTTGTTTGTGACACAAACACGCACAACGCCTAGAAGCAAGCCAGAAAGAAACCAAAGACGCTGAACTGACGTCCTTCCGTTTCATTGCCTACACAAGGACATACAGCTTTTCTACAGAATTCTGAAATTGGGGCTATCAATTAATATAGCTTCGAACCTAAAATACCCATCTTCTGAAGCTTGGTGAAAAGACGTTGATTCCCCTCCGAGACGAAAATCGTTCCCAAACAACCCCTCACATAACGCGAATCCTCATACTAGTAAACATAATAGTTTTCATTCCGCTTCTATATTCTACATTCTTTCCCGAAGACACAACAGTGCACCAGTTTATGGAGTCACTCTACTATAATTTTACCATGGTTCCAGCCGACATACTTCAAGCGAAAAATTTACACACCCTCTTCACTTCCATGTTCCTTCACGCCGACATTTTTCACATTGGCGGAAACATGCTTTTCCTCTACATCTTCGGAGACAACGTGGAGGACGCTTTCGGCCACTTTCGCTACCTCCTGTTTTATCTCATCTGTGGTCTCGCAGCGGATTTCGTGCACATCTTAAGCCTCACAACACCGACGGAACTCGCCATTCCCACCCTCGGCGCTTCGGGAGCAATCTCTGGCGTAATGGGAGCGTACATTCTGATGTATCCGAGGGCGCGGATTCGGACGCTGATTTTAGCGTACTTTGTAGCCGTTGTGAGTATACCCGCATTTTTATTTCTCGGCTTCTGGTTTTTACTGCAACTGCTTTACGTTTGGCTCGATATAGCTGGCGGTGTAGCTTACTGGGCCCATATCGGAGGTTTCATTGCTGGAATCGTTTTAGCTTTGATCGTTAGAAGAAGGAAGGAGAAACGGCTCAAGCCGGTAACCCCATACTCAGTGGAAACTCAAATTTGACCTTTCTTTTCTTTCATAACCTTAAGAGTTAGAATGGGGTCTGTCCGCCATGAGGTCTTCATACCTAGTAAGGTCGGTCTGGGACGGCTACATCATCCCCCAATAAGGGTACAGCGTCCCGCATATTTGAATATTTACGGGAAGAACTTAGACAATCTGTAAAATGCTAAAACCTAGACTTGAGATACGGCGAATTCTAATGGAAACTGCATAATGACTAGGAAACTAACGAGTTGATCAATTGATACACCCGACATTCTTTGCATCTTTCGTACTTGGTTTCATTACAGCCTTTACACAACATTTTGTTAAGTTCGACAATCTGAGATTTCATAGCCACAACCTCATTAACCATTGATTACGATGAGACATCTAGCGCTAAATAGGCTTGTTTCACAAACTGAAATATTCCTACAACGAAATAGAAGCAAAAACGCTAATTATTTTCGTCTTCACAGTTCTTTTCACTTTCTGAGCGCATTCAGCGCCCTATACGTGGCCCACTTGCTTTCCCTGCTTTTTCTGCCCTTCGTTTCTATTTTCGTATGCATGCCTGAAATACCTCTTTCTAGAAACCAACGCCCATTTTCCTTCCGCTTCGATTTCAGCAATTCCACGGCGTCGTTCATCCTTATGCATGCATGCAAAGCCAATCCAAAACTTCTTTTTCCGCAGTCACATCTATTCGCGCCCATGTTGTTTGCGAAGAGCCCTCAAAGTCCCGGAAACCCCTATAACATGGATAACTGCGGGTTTTCCATTAATTTCCGTTATAGAAGCGATGGAGGCTCTAACCCTTTCAAGGGTTTTGTGGGAACAGCGGACGATTACGTAATTTCTTTGTGGATCATATTCCATGAGGCTGAGGTTGGCTTGGCTGGCGCCGTATTCTCCGAAGAGTTTGAGGACAGCATTCCAAACAGCGTCCATGACAGCCCTTTCATTGACGGGTTGCTCGCTTACAACTTTGAGAGCCAAGTAACGTTTTCTCACCAGTTTAGACACTGTTTTTCCTTCCTACGACTCGTATGCCAGGAGCTACATAGTCTGGACTCAGCTTTTCCCTGTTCCGTTCAACTATAGCGAGAGGATTCTCTGAAAGGGCGCGCAAAGCAGATGACATGGACATGTCGAAAAGGGTTGTGAGGGCAGCGTAGTCGTGGGGTCCCCTTATGAGATACTCGTTTGTTGCTCCGCTGGAAATGGTGACCGGCACCTTGAACCTTTCTGCGATTGCCACCTCCCTTCGCAGACGAGAAAGAAGACGGATTCTTGAAAAACCTGTTAACAACAGAAGAGGAGCCATTTCTATCTCAAGGGAGGACAAAGCCTTCGAAGCAAGTTCCGCCTCTGCACGATCAAAAAATCTTTTACGTAGATCGGTGGCGGGAAAGTGAAGGAGATCAACTCTCCGATCTTTGGCTGCTTGCCTGGCGACACCCTTCGAGGTGCACGTTACAGATATGACCTCAAACTTTCGCCTGAAACGTCGCAGGTCGTGAAGAAGTTCTCGGGGTGTTTTTGGAGAGAAATTCACCCTTGTGACGAGGTCTATCTTGGCATCGCTGCAAATGTGTTGCAACTGGTTGATTTGGTCTCGCGTGATGTTGGGTGGAAGAATTAAGCCAATTAAGCGGTATCCCAGTTTGGAGGATTTTCTAACCATCCTCTCCACTTGACCAAGGTCTTTGATTGGCGCACGGAGATGCAGATCGACAAACCTTCTCATGTCAACATCCCGAGTTCTTGGCAGGTCTTAACGATATCTTCAATTTTCCTTTTTCTGAACCGTATGCGTAGGCGAATGGGGTCAGATGTGCAAAGCTTGAGTTTGCCTTGGAGGGCGGCTTGTTTGTCTAATCTGACGTAAAGACTTCCCTTTTCAACATGCAGATGGATTTCCCTACTTAACGTCTCCTTATCCAACTCGCTAAGGTGGGAGGAAAGGTTCTCAACTAAAGCTCTGATTGTTTCCTTATTCTTAATTTTGGCTTCAAAAAGGGTGATGGGGTTGCCATAATGCCCCCGCAGGTTACTCTTGTTAAACACTATGTCTTCCATGTGGTCGCTTGGGAGAACATGTTGCGCTGCCTCCATAACTTTGTCAACGTCCTCAGTTGCGTGGGCGAAGAATCTGATGTCAATGTAGGCTACGGGTATTTGAGGCAAAACATGCCACAACCGTTTCAGGTTTTTTTCTTGCCAAGAGATTTAGGCTTCTTTTTCTTTTTTGAACCCAGACTCTGCAGATACTGCTCAAGAATCTTAACGTTACTTTCATATTTTGTTTTTCTTCTCGGATCAACTGGTATGCCCGATTTTAGGGCTTGCCTAAAATCTGCTCCAGCCTCTCTCAACTCGGCTCTACTGAAGCCTCTTCCTCTGCGGGTTTTATCCTTCCTCTGAACTGTTGGTTGAAGTTGCATGTATGCTCAACTGGAGTTTTATTATGCTTTGTTTGATATAAATATCGTCAAGTTAGCTTAAGAGAGAACGTCCTGACATAATGAAAACCATTATTTCTTCTGGTTAAAATAGTTTCGCTCACCACAACTTTAATAATCCACCTGCTAATGCTATTGCCATACATAAACATAAGAGGCATAAAACACAGAGATGATACCAAAAGAATTCTTCGTAACGAGTGGAAAGGCGACAAGTCCAGTTTCCGAACTCAACGCCTTCGACCTCGCTCTCAAAAAGGCAGGAATCGCCCAGTGCAACCTTGTTCCAGTCAGCTCCATACTCCCCCAGGGATGCAAGGAAAGGAAATGGAAAAAAATAGCTGCAGGCGCAATAACCTACGCAGTAACAGCCAAAATGGATGGAGAAGAAGGAACAACGATTAGCGCGGGGATTGCATGGGCCTGGGAGAAGAACAGGAAATATGGACTCGTTGCTGAGGTACATGGGTATATGGACTCCAAAGCGTTAAGGGAGACCCTCGAGTGGAAAATCAAGGAGATGGCGAAGATAAGGGAGATAGAAATTGGCAAGATAAATTATCGAACAGAAGTTTTGAGGGTGCCCGTGGACAACTATGGTTGCGTCATAGCTTTACTCGTTTACACTCTATAACTTCTGAGTTACTGAGCCCTTCTACACTTTTCTCTCTTTTCGTTAACGAACTGCTCTACGACTCGATCGAACTTTCTCGGCACCACACTAAACTTCTAAGAGACTGTGGCAACTGGAGGTTAATCAATTGATTGAAACGTAAACTGTTCACTATTCGATTCTGCTCAGTTTTCTTTTTCCAAGGTAGAGGAACACAATCCCCAGTAGCCAAATCACCACCGTTTGCAACAGCAAGGTGTTGAAAAAGCCTAGGTCTAGAAGGATCATAGAACCAATGAAAATTCCCACCGAGGCAAACATGGCTACTTGTGCGTTTATCATTAGTCCAACCATCTGTGCGCGAGCATTTTCCGAGAATTCTGGGTTCAGGAGGGAGAGGCCGAGAGCTAAAGCCACGTTCGCTGCAACGAGTTGCGCCATGAATCCGGTGTAAGTCAACAAAGAAACAAGTGTAGTTTGAGGAATTGAGATCACCAAAACAGCTGTAATCACTGCCGCGATCGGAACTGCCACCAGCCAACCCTGTATCAACCTCGCCTTGACAAACCTTCCCACACCAAAAGGAGTCTTCTTATATATGAAGAGGCTTTCCTTCCCTCCCGCCGTCACTTGGCCAACCACCAACACGGCAAGGAAAGGAAACAAGAACAGGCCCATTAGAAGGCCACCTTCTGGATCCTCAAGGCCTCCTCCAAAGAAGATGTTCACCATAGCTACTAGGCCCACGATGTAAACGATTCTTGACAGATTTTCAAGCCTTCGACCATAATTCTTGAAGACGGATACTAGGAGAGTGCCGAAAGATCCGCCTCCCCCCAGATATCTGACGGTTTTATAGAAGAAGCCGTCCGGTTTGGCCCTAGAAGCCGTGAATGTGGTGGGTTCAAGGCTGTAGGCGCGATTGGCCGCTTTCGTGCCCAGCCACAGCACCGCTACGAAGAAGAAGACAAGACCTCCGAATCGGGTCAGCGTTTCAAAACCGATGGCACTGATGTTGCCGGCGTTGGATGCGAAGCCGACGATAACTTCCGCGCCCCAGGAGCTGGGCAACAGGCTGAGAATGGTTCTAACCATTCCGCTCGTCCCGGGATCGGCTAGGGCTTCGAGCAAGCCTCCACCCATAATTGCGTACATTACTGCGATCATGGGTAAGGCAAGGACAAGTGAGAGGGCTTTTCCAATATCTCGTCCGCGGGCGGTTTTTGCAAACTTTGTTCGTACGACGGCGGCAATCACTGTGCCGATCCAGAGAGCGCAAAGAAATGTGACTACGAAAATTATGACGATTATCGCTATCTGAACCATGTCCAGCCCCAGAGGATTCAGAGCAGCCGTGAAAAAGCCAGCAATCACCGTGATGGCGATGGCGTAGAACGGCATTACCCCTAGGAATTCGCCTAGCAAAACGTCGCTCGGCTTTATGGGGGCTGCGAGAAAGATCTCCACTTGCCCAGCTTGCATTCCTTGTAATGTGTAGGTGATTGGAAGTATTATGAAGTAGAAAAAGATCATGAACATTATGATCGGCACCATCGCTACAGCAACCTGGCTTAGGAAGAAAGCGAGAAAGTCGTCGATGAATAGGTTAACGACTGCTGGCGCGATATATGTCACATAAACCGCCAACAGCCCAATAACTAGATATGGAAAGTAGGGTCTTATCTTACGTATCCGGTTTATGCGGATGCGATATTCGTTCCTCGCAACCACAAGCCATTTAGGCGCTAGCACCCTTCTG
>JABAOF010009098.1_pt1 | contig 13619 bp, 7 predicted proteins | sample 7062171 | NCBI WGS metagenome assembly JABAOF01 (sample SAMN14538628, study PRJNA623070) | marine sediment metagenome | biome: marine biome [ENVO:00000428]; feature: marine pelagic biome [ENVO:01000023]; material: deep marine sediment [ENVO:00002113] | place: India: Gulf of Khambhat ...
AGAATTCCATGCAGCATCAAGAATTACACCACCTGATTTAATTAATACCGAATATATTGGCGATAAATTGAATGCAGGTAGGTAATAATTTATTCATACATCATACCCATCATCTCTTCTAACTCAATCATAATTTTTTTACAATATTCACAATTATTATATTTAACGTTTCTAAAAATTCGAGAAAATCTAACAATTTTGTTATATTCATCTATATTTTTTGGCTTCTGACTAACAACAAAAAGACCTCTCTCTATAAAATGTTCTTCTGGTTCCCCAATATCTTTTTCTAGCAATATTACTAGTCCATTTTTTTTGAAATGTCTCATTTTATTATTTTAGTATAAACTTATTTTTAAACAATTTTTAAAATAATTTTCAAATTTTTATTGAGTAGGTTTAAAATGCGTTGTTTTTTTAATTAATATAATTATAATAACATAATAATGGATTATAAAATGTTAATTATTTTATTAGCTTTGCTTTTTTTGGTAATCTTAGTCTATAAAGAGATATCAACTCTAAAGAGTGACTTTTTTGGGAATATAAATCTACTATCATCTGAAATAAGAGAAACTAATGGAATGATGGTTACAAAATTGCAAAATAATATGATAAAATGCGTTGGACAAATTAAAGGAATCAGTTCAGATAATATTCAACAGCTAAGAAAAATAACAGAATTAAATCATCAACCAATAACTAGAATTGCAAATCATTTTACTGAAACTGATGCAAGTGAAATTCATACTGATATAAATTATCTCTCTGAAGTTAGAAATGATAAAGATGATATTTCAGAAAAAAGATTGGATATAAAAGATGGAAATTATTATATGAGTGAGGATGATACAAAAAGATCAACAAATTCCGATATTGAATCAAAAGATGAATGNNGATATATGTTATATTAAAAATAATAACGAAATACCTATTTATGATAATAAATTAGATAAAAAGATACCATTGTATACAAGTAAAAATAGTAGCCCAGAGCAGCAAAATAATATTATGATGATTGAATCATCTGAAAGTGGAGAATATGAATGTGTCGAAAATGATGAAGATAGTAAACGAGAATATCTAAATATCATTGGCGATACTAATAATGAAGTATCATCAACTATATCATTACTTGATAACAAAAATAAAATGGAAACTAATGTAAACAAGCCAATGAATATACAACTCGAAAATAGTTTTATAGATGAGGAAAAATCATTATCTGACAAATCTAATGAAGGAAATGGTATTGAAAAAATAAATAATCTTCCAATTATTATGACAAAAGATAATTTGCAGGATTACCAAGAAGTTGAGATTGACATATATAATATGATAATAGATGGAAATAATAGATTTAATTGTATTCCAACTAAAATTTTAACAGAAATTGTTGATTCGTTAAATAATGATGAAAATTTATATGTGAATGCATTAGATGAAGAGGGAAATGGAACAGAATTTAATGAGATGGAAGTAGAAGAAGTAGATATGTCAAATTCAATAAAAAATATAGTAAATAAAAATGCACCGGAAACGAGTGAAAAAGAGAGTGGTAAAGAGGATAGCGATGAAGATGAGAGCGATGAAGATGAGAGCGATGAAGAGGAGAGTGATGAAGAGAATAGTAGTGAAGAGAAAAGTTATAAAGAAAGTGGTAGTAATGAAGAAGAAAGTGATGAGAAACAACAAACATTAAAAATAAAAACAGAAGGAATTGAGAGCAGTAAAGAAGATTCAAATTATGGAGAAGATTTAGCTAGTTACCTTGATGAAGTCACACATGCAAGCGATTATGCATCTGTAAAAATCATGAAAAATAGTAATGATGAAATGAAAGTATCTATTAATTCTGATCCAAAAGTTGACCTTAATAATTTTAAGAATATAAATAATTATAATATGGCTGAACTTAAAAAAATAGCTAAATTACTTTCTTTATCTTTAACACATACTGTAAAAGGTAAAAGAAAACAGTATAGAAAGAAAGAATTATACGATGTTATTAAAAAACATCTAAAACAACAGCATAAAAATTTATAAACAAGATTAAAATTTTTCTTTACTAAAAGTATAGTTCAGTAAAGAATGGATAATTATTTTCAAAGTTGCCCTCCAATGATGGAAGACCAAGGTAGACATCTTGGTGATTTTAAAACAGCCACACGCAGAAATGAATATATTAAATATGTTAATGATGTACATAGAGATGATCAATATCGTCTCTTCTTGCAATTAAATGGTGGAGAGATTTTAGATAATATGTGGAATTATCAAAGGAAATACAACAGTTGTTGGGTTAATGATTGCATTCATCACTATCCAACTCGTTCTAATACGAGACACTTTGTCCAAGAAAGAGAAGCATATGATTCTATTTTCGATCCCAATACGAATACCCAGCTGGCACCAATGAGACAATGCAAACCTTATCAGGACTTTAGAGTTAATCCTAAAGATGAAGGGTACAAACTTTTGCCAAATACCGAAGTAGTCCTTCAAAATCCACCAAGTAGACCTATAAGATATTCTGCATCTAGTAAATAAGTCTTTAATTTGTTATTTATTTATAAATAACAAATTAGCTTATATTTTTTTTCCCAAATTTTATATATATCTCTAATATAAGAGTATAAGTATGCATAAAACTACTTTTAAAAAACCACGTTTTAAAGAGCGTAGTCATATACCCAAAAAGACAGTAGATAAATCTGATATTATTAACCTATTCACTATTGTGCAAGATAAAACAAATTATAATAAATTGCTTAATTTTGTTTCTGAAAGAAATGATACATTCAAGCTAAGAAATGAAGATGGTGATACGGTTATCCATATGATTCTAAAAAATGATTCTGAAGATATAACGGAAAGACATCAACTTGAATTAATTAAATTTTTTGTTGAGCAAGGTGTTTCTGCAAGTGCTTACAATAAAAATAATGAGACGGCATTACATCTAGCTGCTAAATATCAAAAACCAGAAATTGTAAAATATCTTCTGAGTATACATGTTGATCCTAATGCATTAACAAATCAAAACATGAATGCAGTCCATCTTGCCGTACAAGGAACGATTGAAGCATGTAAAAAAGATATTAAAGTAAAAGCAATTGTTCCAAAATCAGCAGTTAAAGAAATTCCAGCTCCAAACCTTTCAAATGTTGCACTTAATGTTCTTGAAATTTTATCATCAAAATCTTTTTCACAATATATTGGACATTTTGACAATACTTTAGAAAATATATTTGAAATGTATCCAGAAGAAACCAAGCGTATTAAACAAAATTTTATTGAGGCTTTTTCCAATATGCTAAAGGATATTAAAGATGAAGCAGACAAAAGAAAATTAGAAATTTTAATTCAAAATAATTCTAAAGAATTAGGAGATATGGTTGAAAATATATTGAAGAAAACATTAGAAGATATGAACATCGTTGGAGGTCAAACTGCTGGTTGGGGACCCTCAGAAACAGGTGATAAAATACTCCCCGAAGAAACTCCAAAATATGTATTTGATAACATAAAAAATAGTTATATTGTTGAAACAGAAAGATTCTTTAATGAAACAGTTAATGAGATGATATTTGATACAATTGATTCAAAGATAAATGATATTTTTAATTCCGTAAAAGATAATTTATTTATTAATATCTATAAAGTTGTTAGACATAATCAGAATATAAAAGTTAACATTACACAAGTAATTGCTGATGGTGATGATTATCATATTGACCCAGCTATTTTAAAACAAATATTTAAACATAAAAATGAAGTCGATCCAACTGTTTCTGAATTGGATATTACTCAGGATTTTTCAATAATGATAAATAATATTCGCGAAATTCAGAATTATATGTTTGCTGAAGATTTTGCCCCCGCCCAAAAATCTTATCGGGCAACAAAAAGTGAAATAAAAGAATATATACGATCGAGAAAAACAGTAGAAGAATTTGAAATGACAGATGATGGAGGAAGAGTTATTGTTGGAGAAAATAAACGAGAAGCTGAAAGAGTGGCGAGAGCAAGAGTTGGACCTTTATTAGACGATTATGATCCTGATCTCTATTTTATTCCAATAAATAAAAGAGGAACTGGGATACATATCAAAAAATATCTGTTCATATCAAGATTAGCATTTTATGTATATATGATAAAATTTGACTATGCTAAAATAAAAATTAATATGAGAGCTTTGGCAAATCATCTTGCTAATAAAAAACCATACTATGTATATAATTTAATAACAACTATCATATTGTTAATATTTAATATTTTTGAAAACATGGTTAATTCTTTACAAGATAGATCATATATAATTATGGTTTGTGATAGATTAAAAGAAGCAATAAATAATAAATATTTAGATCCAAAAATAAAGAAACATCCTTATAGTTACAGCTATGAATATATGATAGATTCATTGGATACAATTAAAAAGGAAATTAATGCAATTTATAAAGAAATGGAAAATATATACAAAGAATTAACTGAATTGCATGATAGTCTACTTAATAAAGTAGTCGAATTACTGAATAAAAAGTCTGCCATTAGTCTTATTAAAGGATATCATAATAATCAATTCACAGAGACTGATACTGGTTTATTAGAAAATATATTCCATAGTTCCTTGCACTCTTTAAAATCTTTACCACCAAATTTTGAAACCTATCGAAAAGAAGTAGGTGGAAAAGATAAAAATCAAAAGATAAAATATATTTTTGAAAAATATATGCCAGTTGTAAATTTACAGAATTATAGTACATTTATGGCACATATAGGTTCTAATGTTTTTACAAATCCTGCTGATGGTTATTATATTCCAAGTCATTTCATTGGAGCGCAATCAATTGAAGATCTGGAAAATCATAGATTTATTTATCAAAATACATTTAATAATGAAATACCATCCAAATGCGGATTTTTGATTAGTGATGTAACCAATTTTTTGCAACCTGCAAATATTGATGTTCCTAAAGATGGTATTGTTGATGAATATCTAATACGTTCTGATGCATCAAAAATTGGAAAATTAGGAATAAAAAAAGCATATGGTCAACAACGGATTAGGTCAATTTTTCCAGTAGTAGGCAATTTACTTGATTCCCATTTTTACATGATAAAATACTGGTTAATTCAAAATATACTAAAATTGTACTATAATGTTGATTCAAATGAAGTACCTTCTATTGCTGATATTAGCACCAGAGACCTAGGAATAGCTGCTGATACTAAAGATGCAATTAATGAAATTAAAATAAAAATAGTAGAAGATTTACAAAGAACATTAGGAATAGCTGCAACTGCTGACATTGATTTTAATAGTACTATTTATATTATAGTTGGTAGTATTGCAGATGAAATTATAAGTACTTTGATAAGAAGATCTATCTATAAATCTTCCACAAAAGCAATTACATCAATTGTACGACAAATTTACCAAGACAAAACTCTATATGAATTGGCTCCACATTTACAACAATACACAAAAGCTGCTGTTGAACGTTATCCAGATCTATCACTAAATATACCAATTACTGGAATAGATAGAGGCTTTTCCCTTAGTTTGAATAAATTATTTGACGAGATAGTTGAAAAATTCTTTAATTATGTTCCAAGTGATAATAATGAACTATTCCAATCTTTGAAATATAGTAGCAATTTAGTAAAAGATATTAAACAAGAAAAACAGTTCAGAATATATAATCCTGATTACATACAGACTAATCTAATTACAGAAAATGAGTGTTATCGCATTAAACCAGAAATCATTGACTACCTCGCTGAAGCACGAGCTAATATTAATCAACAGGACGCAGTTAGATCACCTCCACTCATCTACGCGATTAATACATTAAATGATGAAGTAGTTAGAAAATTATTGGAAAATAGAGCTGAAGTTTATAGAAATACAATTATGAATTCTGCAGGCTACACACCATTAGGACATGCTATAAATATGTTCTCAAAACATAACAAAATTGTTAGTGGTCATAGCAGTGAATACCCTCTGCAATACTTTTACAATCCTTTTTATGAACAAATAAAAAAAAATATATTGGCGGACAAAAGTTTTGGTAATAACATTATTGTTTATATGGAAAATATATTCCCACAATTACTTTTTATGTATAATCATTTTCTTAGTAGTAAGATGTCAACATATTACAATCTATGGTCATTTGATAAATCAGAGAAACTTGGCAAATTGATGGAAGATTACAATTTACTAGAAAGTAATAGTATCTTTTCTAAATCAATCCCTCTTCTTGATGTTCATCCAAATATTGTAGTTAAAAATACAAACTTGAGTGTTCTTGGAGATAAACAAAAACAATTGACTACAGTTGGTGATAAAAAATTAAAAGAAATCCAAGAGTGGACAAATAAAAAGCATAGTTTAGAAAAAGAGAAAGATATGTTAGAAGAAAAAGAAAGATCTCCAACCGGTTTAACTGATGTTGAAAGAAATGTTTTGAATAATTTAATACAAAAAATAAGAGATATTGAAGGGAATATTACAAATATACAAAATGATATGGAAACAAATAAATTGCAAAGGCGAGGAATTGTTGGTAATAAATTAAGAAGATATTTTAAAGAAACTATTACAGGTGGTTTGTATGACAGGGTTAAGGCATTCAGTGGCTCCTCTAGACATTTAGATTTCAATTCAATTGCAGGATTATATAAAGATATTTTTGTTTATGTTGTTAATAGCAAAATTGATATGAAAGGACATAGTGATTTTAAATTATACAATGAACTTTGGTCGCAATATATTAAAGAATCCAAGAAGCATAGTAATAATACAAATATATATCCAATTGTCATTGAGTTACAAGATAAGCTAGTTGATAAATTTGTTGATAATAAAGATAATACAACTGTTATTAAAAATTTAAGAGAGGAATTTGATACAATAAATAGTTTATACAATGATATTTTAATTCCAATTATAAATGATTATGAACTACTTGATCAAAAATATGGTAGAGAGCACAATTATGTATTAACTGAAGTCATTGATATTATCAGCCATGTAGTGGGATTGACTATTTGTAGTAATATGTATTTGGCAATTTTAAAATCAATAACTAAATATCTTTTAGCAATCAATCCAAGCCAATACAAAGATATTACTCTTCCATCTGGAAGAGAGATTTCAGCTACATATAGAGATAAAAGTGAATATAATGAATTTATTAGAACATTAGTGGATGCTATAGTTGATTTCTCAAACTCAACACTAATACCAGCAGATAAAGTTCCATCTGATGCTACACTCGAAAAATATGTAGTTTTTAATATGCCAAAAATTTTTATAAAATATACACTTGGAATATTTGAAAATGATGATCCCCATGAAAAAATAGGATCTGTCGAAAGATTATTTGAGCCCATTGTAAATATTATAATATCCAATACGATTGTTCCTATCGATAAATCATCATCTTTAATTACTAATTTAAATGAACATATCTTCCCATACTATAAGACTTTAATGAGTGAATTTATTCCAAAAATGAAGGTATTAATTGATAACTATAATCGTTATATCATCAATCAAGGTAGATATATTAAAATTGTAGATTTATTATTTGAAAAAGCAGTTGAAGAGCTTTAGGAATAATTATAAATTATGTTTAATTTATAATTATGTTTAAATTGCGGGAGCTTTGAATATAATTATATTTAATAATTATGTTTAAACCACAATATTATAATTCTGACCAGTATTAGGACTAATTCCAGATCCCTTTGGAATATCATGAACGTCAACTATTTCTATTGTGAAAGAATGATCGCAACCATTAAAATCAAATAAACTACCATCCGGAGCAAAAAATTCTATTTCTAATTCTGACAATTCATGAATGGGATCATTATAAAATCTACTTGTTGGAACAAATGTATTAAATAAAGTCTTCAGATGTTTATGACGTATTTGTATTTTAGCAAATGCTTCTTTTATTGGACCAATACTAACCAAAGTTTCTAGTGGACGTGCTACCATTAGGAAATAGTCATCCCCCATCAATTTAAAGCAATTATTTTTAATTTTAACACTCTCTCCAAGAGTATTCATTGTTGTATCATATGCATATAAATCAGAATTAGTAATTACTTTATTAAAATTTGTTATTGATGTTGGATTTCCTGGATTTCGAAAACCTATTAAACTTCCTATTGTATCATTTTTATCAAATCTTAGTCTAAAATAATCTGGTATCATAATAGATACTGCAGCACCACCTTTGTTATCATCTCGTTCATCCATTAAATTGACTTTGGGAAGTTTTATTTGGTATTGATTTTCATCAATTATACCACTTACAATATGTTCTCCATTTAGTATAAAAGCTGGGATTCCAAAATAAGATAGGGATCCTGAGATTATAATTTTATCCCCTGCTGTTATCATTCCATGTTTTGGATGTTTAACATTAAGTGTGAATATTGTCCCTAGATCATTTTCATCCATTTCTGGATCAATATTAATTTCTGGCTCAGTAGAAATAAATGGTTCCACAAGAATAAATTTTTTGTATGATTTAAATATTATAATATCTGTATTCATATTAATATCAACCAATACAAAATGGTATGGCTCATGAGTCATCTCTTCATCTCCAGTATTAATTCTACTGGTAAGAGAAAACTGTTTTTCGATTTCATTTGCTAATTGATTTGGATCATAATTTCCTGAGGGTATTTCAATATAGTACAAATAGTCGCCATCATCAATATTATTCCAATAGAGTTTATTATTAATTCTCTCTTTTGGATAATCTTTAATAGCTCTACCACTATTAGGAAATTCAGTGCTAACTATTCTAACAGATATAACATCATGGAAAGTTCTTCCTAAATCAATTCTATATTTATTTGGATTTGGATATCCTGTATCAATACTCTTTATTTTTGTTACTATAACATTATTACCACCACCTTTAATATCTTGTATAGCTGCAAAAGGAACTTCTATTGTATAACCATTCTTTTCAGTGTATTTAATAATATGATATCCATGAATATGATAAGGATCAATTGGATATCGAGCATTAATTGTATTGAGGGGTATCCCTGCTATTGATAGGAATTTTAGTTTAAAATTGTATTCTCGTAAAATATATGGTTCTTCTTCTGGAGGAGGATTATGCATTGTTTTTGGTAGGATAATAAAAAAATGATCATTACTGTAATCAAGGAAATCTCCTGGCAAAGATTCGAGATCACAATTTGGATCTAAATCTTCTTGTGTTAATGTAACATATATAATATGCGAATCATTTATTAGATTTACAGGTATATTCCCTAAAAATGATGACAGTTTATTAGTATTATGATCCCCTTTAATGCCATGGAATTCAACTGCTATTTCGTTTCCAGAGTAATCAGGTGGAAGTTGATGAGGGTAGTATACTTTCATTACATTACATCCCTTGGGTATAACAAATGTTGGCTCACCTTTTGTGTCATATGTTCTTAATATTACGTGTTTTGATGATGCACAAGTTATACTAATTAATTCACCATCTTCAAATGGGTGGTGTTTATGTTTAATATATATTAGATTAGAACCTTTTTTAAAGCAAAGTGGATTATCATATAATGTGTATGATTCGCCTAGATTAAGACTTGGATTTTTTTTTCTAAAAGCGCTTGAAATATTAAGATATGTTGTCTTAAAACGCCTTCTGTTAAAACGGTAATCTAGAAGGCCATGTTTGTATAGAAAATCTTCATATGGATCATATCGTTGCTCACCATTGCTGTCTGGTATACCAATAAGATTTCCGTCTGTTATTTGAGTTTCAGTGGTATTGTATTCTCTACCAACAGGACTTCCTATATCTTGTTGATATCTTATTTCCCTATTATATCTTACGTGTGAATTATTTGGCGGAAGATATGTAGGATATGGTGGAATATATGGTGTATCCCTTAAACGAGGTGGAAGCTCTCTTCTCCCATCTCTTATTATTTCTGCTTGTTGGTTTGTGTATTTATGATTATCTGATGGTTCATCATGACCACCAACATGCTGACTAATCCATCTATCTTTAAAATAGTATTCTTGATTAGTATGATCTGACATTAGTGATTACTATTAGTATGTAAAAAATAATAAGTTTTTATATCAAAAAAATTGATTATTTAAAATAAAATATATAAAGTTCTATTTAATTATCCAACTATTCCTAAATTATTAATGGTTAGCAAAACAAAAAATAAACTTATTAAAAAGAAAGCTGTTAAGAAAAAATCAAAAAATGTCAAACAAACTGAAGTTTCTATTGAAGATAAATATCAGAAAATGAATCCTCATGAACATATTTTAGAATTACCTGATACATATGTTGGCGGAATTGAACTCGACACCTACAGAATGTGGGTTTATGATGAAAAAACTGAAAGAGTAATAAGCCGTCTGATAGAATATGTTCCTGGATTATATAAGATCTTTGATGAAATCATTGTTAATTCTAGGGATCATTCAGTAAATGACAAAACGTGCACTAAAATATGTGTGACTATTGATAAAGAAACTGGATATATTACATGTTGGAACAATGGTAATAACGGTATAGATGTGGCAATACACAAAGACTATAATATCTATGCACCTGAATTAATTTTTGGCGTTCTTTTAACATCAGGAAACTACAAACAAAAAGGAAAAACTGTCGGTGGGAAAAATGGATATGGCGCAAAACTTGCAAATATTTTCTCAAAAGAATTTTATATTGAAGTTGGTGACAAGAAAAGAGAATTATTATATAAACAAACATTTTCTGATAATATGTACACTCGTGGAGAGCCAATAATAGAAAAACTACCATCCAAACAAGAATCATATACGATGATAAAATTCTTGCCAGATTTTAAAAAGTTTGGAATTTCTGGACTAACAGATGATATTGTTGCACTCTTCAAGAAAAGGGTATTTGATATTGCATCAAATACTAGAGAAAATGTACAGGTGCATTTGAATGGAGAAAAATTAAAAATTAATAATTTTTCAGATTACATTAAGATGTTTTACGATACAGAAGATGATGAAAATGATTTTAATGACAGATATGTACATGAAAAAGTAAATGATAGATGGAATGTTGGGGTAGTATATGATTCGGTATCTGGATATAAACATATTTCATATGTTAATGGTATCTGTACGTTCAAAGGTGGTAGTCATGTTAATCATGTTGTATCCCAAATAGTTGGTGGTTTACACAATTTTATATCAAACAAGTATAAAGATTTACATGTTAAGACAGCACATATTAAGGACAATTTGACGATATTTATTGATTCTGTTATTGAAGATCCATCTTTTAGTAGTCAAACAAAAGAAGAATTAACAAATAAAGTAGCAAAGTTTGGAAGTAGATGTGATATTAGCGAAGATTTTATCAAAAGATTAACTAAAACAGGTATTATAGATGAAGTTGTTAATTTTGCGAAACTTAAAGCGATGGCTGCTATGAAGAAGACTGATGGTAAGAAACGTTCTAACTTGAAAGGAAAAGATAAATTAATTGATGCACATTGGGCAGGAACTCGAAAATCAAAACAATGTAGATTATTTTTGACAGAAGGAGATTCAGCGAAGGCATTTGCCGTTTCAGGAATGGATATTATTGGACGTGATCGATATGGTGTCTTTCCTCTTAGAGGTAAATTACTGAATGTTAGAGAAGCAAAAGCAAAACAGTTAATAGATAATGCTGAGATTAAAGATATTAAACAAATTTTAGGCCTAAAACAAAATAAAAAATATACTGATGTTTCTGAATTGAGATATGGGGGCATAATAATTTTGACCGATCAAGACACAGATGGATCTCATATCAAAGGATTATTAATGAATTTTTTCCACTATTTTTGGCCGTCTCTTATGAAAATAGAAGGATTTATTCAATCAATGGCAACACCTATTGTTAAAGCATGGAAAATAAAAGATATAAAAAAGAAGAATCCAAAAATTTTCTACACATTGACCGATTATGAAGATTGGAAAAAATCATTAGATGGATCATTAAAATCAAAAGGATGGAAATCAAAATACTATAAGGGTTTGGGTAGTTCTACAGAAAAAGAAGCAAGAGATGCTTTTCTTGATTTCGAGAAACGATTTATTAACTATATATGGAAAGATAATGAAGATAATGAAGATATAAAAGGTGATGTAAAATTAAATGATGTTGACAATTCTGAAGATGTAGAAGAAAGTGACGGATCAAAATCTACAAAAGATGATGAAGAAGATTTTGAATTTGATAAAGGTAATGAAAATTATGATGCAATAACACTTGCTTTTGCTAAACAAAGATCAAATGATAGAAAGAAATGGCTTAAAACATATGATAGATCTGCTATTTTAGATAATAGTGTCACAAAAGTTAGTTATAGTGATTTTATTCATAAGGAGTTAAAACATTTTTCAAATTATGATTGTATTAGATCTATACCATCAATTGCAGATGGATTAAAACCAGGTCAACGCAAAATACTATATGTATCAATTCTAAAGAATATCCTTAAAAATGAGATAAAAGTAGCACAACTTGCTGGTTATGTATCAGCTGAAGCAGCTTATCATCATGGTGAAACTAGTTTACAAGATACTATCATTGGAATGGCACAAAACTTTGTTGGATCTAATAATATAAATCTTTTGACTCCAAATGGTAACTTTGGTTATCGAAAACAGGGAGGAAAAGATGCAGCTAGTGCTAGATATATATTCACACAATTAAATGAATTGGAACCACTTATATTTAGAAGTGAAGATGCAAAGGTTTATAAATATATGGAGGATGATGGGATATTAGTGGAACCAGAATATTATGTTCCTACTATACCAATGGTTTTGATTAATGGTGCTGCTGGTATTGGAACTGGATTTAGTTCTACAATTCCATGTTACAATCCAAAGGATATAATTAATAATATTCGTAAGCTTTTAGATGGTAAAGATCCAAAACCAATGTATCCATGGTACCATGGATTCAAAGGGAAGATAATTAAATTAAATGATACTACTTTTAGAACTGCTGGTGTTTTGGAGATAATTAATGAAGTATGTGTAAAAATTATTGAGCTGCCAGTAGGAACATGGACTGAAAAATACAATTCATGGCTAGAAACACTTGTCGCTGATGATAAAAAATCTCCAAAAAAGGGACGAATATTAGAAAACATTAAAAATGATTCGGGAAATAATACAATCTGCTTCACTATAAAATTCCTACCTGGAGTCTTGCAGAATCTTATTAAAAATGATAAATTGGAAAAGACATTGAAATTGTATAAAACTATTAGCATATCAAATATGCATCTTTACAATTCGAAGGGTGTCATTGCTAAATATAACACTGTAAATGATATATTGAAAGAGTATTATGAATTGAGATTAGGAATTTATGCTAAAAGGAAGAAATTCTATCTTAAGCAAATAGAAAATAGATTAAATCTGCTTAAATATAAAATAAAATTCTTAGAATATGTTGAGACAGGTAAAATCATTGTAATTAAGAATAATAAAGGTGTTAGCAAATCAATTGTCATTGCTAGAATAGAAGAGTTAAAATTCCCTAAATTGTCAA
>JABAOF010001730.1_pt3 | contig 13607 bp, 12 predicted proteins | sample 7062171 | NCBI WGS metagenome assembly JABAOF01 (sample SAMN14538628, study PRJNA623070) | marine sediment metagenome | biome: marine biome [ENVO:00000428]; feature: marine pelagic biome [ENVO:01000023]; material: deep marine sediment [ENVO:00002113] | place: India: Gulf of Khambhat ...
ATTCATCACATGCATGTCCCAACCGCGTGTACAATGGTAGGAAAGCCTATAAGGAACAACGCTCTTTCTCAGCTTTCGGAGAAAACAATGGGCGGCGGAAAGAAGAGGCTCACTGCTAAGCAAATGGAAAAGAGACAAACAAGAGAACCAGCGAAAAAAGAAAGCAAATCTACCAGACGTGCAACTGAAAAAAAGGCTGCAGAGATAGCTCCACCAAACCTCAAAAGCGAAAAGGTCACGGCTGAGCTAAAGAAAATGAGGGCCATAACACCCTATGCGATTGCGACACGTTTTGACATACGCTTGAGCGTTGCAAGAGACCTTCTTAGAGAGTTGGAACGGCGAGGATCCATTGAATACGTTTCTGGAAGCAAGAACTTGAAGATATACAAGCTTCCCGACTGAAGTCAACGGAAAAACTCTTCTTTTTATCTCATACATTCTCGCCAACAAAAGAGAGGCACGGTCATGAAATTCCCCAAAAGGGTCTACACAGTCGAAGAAGTGAAAAAAGCCAGAGAACTAATAGAAAAGGGCTACAAACACCGCTTAACAATAAGGGGAAAGCCAGAATTCAAACAAAAAGTAAAGGAAGCCGTAGAACTTGTCAAGACTGCCAAGTATTATGACTTCGTCCGAACCTATATCAGACAAATCCGCGAAATTGACGGCATAAGTCAGCTACGTGAAGGAGAAGCTTCCATCTGGGCGAACACGTACGCAGTTGCTGATCCTGTTGACGCCGCGAGTTTCATAGTCCAAAAAACACAACAGATGAAGGACTACATAGAAGGCAGGCTATACTATGAAATGGGAGAAAAGAGAGCGGTTGAAAAGCGCATCGAATTCCTAGAAACTCTAGGAAGAAGAAGCAGAGATCCGGCCATACAGAAAAGATGCAAAGAAATTTTGGCACGCTGGGCTGAAGTGCTGCTTCCATAGCGCGTTAGATTTTGTCAACAGTTATCTTCATGCCGCTTTTCACCTGCTTGAAGAGTTCTAGATTCTCTGTAATCTTTCCGACTACGTTTACTGCGCTATACGGTTGTGACTCACCATAGAAGATGCACAAGGCGTTGCCCATGGGCCAAAAAGCTATAGTGCCCTTCTCCACTGTGGGTTTGGCCTTTTCTTCCCCAAGTTTCAAAGGGATTTCAAAGTAGACCTCCTCTTTCCACAGAGCTGCTCGTCCTTCAAGGGGAAGCTTCTTGACCAGGGCTTCTATGGTTCTTGGAGCGAGGTAGCGAACCAGGTCTCCGTTGGCTTGGCCTACTCCTTCGATGGTAAACCGGATGGGTATGTGAGATATGCTTTCCTCGGCCATCTCAAGGTCAACTCAAGGGCCATTTTTTCGGAAAATAATGGTCCAGAACGTCTTTCAGAGCTGGTTTGCTGACTTCTTCAAGTTCATATTCGGCTCTCACTGCTGGTTTAGTTAAGTTCAATAGCCGCCGCAAGTCGACTGGAGTACCGATAACTACGGCATCACAAGGAGTTGCGTTAATCGTCTCTTCCAACTCTTTTATCTGGTCCTCGCCATAGCCCATAGCCGGAAGAACCGCTCCTAAATGAGGATAGGCATTAAATATGTCCTTTATCGAGCCAATCGCGTAGGGACGCGGGTCAACGATCTCCCTCGCCTCAAGTCGTTTCGAGATGATCGTTCCGGCACCATACGGCATGTTGCCGTGTGTCAAAGTTGGACCATCCTCCACCACTAAGACTCTTTTCCCTTTGATGAGCTTCGACTCGTCTACGGTTATGAGCGAAGCAGCTTCGATGATTGTCGCCTCGGGATTGACCGATCTTGCATTTTCTCGAACGTGTTCCACCTGCTGGCGGTCAGCGGTGTCTACTTTGTTGATGACTATTACATTGGCCATTCTTAGGTTTGTTTCTCCCGGATGATACCTCACTTCGTGGCCTGCGCGGTGGGGATCAGCAACAACGATGTACAGATCTGATGCATAAAAGGGCATGTCGTTGTTGCCTCCATCCCAAACGATTATGTCAGCTTCTTTTTCTGCCTCTCTCAGAATCTTTTCGTAATCGACGCCTGCGTAGACCACAATCCCGTTGTTGATGTGCGGCTCGTACTCTTCCCTCTCCTCAATTGTGCACTCGTGCTTGTCCAGGTCTTCGTAGGTGGCGAATCGTTGGCACATCTGGTTGCGTAGGTCGCCGTAGGGCATTGGATGCCGTACGATGACTACGTCAAAGCCTCTTTCTTTCAAGAGTTTCGAAACCTTTCTTGAGGTCTGACTCTTGCCGGATCCAGTTCTTACGGCGCAGACCGCCACAACAGGGATCTTGGCTTTTAACATGGTGGATAATGGGCCCATAAGCCTAAAGTCCGCGCCTTTGGCGAGCACTATTGATGCTTTATGCATGACGTATTCGTGGGAGACGTCACTGTATGCGAAGATCACCTCGTCTATACCATGTTTTGTGATGAGTTCTGGTAGTTCTTCTTCGGAGTAAATGGGAATGCCTTTAGGATAATTGGAGCCGGCCAATTCGACTGGGTACGTTCGTTTTTCTATGCCAGGGATTTGTGTGGCGGTAAAGGCTACGACTTCGCATGTATCGTTGTCTCGGAAGTGAACGTTGAAGTTATGGAAGTCTCTACCAGCCGCACCCATTATGATAACTCTGACTCTCTTGTCATTGGCCGATGACTTCTTCGCCAAGGTTCTTCGCCTTCTAAACGACGCCAATTCTTTGAATGTTCTCTTCGTTGAAAACATTTCCGCTTGTGGGCGCAAGTTGTTGCTTCGCGCGCGCAAACGCTCCTTGGCTTATGCAGAGATTAAAAGCTTGCTAGGATTAGGAGCAAACAAAAGTTGCGTGCCATTTTGACAGTAACAACGTATCATATGCTATTTCCCCGTTGAGAGGTAAGCCCTCATGGCTGCTGCGGACGCGTGCGCCACGGTCTCCGCTATGTTCATCGGCTGCTGCACTGATCCGGCTATGAATATTCCTTCAATAGGCGTTTCTGTTGTCGCCAATGTTGGTTGTGCCTCTTTGAAAAAACCGTCAACGTCTAAGGGAACCGTCAACTTTTGGTGAAGATCTATCTGTGGCTCCAGTCCAACTTCTAGAACGACTAGGTCTGCTGCAATAGAGAGCAACTTGGAGGTTGCTTGATCGTAGACCTCTATACTCAACGATTTGTCTGGAAGCTCTCGAACTTCCGATGGTTCCCCGTGAATCATAATAACATCTGACTCCCGAACGGTTCGATAAAACTCCTCGGCTCTTCTGCCCACTGCTCGCATATCAGTGTAACAAATGTAAGTCTCCACCTCGTTTCCGTACTGATTCTTCAATGTATACGCGTGTTTTAAAGCGTCTAAACATCCAACCCTGCAGCAGTATTCATTATTATGCTCTTCCCGTGAACCCACGCACAAAACATAGACGGCACTCTTCGGCTTTTCCTTGTCGCTGACTCTTAGAATTTTACCGCTGGTCGGCCCGCTTGGACTGCATAACCGTTCATACTCCATTCCTGTTATGACGTTGCGGTAAACGTCATATTTGTATTGTCCAGCCTTTCGCGCGTCGTACGGTGTGAAGCCTGTCGCAACGATTATAGCCTCTGCATCAACTTGTTCTGGATCTGATTTTTCTTCATAAACGATAGCAGCTTCGGGGCAGGCGTCTCTGCACGCAGTACAAGACCCGTCTTTAAAGTAGAGACAAGTTTCGTTGTCAATCAGGTACTTGAGCGGAAATGGGTATGGTTGTGGTAGATAGATGGCTTTTCTTGTTGCAAGGTTCATTTCGTATTCTTTAGGAACATCAACTGGACAGACTTTGGCACATTCGCCACAGAGGGTGCATTTTTCCTCGTCCACGTATCTAGCTTTCTTCAGTACGGTGACCTCAAAACTACCTATAGAACCTGAGACATTCTCTATTTCTGAGTACGAAAGAACCTTGATGTTCGGGTGGTCAATAACGTCTTGAATCATGGGTTTTACGAGTTCTTCGGCGTTTTCCAATGTTGGAGAGACTTTGCATAGCAGTGCCACGTGACCGCCGAGGCGAGGTTTCTGTTCAACCAGATGAACGGCAAGTCCTACTCTAGCTAAATCAAGTGAAGCTCGCAGTCCGGCGATTCCAGACCCGATCACCAAAGCCGAGTGTTTATTTGCCATCCACTATCAACTTCTACGTGACAGTATCGTCTAGAGAGTTTAGAAATCCGTTTGGCGCTCTTATAAGTCATGCGACAAAAAACTTAGCGCTGTTCTTGATTAAGAGTTATGATGCGCGCGCGATACGAAAGAAAGACCTGCGCATGCGTGGATATCTACTTTCGCGGGTTCATAAGAAGTTCTAAATTCTGATAGGTCTTCACGAATTGCAGACCTTTTTCCGTGGTATGAAAGGCACTTCCTTTTCTAAGGAGACCAAATTCCAGTGAAAAGTTGAGAAAGCTTTGAGCCATACGACTGCTAAGGTTGCATGAATACGTGATGCGTGTCTTTGTTGCTCCATTCTTCGCTACTCGCAATATCTCAGAGATTATTTCAAAGAAGTTTCTCTGCATCTTCCCGACCATCTCATTTGAGCGAACGCTTTTTCCGAATATTCGGTAGGCGAATTTTTAAGAGTTTGTGACTGTGATACTACAGCAACAATTAGAATATTTGGCTAAAATATCAAGGCTTGACCTTCCCCTTTTTTGTGTTCTACGCGCGTTATTCCAAAACATGCTTTTTATCTTCGAGTTATGCTTGGGATGGTGGAAAGGATACAGGAAACTGCGTGAAGCGAAGATCTATGGGGAAAGCTTGTGATTCTGAATAACGACATTGAGAAAATCTGTTTTGAACTTCGATCGGTGTTAGAAGAGGCGGTAAAAAAGAATCCAGCTGAGGGCATCTTCTTTCCGGAGGATTAGATACGAGCATTTTGGCAGTAGTTGCGTCAAAATTCATTTAGCTGGAAACCCTTACGGTTGCTTTTCAAGGGTTCCCAGCCCCAGACGTCAAATATGCAGCTTTGGTGGCCGGCTGTCTACATCTCACAAACTTTGTTCAATACTTCGAAGAAGACGAATGCGCGCGCATGATCCATCTGAGTTAGATAAGCTGAATCTCAAACCCTCAGTCCTGATTGAGTTACTGAAGAACATGCCCGAGCATCCAGTTCACATCATACATCATGCTTAGTGCGCGCATTTGATAGCTCTAAATTCTTTGTGGTCTGATAAGTAATACCTATAAAGCTTGAATGTTATGTGGTTAGGATATGAGTATCACAGATCTAACGACAACGAAAAAGCCAGATGCCAAACTTCGTCATAAAGTACTGGCAAAGATCGGCGAGCACAAGCCTCGTGATTGTTTCCAATGTATCCGTTGTACAAGTGGTTGCCCATCCATGAAGATGATGGAACTGAAGCCCCACGAAGTTGTGAACATGGTTAGGTTGGGCTTTGTTGACGAAGTGGTCGAGTCAGGCATCATTTGGACTTGCGCTCAGTGTTTGAAATGCAAAGAAAGATGCCCACAGGATGTGGCACCAGTAGACCTTCTTTTGGCCTTGAGAAACTTAGCTGTGGAGAAGGAGGCTAATGTCCCTGAGACGGTGCTAAGAAACATCAGCATGATTCTTGAAACCGGCTTTATCCTGAAACCGCAGGAGACCGTAACACGTAGTCTAAGGAAATTAGATCGAGAGAAGCTTGGTTTGCCGAAGATCCCTCAGCCGAGTGAGAAATTCAAGTCTGCCATCTTTAAGGCTTTAGAAGAGACTATTTAGGAGTCTATTGAAATGAGGCTGCCGGTTTACTGGGGCTGCATCATTCCAAACACTCAGTATGCTTACGAAATGTCCGTCAGAGAAGTATTGCCAAAGCTTGGAATTGAGCTAATTGAATTGGAAAATTTCTCCTGCTGTGGGCTCCCCATGAGGAGCGTAAACGCTTATGCATCAATCTATCTGGCAATAAGAAATCTAGCCATCGCTGAGGACACTGGCATCAAAGATTTGCTCGTACCGTGCACTGGATGTCACTTGTCTTTCTCCGAGGCCATTAACTTTCTGAAGCATGATGAGGGATTACGAAAAAAAATCGACTCACTGCTTGCTGAAGAAGGGCTCAATTACAGTGGCACCATCAGATTTTGGCATCTCATCGACCTGTTACATGACGTCGTGAAGAAGGAAGTCATACAAACGTCTGTGAAGAAAAGGCTTGACGGCTTGAGACTCGCTTCGCATTATGGTTGTCACATTATCAGACCGAGCACCCTGGGAAGAATTGATGATCCAGAGAATCCTCGGAAACTAGATGATTTGATCGAGCTATTGGGAGCGAAGAGCCTTCCCTATCCAGAGAAACTTGACTGCTGTGGAGCCATGCTCTTATGGTCTCGTCGAGATGGAGCCTTTACTTTCTCGGGATTGAAATTGAAGGCAGTTCAAGACCAGGGTTTCGACGGACTTGTCGTTTCTTGTCCAGCGTGTCACATGATGTTCGATGCGAGGCAGAAGGTATCTGCTGCCACGGTGGGTGCACAACTGAACCTTCCAGTTCTTTATTTTAGTCAACTACTAGGAGTAGCCATGGGAATTAACGAAGAGAGACTGGGGCTGCATCTTAACCGAAGCCCTATAGATGAACTCCTAGAGAAGATACGTTGACGACGATTTCCCGAAAAATCTTATATGCACACACGCACAAAAAACACCTACTTCAATAGGTGGAAAGAACATGGTAGATTTTGGTTTCACAGAAGAGCAGGAACTCTTTAGAAAAGCCCTGAGAGAATGGTGCAAGAAAAACCTACCCATCGAAAAAGTTAGGGAGATCGACACTAAGCAATGGGTCCCTGACGAGATCGTCAAGGGAATGGCTGACCTCGGCTTGTGGCTCATGACGGTCCCAGAAGACCACGGCGGAACAGGAGCAGATTGGGTTACCGCTTGCATAGCCGCTGAAGAACTAGCGTACGCCGACATTACCATAGCGATCCCTGTGCATTTCCTCGTGGAAAGTAGCTGGGGCTTTGTTATGGATCGCTACTGCACGGAAAGAGTTAGAGAAGAAGCGATACGTCCCGCAATAAGGGGCGAAGGCTTCACAGGCATAGCGACGACCGAATCTGGAGGAGGTTCTGACGTTGCGGCCTTTAAGACAACGGCGAAGAAGCAAGGAAACGAGTGGATTGTCAATGGAGAGAAGATGTATATTAGTGGTACCGAAGAATCTCTAAAGCTTGGCGGAGGCTTTTGGATAACCGCGCGAACATCACCGTCACCGCCAGGAGCTCCCCACAAGGGCATGACATCCTTCTACCTCCCAATAAAGGCGCCGGGAGTTGAAGTTACCAAACGGTTTGACGATATGGGCAGAATGGGCATATCTACCGGCGGCTTCTCCATGAAAGACGTCAGATTGCCAGATGAGTACCTCATGGGAGAGGAAGGTAAGGGATTCTACATGACCATGGAGGGCTTTGACCTGGCTAGACTCTTAATCGGTGCTACTTCTGTGGGCTGTGCTCGACGGACGCTGGAGATTGGAATGGAATACATTAAAGAGCGAAAGGCCTTCGGACGTCCAATAGGCAAGTTCGAGGGAATCCAGTTCGAATTGGCAGACAATTGGGCAAAACTGGAAGCTTTGCGATCATTGGTCTACAGAACAGCGTGGATGACGAAGGAAAGGTATGAGAAGAAGCGTTTTACGCCTCTTGAAGTTGTTAGGTATATATCGGCGGTCAAATTGTTAGGTCCGCATCTCGCATTTGACATCATCAGAGACGCGATGTTGTGGTTAGGCGCTTGGGGATACACCAAGGAGTGCCCCCTTGAAATGGCGTTGAGAGGGATCATGTCCTACTGTATTGGAGCCGAAGGCGCGAAAAACATTCAAAGGCTAGTCATCGCTAGGGAGATGCTTGGCAAGGAGTTCATTCCATACAAGTAACTTCTTCTTTCCTTCTTAGATGAAAAACAGAACTAGAAGATTCAGCTGGCTTTCAGCAGTTTCTTCAGTGCAGCAGACAGTGCGGGAACTATCTCGTAGAGGTCTCCATCAATTATGTAGTCTGCAATCTCGAATATGGGGGCCTCTGGATCCTTGTTTATAGCAACTATGATTTGGGAATCCCGTATTCCAGCCACATGCTGAATTACGCCTGAAATGCCGCAACCAATGTATAACGCTGGCTTAATCTTATGGCCTGAAAGCCCCACCCAGTCTGTAAACCACTTCCGATCCTCACATAGCGGTCTCGTGTAGGCAACTTGCCCACCTAATATCTCAGCCAATTCATCAAGAATTCTAAAGTCCTCCTTCTTTTCGACTCCTCGCCCGCCAGCGACAACTGTTTTGGCCTCTTCGATTTTGACCGCTGGGGCTTCGATTTCGTTAACTTCAACAACTTCCGTTTTTGGCTGTTCAAGTTTGACAGCGGCTTTGATGACTTCGCCCTGTTTTCCTTCATATTGTGGTTTTGTAAACACCCGTGGGGGAACGGTTGCGATTTGTGGTTTAACTTTACAGATTTGGGTTGCCACAGCGTTTCCTCCGTATACTACTCTACCCATCTGAAGCCTTCCGTCTTCATCTATGCTCAAATGGGTGCAGTCTGGCACGCATCCAGTTTCAAGTCTTGCTGCAACCCGCGACGCTATCTCTTTCCCACGTTTCGTTGCGCCGATGAGAAGGATTTCAGGCTTGTACTTTTCAGCTAAGTTGGTTAGAGCGCTAACTAAGAGTTCCACCTGCAAGCTTTTGAGCGAGGAATCATCAACCACGTAGACTCTGTTCGCTCCATATCCTGGGAGTTCGTTTGGTTGATTCTCAAAGCCATGTCCCAGAAGAACTGCTGCAAGTTCTGTTTGCAGTTCGTTGGCTAGCTCTCTACCTTTTCCGAGTAACTCTAACATCAGGTCGTTGTTCTCTGAGAAGATCCAAACGCCTTCATGTTCACTCATCTCGTTTCACCTTCCCACCACTCCTTCTTTAATCATAGCCGTCGCCAGTTTTTCAGCCACTTCTTCCGCAGTTTCGCCCTTTATCACGACCTTCTTTCGCTCCATCTTTGGAGCTAAGACATCCGTCACCTGGATTGCAGAAGCAGCCTCGCCCACTCTCTCTTTTGAGATGCCGAGGTTCTCTGTATTCCATGTGACAATTTCCTTCTTTGATGCTTTCATAATGGCCATGAGAGCTGGAATCCTGGGCTCGTTAATTTCGCCAGTCACGGTTATCAGCACTGGAGTCTTTGCCTTCACCGTCTCGTAGCAGTCCTCCAGACTTCTCTCGGCAGTCACAACATCACTGTCCAAGCTAAGCTTTCTCACATACGTTATCTGCGGAATGTTTAGTCTCTCAGCTAGGCGCGGCCCAACCTGAGCAGAATAGCTATCCACAGAGGCTTCGCCGCACAAGATCAGATCGAACTCTCCCACTTTCTTCATTACTTCAGCCAAGATGTAGGATGTCACCAACGTATCCGAATTCTCAAAAGATGGATCAGTAACAAGGTATGCTTTGTCAGCTCCCATAGCCAGAGCCTCTCTTAAAGTCATTTTGGCGTCTTCTGAACTCACAGTTACAACAAAGACTTCTGCTCCCATCTTCTCCTTTAGTCGTACAGCCTCCTCTAGCGCGTTCTTGTCAAAGTCACTTATTTTGCGCGGCACTCCTGCAGTTATTAAACGTCGTGTTGCTGCATCAATCTTCAACTCAGTTACGTCAAGGGCTTGTTTCACGCAAACGATTATTCTAGACATGTTTCTGACCTTCTGGAACGGCTCTTAATAGGTGGGCTACTTGCATACGAGGAAGAAGCAATTAAAGGTTTTTCGTTGCGAGTGAAGTATGTGCGCGCACGATATATTTTTGTGGCTTGTTTGTCAAAGCGGCCTTCTCAACAAGTGGATGTTGTTTGTCAATTTTTATTTGCGATTCATAATGCTTTTCTGAAATGTTGAAGTCTTTACTTTTGTTTAGATGGAAGGCGCATTGAAATGTTGAGATCCAAGATTTTGCTGGGAGTTTTGCTTGTTGCTTGCATGTCAACAACGCTTCTTATGGTTCCAGTTTCCGCGGAGGATTTGCTAAAGACGGATTTCCAGAAGGAAAGCTTCGCCAAAACCGTTGACTACTTCGACTATGCGAGGGCATGGGCTCTACTGCGTGGATTACCGAAACCACACAACTATTGGCACGCCAACGTTTACATGACTTATGTTAACAAAATGGGCCTAAAGATGGTATATGCAGGGCTGCGTAACATAAGCTTGGCAAACCAAGCTTTTCTCACAATTCCGATGCAGACTCTCCTACTACACTATAAAACTGAGAACACCGAAAGAGACGCCTTAGTTGCATCGTCCTTCTTAATGTTGATGGGATTCAACGACACCGCAAAGTCAATTCACCCGGACTCACCGGACAGAAACGACACTCTTTGGGCTTCTTTCAGTTTCGGAGTGAACCTCAGACAGTTGTTCCCCAACGCCACTTTTCCAGCATTCCACAGCCAGTCTGAGATTTTCCCATTAACTCCCTCTGAAGGAGGACTAACCTGGAAGTGGGGCATGAAATACACAAACCTGACGGCTCTTTGGATAACCACCTATATTTCGGACGAAAATAAGACTGAAACGAGCAGACCGTGGGGACTGGCAACCTACGACGAACTAACCTTCAGCTATACCCTCTCCATTGACCCAGACACACATCAGGCAACCATAACCCAAGACCACGTTATAGGGCGGATACGTGACCTTTGGACCTTCTGGGGGTGGTTCTTGATCTGGCCTCTATACAATCACTACAACAGCACCGGCTGTTACCGATACGGCACGAAACTGTCCAATGAGACCGTTTACGACTATCTCCACAAACATGATGTCAAGATGAGCATTGTCAACTTCCAAACCTCGATTATGTTGGACCGCGATACTTACAGCCTCTCAGCCAACGGGCAGAACGTCACAGACAACGGAGTCCTTGTGAGCGATTCTTCTATATCTACTTACGCAGATGACGGCGAAAAGATCTTCAACGCTTCCTTCGGCGTCAAACAAACCTATAACCTCTTTAACCACGCAGAGGGTACATCGGACTCCTACAACGCGACCACCAGAACTACCGAGATTGGTGGGTATGCAAGAAACCGTGACCTCTTTAGGTTCCATCGTGACTTTGCGAGATATTTGCCCCTTATTCTGGGGCATATGTATCCTCAGCTCTACCAAAGGGCAAAAGAAACCATAACAAACATGACACGGGCAGATTACCTATATCTAATCTCCTATCCGAAATACAGTGGCTACCGAATAGAGCATGACCCAACCTTCACGATCTACTTTGCCGTATCAACCTCGCCTGCTTTTCCCTATTTGGTGCCCATCTTGCTCATTGTTGCGATCGCTGCGGTCGCTATACTTGTCGCTGTCTTTGCACGTCGAAAAAGACCGAGGCAACAACCACTGCAATCACCTGAAATCCAGTCGACGACGCAACCCCTAGCAAGCTAACGCATCTTCCTTTCTTCTTTTTTTGCTTTTCGATCATAGAACTAGCCTCTTTTTCTGAACCAAAAACATCCATACTAAGACTAGAAACAGAAAACACCTGCGCGCAAACTTTATATTTCAATCCCGTTTCTACTGTTCCGCAATATGAGGAGGATTGTTTGAGATTGTCTACACAATTGGCTGGAACCCCTGTCCTAATATTACGAGAGGGCGCCAGCCGTTCCAGAGGAAGAGAAGCCCAGCACGCCAACATCATGGCGGCTAGGATAGTTGCAGAGTCGGTGAAGAGTGCCCTCGGGCCAAAAGGCATGGACAAGATGCTTGTTGACAGCTTCGGAGATGTAACCATCACAAGCGACGGGCGCACAGTCCTTGACGAAATGGACATTCAACATCCAGCTGCAAAGATGATGGTTGAAGTTGCCAAAACGCAAGACGATGAAGTTGGCGACGGAACCACAACTGCGGTCATCATAGCCGGAGAGTTGCTGGAGAAGGCGGAAGACCTTATCGAGAAAAACGTTCATCCAACCGTCATCATAGACGGCTATAGGAAAGCAGCTGACAAAGCCCTTGAATTACTTGAAAGGATCGCTCTTCCAGTGAAACCTAAGGACAAGAAGTCCTTGGAGATGGTTGCCACAACCTCTATGGCGAGCAAACTAGTGGCTGAAAACAAAGAATACCTTGCGAAGATAGCGGCCCAAGGGATTCTCCAAGTCGTCGAAAAATCAGAAGGTGGATTCAAAGTGGACATCGACGACGTAAAGGTGGAGAAGAAAGCTGGTGAATCCCTAACTGACACGAAACTCATCAACGGCATCATCGTTGACAAAGAAGTCGTCCATCCAGGTATGCCCAGACGAGTAGAGAAGGCCCAAATAGCATTAATCGATACGCCTCTTGAAATCGAAAAAACAGAATTCGATGCAAAGATCAACATAGAAAGCCCGGAACAGATGGACGCCTTTCTAAAGCAAGAAGAAACTATGCTAAAAGAAATGGTTGATAAGATCGTTAGGAAGGGAGCCACGGTAGTCATTTGTCAAAAGGGCATAGATGACCTGGCTCAACATTTTCTAGCGCGAAAAAATATCCTAGCGGTGCGTAGAGTTAAGAAATCAGACATGGAGAAGCTTGCAAAAGCAACTGGCGGAAAGATCGTCACGAACCTGGATGACATGACAAAGAAAGATCTTGGCTACGCCGAAATCGTGGAAGAACGCAAGATCGGCGACGACAAGATGACGTTCATCGAAGGATGCAAAAACCCACGTTCTGTAGCCATTCTCATACGCGGCGGAACAGAAAGAATCGTTGACGAGGCAGAACGCTCACTACACGATGCGTTGTGTGTTGCCCGGGATGTTGTTGAAGAACCAAAGCTAGTAGCAGGTGGAGGCGCACCCGAATTAGAAGTCGCAAGAGAGCTCAAAGAGTATGGCGACACTCTTCCAGGAAGAGAACAACTCGCTGTGATGCGCTTTGCAGAAGCACTAGAAACTGTACCCACAACTCTAGCCGAAAATGCTGGACTTGACCCCATCGACGTTATATCCGAACTTCGCGCCCGTCACGAAAAAGGCGAGGTCTGGGCTGGAATAGAGGTTCACGACGGGAAAGTAAAGAACATGAAACAGGTGGGCATCTACGAACCTCTCGCCGTCAAAAAACAGATCATCAAATCCGCCACGGAAGCCGCGTCCATGATACTAAAGATAGACGACATTATCGCGGCTGGCAAGATGAAGGCTCCACCAACACCGCCAGGTGGTCCTCCGGGAGGGCCGGGAATGGGGCCTGCAGGTGCTGGAGAGTTCTAGCAAAACGGCAAAAGAAGAAAAAGTTTCGATTGGCCCTCCCAAGGTCACCCGCTTTGAGAAGGCTAGGATAGTGGGCGCGAGGGCTCTCCAGATATCGATGGGTGCCCCTATGCTAGTCAAACCCTCAGAAAACGTTTCGAATCCCATTGATATAGCGCTTCAAGAGCTTGAAAGCGGTATACTTCCCATAACTATTCGTAGAACGTTGCCGGACGGAACCTACCAAGACATTCCTCTCAAATGGCTGCTTAAAGACTAGTTTCC
>JABAOF010003157.1_pt2 | contig 13603 bp, 7 predicted proteins | sample 7062171 | NCBI WGS metagenome assembly JABAOF01 (sample SAMN14538628, study PRJNA623070) | marine sediment metagenome | biome: marine biome [ENVO:00000428]; feature: marine pelagic biome [ENVO:01000023]; material: deep marine sediment [ENVO:00002113] | place: India: Gulf of Khambhat ...
TCTGCGTCCTTTCCCACTTCCAGGCTGCCGATGCGGTCCTCGAGATGCAGCTGCTTGGCGGCATTCAAAGTAACGAATTTCAGGGCTTCCTCGGGCGGTACGTTACCATATTTGACGGCCTTGGACGCCTCTGTGTTCATACGTCGCGCCAGCTCGACACTGTCCGAATTGAAACTCACGACTACACCTTGCTCATACAAAATGGCCCCATTGTAAGGAATAGCATCATAGGCCTCGACTTTATAAGCCCACCAGTCGGTAAAAATGGTCGCCATAGCTCCGTGTTGTTTTATTTCTTCGGCGACCTTGTAGGCTTCAAGGACGTGAATAAAAACATCGAATTTGATGCCTATTTCCTCTGCCAGACATATCATCGCATGAATCTCATCCTGACGATAAGAATGGCAGTGGATAATCATCTTTCCATCAAGGGCATCCAAGAGGTGTTCATACCTCAGGTTTGTGCGCGGCGGGATAAGACTCCTGTTCGTCTTGCTCTGCTCATTGTAAATCTGCCATCCCCTGCGGTAATCCTTTGCCGCCGAAAAAGCATCGCGTATGATTTCGACCACACCCATACGCGTGTTTGGATAACGTCCTGAAGCTCGCTTGACATTCTCACCGAGCGCGAGTTTGATGCCGGGCCTGGCTTCGGGTATAAGCAATTTATCCGGCAAAGCACCCCATCGCAGTTTGATAACAGCGTATGTTCCTCCGATGGGATTGGCTGAACCGTGTATTGTACACGTCGTCGTCAGGCCGCCGGCCAACTGTCGATAGATACTGATATCATCGCTGTTAATAACGTCTTTAATGCGCACCTCCGAGGTGACAGCATGGGTTGCCTCATTGCCCCCGCCTTTAATGGCGATGTGAGAATGGGCGTCAATAAGTCCCGGCGTGATGTGCTTGCCGGCAGCATCGACCACCACTGCCCCTTCAGGCTTTGTGAGATTCCTGCCGACCTGGGTTATCTTGCCATCTTTGACGAGCAAATCTCCAGGGCTGAGGATACCGTCGGGACCGCAGGTCCAGATTGAGGCATTCTTGACAAACAGGACGGCCGGCTGTTCCGGTGGACACGTTCTTCCAAAGGCTCCGTCAGGATAAACGATTGGGAACTCGGCCATTTGAACCGGCTCTGACGGTTCATCGTCCTCGGCCTTGTCCTCCTGGGCTTCAGTTAATTCCGCGTGCCAGCTAAAGCCGCTTCCATCGTCCAAAAGACCATACCCCCTGATGGTCTTGTCTTCGATAACGCCTGTCATTCTCACCCAGCCCTCACGGCCGAATATGTCACCTGAGAAAGACAACATCAGCACACGGTTTTGACGTGCGACCTTCTGCGCCTTTGCCTCTTTGTCTTGAAGAGATAAAGAGACACTTAACTTGGAATCGATCCCCGAGATTTCCATCTGCCCGCTAAGCTGTTTTTCTCGAATCTCTGCTGTAAATGTCCATTGGCCGCGAATATCAATGTCGGGTTCCCTGGTAATGACAAAACGCTCACCGGCTACCCAGGTATCGAGTATTCGGGTCTTGCTGTCGAACGCGTCACCATCTGTTACGACAAAATTGGCGAGCTTACCTTTCTCCAGCGTCCCCAGCAAATGCGACATGCCCAGCCACTGTGCCGGTCTCGTTGTCAACGCCTCAAGTGCTGTTTCAGCCGAGAGCCCCCGCTGGACGGCTGTCCTCACTTTTTTTAGAAACTCGGTTTTTGATTTCAGGTGGGCCGTCGTCAGTACAAAATCAATATTCTCCTTCGCCAGCAGGCCCGGATTTTCGGGAGCAAAATCCCAGTGTCGCAGTTGTTGTAGATTCAGGTGAAGCTCTCGTTCGAGTGAGGAGACATCAGGGGCCTTTGGGAAGTTGACCGGAATAATCAATCTAAGGCCAGTTCCTTTTACCGCCTGCAAACGGCGATATTCATAGCCCGAGCCAAGAATCCACATATCCAGGCCAAATTCCTGGGCTAGCTTTGACGCCCGCAGGATATCAAGCTCATCGGAAACCTGCATTACGACCGGCTTGCGCCTGCTGACATACGGCTGTAAGGCGGCCAGTGCCAGGTTCGTTTCCGGAGCGGTTTGACCTGAGCTGACTTGTCTGAACTTCGTCCAGGCCTCGTGGTACCATTGTGCGTCCAACAGAGTCTGGCGAATTAGGGCAATAGTACCCATTAACGAGCCCGGATACTGCCCCCGGCCTCCTCGTTGCAGTGACATCGCCTGAGCCAGGTCCTCGCCCAGGATCGCCTGGTTGGTTTGCTTCTTACCAAGAAGAACAAGGGCTCCCGTTCCTCTAAAAATGCCTTCTTTTGGAAAGGTCAAGACCGCGCAAAATCCACATTTACGAAGATTCTCAGCGGCGGTCCCATCCTGAGCCAACATTGCCGAGGCCCGTCTTTGGGCCAGTACAAAAGGATTCCAATGCTTGGCGCCGCTGGAAACATTTTCATCTGCCTCAGGTCCAATAGCATAGTTCGTGTACAAATCAATGAAGCCCGGGTAGATAGTCTTTCCACTTAAGTCACGAATAACCGCATCGGAAGGTATATCTACCTTGGTAGTCACCTGTTCGATATGGCCGTCGCGAATTAGAAGGGTCGCGTTGTCTAATACATTGCCGGGCTTAGTGACAATCCGCGCGTTGGTCAGGGCAAATATTTTTGGGGTATTTTCATGAAGGCCGACCACGGGCTCGGTCTGTCCCACAACAACTCGTACAGAGAGCAACATCAACAATAGAATGATACTGCTTTGAACCGCTAATTGCTTGATGTGAAGACCTCTATTTGCGAAACACAAAATTCTCGCCATAACTCTGTGCCTCGCATGATACATCATAACTCCTCCTCTATCAAAAAACCGCAAAAACTGTGACCTCTAAAAGACCAAAGATTTACTTGCCTCCGTTGGCACAAGCTATACCCAGCCCCTGCCGCAGGGGCTGGGTTTACTATTTTTTTATACCAAATCACCCACACTCCGGTCAAGCATAATCTCTTGAGCTATGCATGCTTTTTTTACCTCACGTTATATGCATAAAGGAACTCCCCGTGGCGGATGTACAGTCTGCCTCCGCAGACCACCGGATGAGCCCAGCTGTTACCTTTTCCGCCTTTGGGAATCCTGAATGAGCTGACCAGCTCATGGCCCATTGGAGTTGGTCGGACAAGTCCCATGACGCTATTCTCGCTTAGTGTGTACAGCATTCCATCAGCGTATGTAAGCGAGCCCTTGCCCACACCCTTGTCCATATGCTTGTTCCGGCCGGTTTCCCAGTCCAGGCATACCCATAAGTTGCTGTTGCGGAAGGTGCTTGTGCCGTAGAGATTTCCAGTCACCAGCAGGACCCCACCATGGTGATTATCGAGCTCCTTCGTACGCCACAACTCTTCGAGCGAAGCCTTGCCGTCTTTGACATTAATCTTCCACTTGACAGAGCCTGCCTGTAAGGTGCTGATAAAGACGTGACCATCGTGATAGATAGGCATCATCACGTTTTCGTCCGCATAGGATTCGTGTTTGACGTGCCATAGCAGTTCGCCGGTATCGGCATTCACACCGATCATGCCTTTGTGGGTCAGCGTGATGATGATTCTCAGTCCCCGATATTCAGCCAGAGTCGGAGAGGCATAGCCGGCCAGCTCAGACGTGCTGGGTGCTTTCCAAACAACCGAACCTGTATTCTTGTTAAGTGCAACCATACAAGTTTGCGGTCCTCCCGGACAGCTTATCAGATGCTCTCCATCGACCAGCAGGGATTCAGCCAGAGCCCAGGTGGCAGTCTTGCTTTGGAACTTCTTGAGGATGTTGAACCCCCAAATCCTGTCTCCGGTTTTGGCTTTTAGGCAGAGGAGGTTTCCAAGAGGGCTTTGGTGAAAGAGCCGATCTCCGTCGATGGTTGGGGTTCCGCGAGTGCCGGGACGGTCTCCGGTCCAGGCTCTGCCGTTTTTCACTTGCCATAAAACCTTGCCGTCCAGGTTCAGGGCGGTGATAACTGTATCCTTTTTGATGCTGCCAGCCGTGTAGATCATTCCAGAGGCAATCGATATGCTGGAATACCCATGTCCCAACCCCTGGCTTCTCCAGAGTAGGGCAGGCCCTTTCTCGGGCCACTTCTTCAAAAGACCTTTTTCAGTGGAGAGATTGTCTCGGTTCGGCCCGTGAAATTGGGGCCAGAAGGCGTCCTGGTCGGCAGCGTATGCTACACTCGTTAGAATAAGACCACTGATTAGCATGATAGAGATACTTTGCCTGGTTATGGCGAGTGACATGAACATTTGGGCCGCCCCTTTCTAAATGATATTTCCTGTGCAACACTTCTACGAAGAATCCAATGGCTTTCAGCTCCGTTTTGATATCAAGTGTTAATTTCCCATTCACCACCTGAGTTGCCAATGTCCTGCATTTTAACTTCATCATATAATACCATATTTATGTTAGTTAGCAATTAAGATTGTATGGTTGAAATAGTAGATTTGCATCACTCGTACCTGCCTGCACTCCCGTGCTTTCTTGCGAAAGCAAGAACAAGGGTGACATCGTCGATTTTCGTTTTCCGCAACAGATACTACATAGTTTCTTTCAGTTCCTAATCAAGCACAAGGAGGCTTTCTATGTAAGCCCCTTCAAAACGGGTAATAGCATCAGAGATTTCTCTTGACGGAAAGGGGGCTTATCTGATATAAGAAAGATGATTAGAGTCTGTGAACGCCCGATCTCGAAACAGCCAGAGTTTCAACAGCCTATTTCAGAGCCTCACTTTTCAATTAGCGGCTCATCATAGACGTTTGTCTGTCTCGGCGTGGCCGGCGGGCTTCGTCCGGACGAGAGCCACGACGGAAAGGAAGGAGGTAATGTCAAGTCGTAAAATAATTGTCTCGGGCGAGCACCGACAGAGCTTAGTCAGGCTGGAGATTCTTGTTGGCCGCTTTGGTGAGTGGCCATAGCATTTATTCTAATGATTTTAGAAGGAGGACTATTATGAAACGAACACATGTCTTTTTGGCTTTCATAGTACTGCTTGCCGCAGCCCTCTGCACACAGGCACAGGACCCGGATCTCCTGGGCTGGTGGAAGCTTGACGATGGCACAGGTACCGTTGCCGCTGATTCGAGCGGTAATGGCAACAACGGCACATTTGTGGGAGACCCTGAGTGGGTTGCGGGCAAGTTCGGGAGCGGCCTGTTGTTCGATGGGCAGGGCGGTGAGCGAGTCTCGCTCGGAAACCTCGACGTTGAATCGGGCGCCATTAGCATCACCTGCTGGTTCAACGCATACAATCTGGATACGCCCGGCAACGACCCCCGCATGGTCTCGAAGGCGTTCGGCGGGGGAAACAATGAACATATATGGATGGTCAGTTCTAGCCGTCGCAGCGGCGAGAAGCGGCTCAGGTTTCGTTTGAAAACCGACGATGGTGCCGCTACGACCGAGATGTGGGGCGATGATGGCGATGCCCAGACCAGGGTAATCCAGCTCAACGAGTGGATTCATGCCGCTGCCACCTGGGATGGCACCACTATGCGTCTCTACAAGAACGGTGTGGAGGTCGGCAGCGCATCCAAAGCTGGTAATTCTGTAGCTGTCGATCCGTCGGTTGGGGCCGCTTTTGGCAACCAGCCCGTTGGTGCAGAGAACAGGCCCTTTAACGGAGTGATGGATGATGTGCGTATCTACACCAGGGCCCTGAGTGTGGAGGAGATTCAGGAAGTCATGCTTGGGCCGCCGGCCCCGTTGGCAGCCGGGCCGGATCCCACGGATGGCGCCATTATCGAGCAGGACTGGTATAACCTGGCTTGGCAACCTGGAACATGGGCCGTATCCCACGATGTGTATTTCGGTACAGATTTTGACGCTGTCGACCAATCTGCCGAGGGAACATTTATCGGTAATACCACGTCCACCTTCCAGATCGCTGGATTTCCAGGATTCCCGGTCCCGGATGGCTTTCAGCCGGGCACCACGTACTACTGGCGGGTGGATGAGGTCAACCCGGACAATCCGGACAGCCCATGGAAGGGCGTGGTTTGGAGCTTCAGCCTGCCTCCGCGTACAGCATACAATCCGTTTCCGCCTGATACTATGAAGTTTGTCGATACGGATGCGGATTTGAGCTGGAACGCCAAATGGAACGCCGCCCTGTTCAGCGTGTACTTCGGCACCGACCAGGCAGAGGTCGCAGATGCCACAGGGGCTACACCCAGCGGGAAGATGACCTTCGATCCGGGTCCCCTCGAACTCGAAACGACCTATTACTGGCGGGTAGATGCGTTTGATGGCACAGAATGGCGTAAGGGTAACGTCTGGAACTTCACCACGACAAAGCCGGGGGGCGGACTCGTGGGCGAATATGCCGACTATTCCGGCGGCGTACCGGACCCGCCTGAATCTCCCTTCCAGAAAGTCGCTCTGACCCGCATTGACCCCGGCATCAACTTCAACTGGGGTAGTGCTTCGCCCGAACCTGACGTGATCAATCCGGACGACTTTGCCGTGCGCTGGACGGGCGAGCTGGAGGTGCCGTTGAGTGGCAAGTATACCTTCGAGGTCAGCCCCGATGGTGGCGTGTTGCTCTGGATCAACGGCGTAGAGATACTGCGTGCCTGGCGTGACGAGACGACCTTGCAGTCGGGCACGATTGAACTTGTGGCCGGCGAATTCGCATCCATCAAGATGTTGTACTTTGCCCCCACCGGCGGTGCCAAAGCCGAGTTGCGATGGGCGCATGATTTATTTCCGCTGCAGATCATCCCGGCCGCAGCTTTCTCACCGCCGATACGGGCCGGTTTGCCCAATCCGGCAAATAAGGCTGTGGATATAACCCAGGTACCTGTCCTCAAGTGGACGGCCGGCGGTCAAGCGGGCGAGCACGATGTATATCTCGGTACGGACGCGGCTGCTGTTGCCGGCGCAGACACCGGCACGCCGGACATCTACCAGGGTCGCCAGGCTACGACGAGCATCTCGCCTGCAAAGCTTGATTGGAACACGACCTACCACTGGCGTATCGATGAGGTCAATAACCTCAATCCTGACAGTCCCTGGAAGGGCTCAGTCTGGAGCTTCACCACGGCGGACTTCCTGATCGTGGATGATTTCGAGGATTATGACGCTTACGAGAACCAGATATGGTTCGCATGGCATGATGGGCTTGGCTATGGCACGGAGGGTACTGAACCCTACTATGCCGGTAACGGAACCGGCTCGGCGGTAGGTGTTGACACCACTCCTTCTTATACTGAGGAAACCATCGTTCACGGAGGCAGCAAATCGATGCCGTTCTTCTATGACAACAGCATCCTCAGGTATTCGGAGGCGCAGAAGACGTTAACTTATCCGCGTGACTGGACCGAGAATGGTGTTAGCACGCTGACAATTTGGTTCAGAGGTGATTCAACTAACGCTGCTGAGCCGATGTATGTTGTTCTCAATGACAATGCGGTAGTAACTCATGATAATCCAAATGCGGCACCGATAGACACCTGGACTCGATGGAATATCGAGCTGCAGGTGTTTGCAGACCAGGGTGTGAACCTCCTCGATGTTGATATGATTGCTATTGGTTTTGGCAACAGGAACAATCCGCAGCCCGGTGGTTCAGGCACAATGTACTTTGACGATATTCGTCTTTATCGGCCAGCACCATAAACAGTAGGGTGCAATCTATTGGGTGATTGAAATTGCAGTTTTGTATTAACTCGGGGCCTATACTTATTGATTAGGTATAGGCCCCTTTGTTCTAAGGTAATACAGAAAATCGGAACTCTAAGGCTTAAAGCTACGACCAGGCTATTGCTGGGTCGTGACTGTCCCCCAGTCCTTACCCAAAATCGCAAAATCCTTAAAATCTACTATGTGGTCCTTATTAAGGTCTGCATCCAAATCGTTCGGGTCACCGTATTCCAGCCAATTTTCAGATAGCGCAAACACATCGCGCATATCCACATCCCCATCGCTGTCTATGTCCCCCTTAATCGAATCACTATGCAACAGGATTAACTCGATGCCGTCCCCGGTCTTGAGGTTCCTCGAATATTTTTTGTCGGTAGGATTGTTCCAATGTTCGTGAACACCTAAGCTCTCCAGACGAACCACATCTCCGGCATGGTCGGGGTCATAGAACGTCCCCGAACAAGGGTCATTCGCCAAGGCCGCCTCATGCAGATAATCTTCTGCTCCACCCTGCATATCATATCTTGGAGCCGGTGAGCGCCCGTACCGAACAACATCCGGCCATTCCTCCTTCACAAAGTCGTACCCCACCGAGTCAATGGCCACTGGATCCTGAGATGCAAAAATACTTGAAGGCCAATCGCCATTGAAAGGCCACGTATTCCACTTGTACGGATGTGCGCCCGCATAATAACCTCCATAAAGTCCGTCAATCAGGTAAAGGACTGTCTTACCGCCAAGCTCAGAATGTCCCATTAGGTCTACCAAAGCCCGGTAGTGGTTCCTTCCCGGGCTCCATGGCGGGCTCTGGCTGGCGTTCGGCAAGCTATAGTGCATGTTGTAATAATCAAGGAATCCACCATTCACCGGCAGGCCCGGAAGCTCCGGCCTTAGAAACCCGTGAGGGGTCCTCACAAGTGAGCCATAATGGTTCTTTGCACAAAGTGTCACGCCGGAGGAATGACCCTTCAAAATGGCAAAGTTAATGATATAGTCCGCCTCGGCAAATGAAACGGGTATATAATCCTGTACTTTTCCATTCGCATCATTAGTGCTCCAATAAAACGGAACATCCGAAAACTCTGTTCGGGTCCTGCCGGAACCACCGTAATTATCCATATAGTGCACGTTCGGAAACTCCGGATGCAGCATATTCCAGTAAAAATTCGGTATCATCCCGGTTGGGTCACCGATAGTGATATCATTCTGCTCAATGCCCACGGTGTTTACTAATTGGCGCAATAACGAGAGAATCATCTGCGGCGAGTTGTCGATGGTATTCATGACGCTGGACTTTTTGTTATACGTAATCGGGTCAACTTGTCCCCATGTGGCATTACAGGTGGTAAGGTTAATTTTAATAACAATTTTTTCACCTGCCCTGTACCCCACGTTTCCATTGCCTTGGCTGTTGTTGAAATATTTGAATATCGCTGCCCACGCTGCCGCATCGGAATTATTCCCTGCCACGCCCCGAATTGCCTGCGAGAGCATTTTCTCCACCACCGCCAGGTCGGTATGGTCGCTTTGCCACCAGTGTTCCCGTGAATTATAGCCGTCCCAGTCGGTTGCGTTTGGGTCGTGGACCCAGACAACCCGCCCGGGATAAATCCCTCGAGCCTCACCTATTGGCCCGTGAGGCCCCCGTCGCCCTTGCGCATTGGCCGGCCGCTCCGGAATATTGGCGAGCATAACTACACCCATAACTCCTGCTATGACCAGGCACAGACACGCCAATGCTATTCGGGACTTTTTCAGTAGCTGCTTGGCTTTCTTAAACGCGGTAACCGAGACTACCAGCCCCACCAGCCAGGCTACAAAGCACGAGGCAAGCGGCATCGCAACGCGTTGACATGGATACGTCGCACGGGAAGGCTTCGGCACGACGCGAACAAGAAACCAGATAAGCGCTGATAACCCCGTGATTGGAAGTATCCATCTCAGACAATAACATTTCTTTTTACGTCCGGGATACTTACCGCTCTTGGGACAAAATGACGGTGTGTGTTTTTCCTGCATGGTATTTTCTCCTGTTTGCTCACCTTTTACTAAACTACCGGAGCAGATATTATTATACAATATTGGCCCTGAAAATCACGATATTTTTGAAGGGAATTATTGTCAATTGAGATTGTATAAGATGCGCTTATGAACGCAGGCTACAGTGTGAAAAATCTCTTCCTGTTCAATAGTTGTGGAGCTTTTTATATCCGGGCGATTCGTTTGCAATCTCCTTCCACCTTCCTCTCTTACTGCTTCGAGAGGCGAGAATCCAGCATCGAGAATCAAGCTTGAGCTCACTTTAGGCACTTTAGCTCACTTTAGCTCACTCCTCACTAACGATGGATGGTAGTTGTCCCGCAAATTTTTACTTTTTCCCCTAATCAACAGGGAACTTCGTGCATTCGCTTGAATTCCGGTGAACCGCGCGTAACGATCTGGATCACTCGCAAGCAATCGTCGCAGCGCGGCTATTGGTTGTCGAGTGAATCCGTTGGTTCTGCATCCAATTGTGTTGCGGATCCAGATTCCTTGGCTCGGATTTGTGCATCCCGTTTGCTTACGAAGATGATCCCTAAGGGTAAAAGGATTCCATACGGAATCCACATAAACCAGCGATATGGGTTGGGGAGCAGAAACAAAAGGGCGAGAAAAATGCCGATGGTAATCCACATGACGACGGATGCCTTCACCATGAATCGCCTTTCGTTGGGACCGTTGGTGTTCTTGATGCTGAAATAAGTAGCGACGATACCTCCGGCAAGGCCGAGGACACTCCCCCCAATTGCTCCGATTAGTCCTGGATGCATTGTCATTCTCTTTTCCTTAGTGCCTAACGGTTCGCCTGACCGGCGGCGCTTCGCCGTCCGTGTCGAGGCGGTGGTTGAGCAGTTTATCCGGGTTTGCCTGTATGGTATAGTATATGAATAACTCTCCTTCTACCAGCCGTGGCATTAGCAGGTATCTGCGGTAGCTCTTGAGCTACTTCAACTTCTTCAGCCGCAACCCGCAAAGGTTCTATGGCTTCCGAATTTTGGCCAAGCCAGTCTGCCATTCCTTGCCTTTCTTGCCTGCATAGACCATGTAGTAGGCCTCGCCGATCTCGATGACTTGAGGCGTCAGCACGCCGTCGCAGTCCCACGCGTCGCGGCTGGCCGACGGCGTGAATACGGGATTGTGGGGGTTTGGTTCAAACGTGCGGAAGTCACGGGTGCGGACGTGCCCGATCCGCCAGACCTTGCCGTCGTAGCCGCCATAAAGGATATGGAAGTACCGCGGCCCCTTGAACAATTCCGCCTCACGAACGGCCCGGCTGTCCCATGCTTGCCCGCTGCCTTTGAAGACGGGATTGGCCGGATCCTTTGTGACCGATGCCGGGTCGCTGGTCGGCGCGGTCGCATGACACATGGTCAGTCCGTCCTGATACGACCGCGTCGCCTTGCCCGTGTAGACGATATGAATAGTATCGCCCACCACAGCGACGGAAGGGTGCGTCGAGCCGTCTCGCTCGTGCTCGGTATCCGCGCCAATCACAGGGGTCCGCCGGACGCGTGTCCACTTCCCCATGTCACCGTCACTGACAAGCAGGCCGGTCTGCTCGGGCGTCGCCTTTCCCTTGCCCCGATAGTACATGTAGAATTTATTGTCGGCGGGATTCAGGAAAGGAAAGGGGTACTCGACGGCAGCGTTGTCGAAACCTCTCTCCGAGGGTACGAGAATGGGGTTGCGGGCGTCCTGCTTGATTTCGGTGGGGTTGCCGACGGGAGCCGTAGCGTGCATCATCAGCCAGCGTGCGCCGCGCTCGCGTTTGCACCAGTAATAGTGTACCGTCTCGTCGACGACGATGGCGTGGGTCGCCGCCGCCCACAGTGGCGGTTCGAGAGCAAAAATTGGGTTGCCCTCCTCGATCCTCTTGAAACCTGCGAACACCTCGAACGGGATGGCGTCTTCGCCTTTTGGTTGTTCGCCAGCATCCGGCTGCGGTTGGCCAATAGTGGCGAAGGTCCAAGAAACAGCAAGCGAGAGGACCACGCATACCAGGACATGTCTCATTGATCCTTCTCCTTCACTTGATGCCCAACTATGTATATATGGTTTCCGCATAAGACTCCAGACCTCTCTGAGTGTCAGTATAACACCCCTTTGCCCAAAGTCCATAAGTAATCCCTTGGAAACGACTTAGGCCAGTTCTCCTTCTTATTTAATTCCGGGGACACCATACTTAATTCCAGCCGATGTCTGCGTCCCAAAGCTCTGCAGTAATTCAGCCCTTGCTCCGCGTCCAGTTCTTGCTTAGGCTCCGAAAGATTGATATCTTCAGGAATCGTGAGATTGTCCGCGAAGCCGTCTTAGTCTGGATGCGTGAACTGTGGTGACACAGCCATCAGGAAATCAAAGACAAAGAATGTCGCTACGACGCACACTGGGAGCATGACGAGGTTGACTACTGCTTTTGCCCAGCGCTTCTTCATGAGGTTCCAGATCGACGCCGACAGAATTCCCAGAAAGGCAATCCCAAGACAGACAAATAGAACTCTCGAGACGTTATACAGAGGTCCGAGTGTAACCATTGTGAAAACTGCGAGTATTGCGAGGAAGAATACGGCCGGGAACCACCCGCTATTAAAATAGAGCGTTAGAATCTGCTTGGATCGGATCTTCATTTCTTCACTTCGAACTACTGTTTATATGGTTTCCATATAAGAAGCCATAGCCGTTTCACTGTCCGCATAACACGCTTTTTCCCTTAACACGTAAAGGCTTTTCTGTAAAATGCTTGCGCCAATCCGTTTTCTTATCAATCTTCTTATACGATTTCCGTATAACATCCCGAACTTCTTGTCGTTCAGAGTAATCCCAGCCGCTGTTGTACCCATATAAAATACAAACCAACTATAATCTGTCAAACAAAAAATGATAACCAAATAGGTGGTTTCTTTTCGCTTAATAAAATGATTTGCCTTGGCAACGATGTACTCAACCGTTTTAATCCTTGGATTATCACTTGATTTTGGGCAATTCGACAAACCGGCTGTATATAGATTGCGTTCTCTGGCCGATAAACCTCATTTAAGCGACAACCTTGAACAGCCTAACCTTCACTTTCACCGGCACTTTAGTTCACTCCTTACCAATTAACCACTCACAAATTAACAAAATATTCAAAACAAACCCAATTTCCATCAAGAAATTCTAAAAATGCCCTATCCACTTGCCTGCGTAGAGCGCCATTACGCTGGCACCGTCAAAGCTGTGCAAGCTGGAACCTGCTTCTCCAGCCTGATTTTTTTATTGATTCTATAGCTCGGTGGGTATATAATTGTGTTGTTGCCTTGCTGGTTAACTGGTAGAATGAGAGCATGAGCAATAAATTGCGAGTCGCCGCTTATATAATAGGGACCCCGCCTTGCGGGAACCCAAAGACATATTTTGTCATAAATTAAGGAGACGAAACATGGTTCAGCGAAACGGTTTTACACTTATTGAGCTCTTAGTCGTGATCGCAATCATTGCCGTATTGATGGCGATTCTGATGCCTGCACTGGAGCGGGTTAAGGAGCAGGCCCGAGGAGTGGCGTGCATGTCGAATCAGAAGACCATGGGGCTGGCCTACGTGATGTATGCCGACGAGAACGACAGCGGCATGTGCGGGGGAATGGCAAGGTACGCTCCCATCAATGGGGTCCCCCCCTGGGTGATGCCGCCGCTGAGTTATCAGGCAGGCGGCGGCTATAACGAGATGCCCAGCGGACCGGTCACCCTCGAGGAGCGGCACAACGGGCTGAGGGAAGGTGTTCTCTTCCCTTATATCAAGGACATCAGCGCCTATCACTGCCCGGGCGACGACCGGATACGACGCGGCACGAGCAATGGCCGGGAGTTGCAGCATCTGCTGTACCGCAGCTATTCTCTGCCGGATT
>JABAOF010013332.1_pt2 | contig 13602 bp, 13 predicted proteins | sample 7062171 | NCBI WGS metagenome assembly JABAOF01 (sample SAMN14538628, study PRJNA623070) | marine sediment metagenome | biome: marine biome [ENVO:00000428]; feature: marine pelagic biome [ENVO:01000023]; material: deep marine sediment [ENVO:00002113] | place: India: Gulf of Khambhat ...
ACCCGTGTCCACCGCCGCGCACAGGGTCAGGCTCTCGGGATGGATGGCAAAGAGCGCCCGGAGCTCCTTCTGCGGCTTGCCGGCCCACTCGGAGTTCTCGCTGCCAAAGTAGGCCTGGTACTGCCGGTCGGACTGCACCACGCCGAAGTCAAGGTCTCCGGACATGATTGCGTTGATGTTGTAGACCGACCCCCCGGTGGACTCCACCGTCAGGCGCATGCCGTACTCCTTCTTCTTAGCATTGACGATGCGTGCTATGGCTCCGCCGGTGGGATAGTAGACGCCGGTCACCCCGCCGGTCCCGATGGTGAAGAACTTGGTCTCGGCCGATGCCGGGGTGAAATCCGCCCCCGCCAGCGCCACCGCGGCGAGGACCACAACAAACAGAGAGATTCTTCTCATCTCAGCCTCCTCTTTCGTGGTTGTTAACAGACACCTCCAGCGCAAGCCTATCCGGTATGGACTCCGGCCTCTCGAGCGCCCTCTCTGCTATGGATCCCCCGCTGTACCAATAAGCCAATTGGACCCGAAGAGCTCGGCCGCGGCCCACATCCCTTTCATCCTGCTGGGCTGGCATATTTCTATTTTCGACCGATACGATAATCTACAGTTACATTTATTCTCATTCTCTTATTCAATCACAATAGACAGCATACATTAAAGATGAGAAGGATAAGAATTCGGACTTCCTTTAAAAAACTGACCCGGGTCTCACGTTAGGATTTTTAAAGGGAGTGCACTCAGTGCCCGCCCCCGTTTCCGTTGCCAAAGTAAAACCAGTAGTATTCCTCATCCACGCTCAACGGCCTTCTCGCCTTTTCCTCGACGAAATCCCATCCGCTCCCGATCAGACGACCATTCTGGAAGACCAGGGGGGTTAACCCCCCATCTGCGATCCCATTGTCCCGGTAGACCTCATCCCAGTATCCCACGCGCAAACCGATGCGATCGGTAAAGTAGTAGACGATCTCGTAGTCTTCTTCTCCAAGCTTCTTCAATTCCGAGTGATAGGGATTCTTTACCACCACATCCTGGTATCCTGCGATGTATCCTTCGAAATATATCCTCTGCCTGAAAGTTTCCTCATCCATCCCCATGACATCCAAAACTTTCTCCTTACTCATACCGGTTTCAACCCTCTTGAGGTTCGCCGCATTACGGGAGACGAGATCAATTGCATCAACACGGGAAAATACGAGCAGAAAAAGGGCTGACACTCCCAGACACACTATTTTTTTCATGGATATCACCTTCCTTTTCTCATGTTTCCCCGCTGCTTCGATAACGGGGCCCTGCGATGCCGGTTACCGTCGTCATTCCAATTTATTTCCCATTGAGAAACCGCCATCTTGAAAAGATGCTTATACCTAATATTTTACTCCAAACCGGAAAATCGTGATTCGAGTTCCTCTCAAAGTTCAATGATCAAAGTTTACAGTTTAAAACATCAGAGCAATCAGAACTAAAAACATTAAAATGGGCTTGATTGAATGGGGAAGATAAAAGATGGGGTGAGTGATGGGAATCGAACCCACAACCACCTGGGCCACAGCCAGGTGCTCTGCCTTTGAGCTACACTCACCACCAATCGCAAACAGGCTAAGATTATACAATGCGCGCATTTGCCGTTCAAGGTCAATTGTCCCCGCCGGCTTGTGGATGCGCAGCAGACGGTTCACAGGGGCGACGGGCTTACCGGGGATCGGTCAGTAGCCACCCCTTTTCCGGACAAAATCGCCGGTATATATGTAGTCGTTGTCCGCCCTCGCGCTGTGACAGTTGATGCAGCCATCCACTTTGCCCGCCTTCTGGACAGAGCCGTCGGGACCATACTTTGCCCAGAACCAGTCTCCCCCCGAACTGTAGAATCCCCGTATCTTGTACATGACCGTCACGGCGGCGAGCTCCTTCTCCGGGCTGTAATTCTCCTTGACGATCATGGCGCCGTCGGCCATCTCCCTCCCGGCCTTTATGGAGCTGACGGCAGCTTCGTTCAGGTAGGTGGTCAGGAATGCGCCGTGGGGAGGCTTGCCCTCGTAGAGCTTCCCCTTACCGGGCCAGAGGTCCCACGTTGTGTATTTGCTCTCCTGGGTGATGTACCGGTAGAGCAGCTGCGGGTCCGCGGGGGGAAGGTCTGCATCCCGAGAGATTCCAGACTGATACGTACTGCAGTAAACAAAAGAGATAGCGAAAAAAGCCAGCAGAAAAAACCGGGGAACCCGGGTCTTCATAGGCCCACCTCCTTTGAGAGTTTGTCCCGACCGGCAAACGGCTTCCCGGCCGGCCGGGCTTCACTAAAAGCGGCGGCGGGGAAGCCGCGCCCCTTTGCCGCCCCTATCGGTTATGGCAGCAAGCCGCCAGATCTATTATAGTATACGCGTAAGCAGACCACACACGGTGAGGTACCGGATGAAGTACGGAGAGAAAAAGATCGCGGAAGCCAAGCTCGAGCCGTGGGAAAACCCTTTCCCCGGGAGAAACTACACGATCGAAATCAGCTTCCCGGAGTTTTCCTGCCTCTGTCCGAGATCAGGATACCCTGACTACGCAACCATCCGGATAGAGTACGTTCCCGATAAAAAGATCGTCGAGCTCAAGTCATTGAAGCTCTACCTCAACGCCTACCGCGACAGGCACATTTCACACGAAGAGTCTACGAACAGGATCTACGAGGACCTCCACGCGCTCTTGAAGCCCCGCAGGCTTAACGTCACCGGAGACTTCAACCCGCGGGGCAACGTCAAAACCATCATCAAAGTATCATCGGAAGATCCACTGCGGGAGGGGGACCTGGATACCGAGATGGAGTAGGCGACAATTCGGAAGTCGGAATGCGGAATGTGGAGGAAAACCCAGAGTTCCCACAATTTGGGCGCGCGGGAGAATGAAATGCGGTTATTATGTCCTCTATTCGTTTACGTTACCGAATAAAAAAGGCGGGAAAGACCCCGCCTTTTTTCCATCCAGATAATATTTTTTGCTTCATCCGGTTTTGTTGTCATCGTTTTTGGCTTTGATTTTCACTCTCCATTCCGAAATCCGCACTCCCCATTTCCATCTTCTCTACAGATAGGGGTTGTTGTGCATCTCCCTGAGCCGCCGCCATCTCCGGTCCACTTCCTCCTGGAAAGAGTCGAGCTGGGGCTTGCACTCGGGCCTGAACAGGTGTTTGGTCTTTCCCATGTACTTCAACCAATCCGTCACGGGGATCTTGTTGCCCTTCTCCTCGGGATCGTAGTTTATGGTCGTGATGCCGTTCACGACCTCGTAGAGGGGGAAGAAACAGCAATCGACCGAGGCCTGGATGATCTCCATCGACAGGCGCTCCTCCGTCATCCAGGCGAGGGGGCACATGGATATGAGCTTGCCGAAGACCAGACCCTGTTCGGCAATCTTCTGGGCCTTGGCCGCCTTCCGTATCATGTCCCGGTAGTTGGATTCGGCAGCGGTGAAAACGTACGGGATGTTGCAGGCCGAAAATATCTGTGCCGTGTCTTTGTGATGGGTCGTCTTCCCGTGCTGGTAGGGCCCGAAATGGGACGTGGAGGTCTGGTGGCCGAGGGGCACGGTAAAGGAGAGCTGGCTCCCCGTGTTCTGGTAGCCCTGGTTGTCGTATTCGATGATGATCATCCGGTGCCCCCGCATGGCCGCGCCGATGCTGATGCCCATCCCAATGTCGTGCCCGCCGTCTCCGGTGACCATCAGGAAGGTTATCTTTTCGTCCTCGGGAATCTCACCCCTCTCCTTTTTCTCCTCGAACATCTCCACCACGCCGGACAGGGTGGCGGCGCCGTTCTGGAAGAGGTTGTGGATGTATGTCACCTTGTGCGACGTGAAGGGGTACCCCGTGGTAACGACCATGCCGCAGCCGGTATGGAAGAGAACCACCACATGCCCTTCGAGACCCTTCAAGAAGATGTTCAGGTTCGTGAAGATACCGCATCCCGGACATGCGCCGTGCCCGGAGGCCACCCTCTTTGGCATCTCCGTGAGCTTTCTCGCCACGACTCCCTTTACCTTGACCGCACCCGATGCAGCATCTTCCGTCACCGTCAGGAGACCGCTGGACTCCTTATCCTCGATGGGCCGGAAAATCTCCTTGGGCTTGTACTTCATGTCACCCGGGTTCGCGCCGTGGAACTCATAGGGGACATCCACCTTGCCGGTCCGGGCTATCTTCATTGCCTCCTCGAGAAGCTCGAGGGCATCGTCGATGAAGAACTCCTTGCCGCCTATCCCGTAAACCCTGCTGGCAACCTTGACCCCGCTCCTGGGCACTCCCTGCAGGACCGCCTTGACCTCCATGGTCATCTGGCCTGCCCAGCCGCCGGGGTTGTCCTGCCGGTCGGCAACAACGAGACCCTTTACCCCTTTCAGCGCATCCAGCACCTCGTTTACCGGGAAGGGACGTATGACGTTGAGCTTGACCAGCCCGACCTTTTTGCCTTTCGCCCGCAGGATGTCCACCGCCTCTTTCGACGTCTCTGCAGCAGAGTTCAGGATGAGCAGGGCGGCGTTGGCACCCTCCATGCGGTATTTTTCCACCATGTCGTACCTTCTCCCCGAAAGCCTCCCGTACTCGCGCAGGACTTTCGGAATAACCCGGTACGCCTCCTCCATTGCCGCTGAAAGCTGCTTTTTGTTGTTGATCAGGTCGGGGTCGTTCATGTATGGGCCTATGGTCACCGGCTTGCTCGGATCGACGGAGGTGACGGTGGGCACAAAGGGGCCCAGGAAGTCCTGCACAACCCGTTTGTCCTCGAAGTGGTAGATGAGCCTTTTCTGGTGGCTGGTGAAAAATCCATCGAAGGCGACCATGACGGGAAGGCGGACATCGGGATGCTCGCCTATCTTCGGGGCGACGATGTTCATGTCGTAGACAGCCTGGGGGTCGGAGGCCATGAGAATGATCCAGCCCGTGTTGATGGCAAGCATGATATCCGAGTGGTCGCACCGTATGTCGAGGGGGCCCGAGACGCTCCGGGTAACGATATTGAATACCATGGGGAAGCGGGAACCCGACTGCACGGGGAGCTGTTCGAAGCCAAACATGAGGCCGTTGGCGGAGGTTGCGTTGAATACCCTTCCACCCGCCGTGGTGGCTCCGAAACAGATCCCTGCGGCTCCGTGTTCTCCGTCGCCCGGTATCATCCTGATGGTGTGGACCCCTTCGGCCCTCATCGCATCGAGCTCCTCGGCGATCTCTGTGGAGGGCGTGATGGGATAGTAGCCCATGAGGTGGTAGTTGATCTGGCTGGCGGCCAGTGCAGACACCTCGTTCCCGCTCAGGAAAATCGGCACCTGAGCAGGCTTGGGCCTGGTCTTCTTTGCGGCTAACTTTTTTGCAGGCATTCCCTTTGCCATGGTACTTCTCCTTTACCTGGAAAATTTATGCTTCACGATAATGTCGTTGATATCGTAGTCGCTCTCCTTCACCGGCTCGATGGCGCCAAACTTGCAAGCCTTCGTGCACCGGAGGCATCCCTTGCAGTACTGGTAGTCGATGCCCTTCAATATCATCCCCTCTTTCCCGGTCTTTTTGTCGATTCCCTTCTCCCAGACGAAGCAGTAGTCGGGGCAGTACATGTCGCAATCACCGCACTTGGTGCACTTTTCCTCTATGAAAAAGGGGATGAACCCCACCCTGCTGGCCGACAGGTCCTTGAGCGATGTGTTCCCCACGCTGTAGATCACGCCTCCTATCGGGGCGTTTTCATAGCCAAAATCGGGAAGGGTCCTTACGAAGGGAACGTGGGCGTACTTGCCGTCCTCACCGTACGTCTTGAGCTCCACCTCCTTGAACCCCCGCTCGAGGGCGGCAAGGTTTCCCGGCATGGCGGCGGGATATTTCGCCCCGAAGGCCGCCTTGACGGCTTCTTTCAAAGCCTTCAGCTCGATAAAGCCGCTGGCACGGGCGATGGCGCCGAGCAGGACCATGTTCACCCGCGATTTCGTCTGGATCGCTATCTCCGTGGCGTCCACTGCGCCCACCGCCCCGCTCGATATCATCATGAAATCCCTTGCATCGTCGGCGCTCCTCTTCGTGTTGAGGATCACCGCCCCATCCTTGAGGAGGCCCGCCGTTACGGGAAGCGTTTTGACCATCGACTCGTGGAAAATCGCCAGGATATGGGGCTCTTCGATGGGGCTGTTTACGCGGATCTCCGTTTTCGGCTCCGCTACTCTCACGAAGGCCTTCACGGGTGTCCCTTTCTTCTCGGAACCGTAGGACGCAAACGATGAGGCGTTGTACCCCATGCCGAACACGAGAGCTTCGGCGAGGATCTTCCCTCCCACGTTTGCCCCGAGGCCCCCAATCGACTCCATTCTCACCTCGAAGAAGCCAAACTCGTTCTTCTTCGTGAGCTTAGGAGTTTTCTTCCTCGAGGATCTTGCCTTCACTGCCATGGCGCATACTCCTTTTACTTTGGAATAAGAAGAAACTTCAATTTTAATTTATCAGCCAAAAAAATAAAACCTTTTTTTAAATTTCTCTCCTGTACGCGATCGCCTTGCCGACGGTAAGCTCATCGGCATACTCGAGGTCGGAGCCGATGGGCATCCCGTAGGCAATTCTCGTGACCCGCACCCCCAGAGGTTTCAGGAGCGCCGAAAGGTAGGACGCCGTGGCTTCCCCTTCGACGTTCAGGTTCGTAGCGATGATGACCTCTTTCACATCCTCTTCCTTCACCCGGCTGACGAGGGCGTCGATCTTCAGGTTTTCCGGCATCACCCCGTCGATGGGAGAGAGCGCGCCGCCGAGGACGTGATACCTGCCGTCGAACTCCCCGCTTTTCTCGACGGGGAGGATCTCCTGCGGCTGCTCTACCACGCAGATCACGCTGCTCCTGTCGTCGCGCTTGCAGATCTCGCAGATCTCCCCCTCCGAGAAGTTGCCGCACCGGGTGCAGTAGCAAATCTCCCTTTTGGCTTTCAAAATCGCGTGGGCAATCTGCTCGGAGAGCCCCTCCTCCCTCTTCAGGATGAAAAGGGCCATTCTCAGGGCGCTCTTTTCGCCCACGCCGGGAAAATTGCAGAGGCTCTTGATGAGCTCTCTCATGGGACCGGGGAAATATCTCATCAAAAGAGCCCCGGAATATTCATGCCGCCCGTCAGCTTCGACATCTCCTCCTGAACCATTTCCCGCGAGCGATTTATGGCCTCATTCACCGCCGCCGTGACGAGGTCTTCGAGCATGCCCACCTCTTCAGGATCCACGACTTCCCTCTCTATCGTAACGGAGATGATATCCCCCCTTCCATTTGCCACGGCCGTCACCATACCCCCACCAGCGCTGGCTTCCACGGTCTTTTTCTCGAGCTCTTCCTGCAGCTTCGTGATCTTTCCCTGCATCTTCTGGGCCTGTTTGAGCAGTTCGTTCATGTTCTTCACGTTACTCTTCCTCCTCTTCCTCCTCCGTGATGAAATCTCCCGACATCCCCTCCATCTCGTCGCCTCCCCCCGACGGCCCGGCGGGGATGTCTTCCTTTCTTCTTCTCTTTCCGGGGTCGAGCTTTACGATCTCGGCAATTTTGGAACCAGGAAACTCCCGCAGAAGCTCTATGACGACCGGATCGGAAAGGACGCGGTTTTCAAGCTCATCGCGCCCCTTTGGCGAGTCACCCTCCTCGATGCTTCCCTGGTCGTCTTTCTGCAAGATTACGGTAACGGGTTTTCCGAAAATTTCCCCGACAACATCCTCTATGATATGCCATTTGTCCGGCTCTTGCAACTTGTCAAGGAGAGCCTGGAACTCGCACCGGATGACAAATTTCTCCCCATCGAAGCCCCCCTGCATGTTTTCCAGAAGCCCCTTGAGGACGTACTTCTTGCGTCGCGAAACACCGTGTAAGAACTCCTCCCAGGAAGCACCCAATTCGGCCGGCTTTCCCGCACTCGCCCCTGTCTCGGCTCCGGAGCTCCCTCCTCCCCCGGTGCCTCCCGACGGGACTGCCTTTTTCGAGGCGGTGACGGAAACGTCCGGGAAGCGCCCCTCTTCCCTGCCGGGCCGCGCTTTCGAAACGGCAGGGCCCGTTTTGCCCTCCACCATATCGGCGATGCTCAGAAGCTCCCTGAATGACACCGCCCGAAGGAGCATCGCCTCGAAGCCGGGAAGGGGAAATTCGGACAGCAATATATCCCGTTCGCTCTTCAGGATGACGTCGAAAAGAAACAGGCTTTCCTGCCGGGAAAGCTTCGCCGACACGCCGGTGACGGCGGTTATCACCTGCTCCGTCTCGCCCTCCAGAATGGACCGGTCGTCCGTGAAGCGGTAAAGCGCCACCCTCCGGAAAAAGGCCAGGAATGAGGAGTAGAGGTTTTTGAGGTCGCAACCGCCCCCGTAGAGGTTGCGGAGAGTGGACAGGGCATCCGCCACGTTCCCATCGACAACGGCCTCCCCGAGGCGGGCAACACCGGCGATTTCCGGATATCCCAGTATCTCGAGGACGTCGTCGTAGGTCAGGGCACCATCGGTGGTGAGGGCACACTGTTCGAGAATGCTCAGAGAATCCCGCAGTGACCCATAAGCCACGTAGGATATGTAGGAGAGGGAAGGCTCATCGTACCGTACGTCCTCTTTTTCACAGATGAGTTTCAGGTGGCTCAGAATTGTGGCCTCCGGGATGAGGCGGAAGTCGAACCGTATCATGCGGGACAGGACCGTTTCGGGAATCCGGAACGGTTCCGTGGTTGCGAGAAGAAAGACGAGATGGGAGGGAGGCTCTTCGAGGATCTTCAAAAGGCCGTTGAAAGCCTGCCGGGAGAGCATGTGAACCTCGTCGATGATGTAAACACGGTAGCGGCCCTTGGAGGGGACATAGACCGCCGTCTCCCTGAGCCTCCGAACGTCGTCGATACCCGTGTTCGAGGCACCGTCGATTTCCAGCACGTCCGTGGACACGCCGCTTAAAACCTCCCTGCAGATATCACAGGCATTGCAGGGGTCGGGAGGCGTTCCCCTGTCGCAATTTATGGCACGCGCAAACAGCCTGGCTGCCGTGGTCTTCCCGATACCCCGGGTTCCCGAAAAGAGGTAGGCATGATGGATTTTCCCTTTTACTACCGCGTTTTTCAGGGGGGTAACGACGTGGTCCTGACCGATTATCTCATCGAACCTCTGGGGCCGCCATCTCCTGGCGAGAGCTTCATACGACATATGCACAAATCCGGACGTGAACATTACCTGGCGGTCAGGCGTGTCCGGAACACACGGGATTTGGCTGCTACCGCTGCTTCCTTCCGGACCTGACGGGGTTCACAGCTTCCCGTTGCCCGGGGCCTAACCGCCAGTCATTGTCACCGAAAAAGGAATGGTATTCAATGTTATCAGATGTTTCGGCAATCCGAAACATTTTATATCCAAATGCCAGAAAAATTTCCCGGCGCCCCGGCCGGAAAAATGACTTCGCCGTCTCGAAGTGCTACAATCTCTTCGGGCCATCGGCAAAACTACCCTCGCGAAGGAACGGTACCATGCAGCCCTTCGACCTTTTTTTTCGAAAATTTACAGATAACCTGTTGAAATCAATAGACATTGGCGATACAGGCGACGCCCTTCGCCCCTTCAGGATCCCGGAGGCCGTGTTCGCCGTCGGCCCCGAGAGCCCTGACCCGCTGCGCCCGATTTTTCCCTGCAGGGTCATGGTCTTTCCGAAAGAGGAGATGCTTGCCTCCTATATACATTTCTTCGTGGAACGGAGCAAGGACATACAGGGGGATAATAGCCCCCCGGGAAGCCTGACGCCGCTTTCGATCGTAAAGCGGTTGCTCGAGGACTTCGATTACATAGACAGGGAACATCTCTGCCTCCTGTTCGGTGAAACGTCCCCCTTTGCCGGGAGGGACGTCCCAGCGCAAGAGACCTTCCTCATCATCCCCCGTTCACCACACAGTGCCCTTCCCTGCCCGGTGCGCGGGAAGCCGGTAATGCTCTCCCGTGATGACCACCATTTTCGATACGGAGAGGCCCTTGTAGCACTCTCCCGGCCCTCTTTGGTCAGTGGCCCGAAAAGCGGCGAAAAAAGGAGCCCCGTTTTCTGCAGGTTCATGCTCAAAGAGATCGGAAAAAACAACATGTGCGATGGAGCGTGAAAAAAGACCCGGCACGCCCTGTGGTCATTTCTGGCCCGTTTTCACGTGGGTGACGCAAAGCGTCGAGACCACCTGCGGTGCGGGGAAGAGAAAACGGCCCCTCAGATGAGAATGGCGAGCAGCTTGTAGGTGAGAAAGCTCACCGCCCCGGTTCCGGGAAGGGTGACGATCCACGCGTAGAGGATTTTCTTGCTCACCCCCCAGCGGACGGCGGAAAACCTTCTCGTCGCACCGACGCCGAGAATGGAGCCCGTAATCGTGTGGGTGGTGGATACGGGAATGCCCGCATGGGCGGTGAAGAGCAATATGATCGATGCCGTCGTCTCGGCGGCAAAGCCGTGCACGGGCTCGATCTTGATCATCCTGGCACCGAGCGTCTGGATCACGTTCCATCCACCGATGGCCGTCCCGAGGCCCATGACGAGGGCAGAGGAGAGTATCACCCATTTGGGCACCTCCAGGGTCTTGAGATAGCCGCCCGAGACAAGGGCCAGGGTGATCACCCCCATGACTTTCTGGGCATCGCTCGTGCCGTGGGAAAACGCCATCACCCCTGCCGAGACGAGCTGCAATTTCTTGAACAGCCTGTTCGACGTCCCCTTGGTGACCCGGAAAAAGAGACGAAGGATGGGGACCATGAAGAGAAAGCCCAGGATGAACCCGAAGAGGGGAGATATGAGCATGGCCTTGAAGATGAGCTTGAGTGTCTTCGTGTTCAATACGGTAAAGCCCCCGTGGGCTATCCCCGCCCCCATGACGCCGCCGATCAGGGCATGGGAGGCGCTGATGGGAAGCCCCATCAGGGTTGTCACCGTGTTCCAGGATATGCCCGCCACCAGAGCTGCGCAGACCACCGTCTGGGTGATGAGCTCCGGTGCAACGATTCCCTTTCCAATCGTCTTGGCGACAGCCGTGGAGAAAAACGCCCCGGCGATATTCAATGCCGCAGCGAACAGGACTGCCTGGAGAGGGGAGAGCACTCTCGTCGAGACAACCGTCGCAATCGCATTGGCACTGTCGTTCCACCCATTGGTAAAGTCAAAAATAAGGGCGAAGGCCACAACCACAAAGATCAGCCATCCAGGATCCACACCAGCTCTCCCTCATTGCGAACTCTTATCATGAATATTTCAGGACGGCACCCTCAATGACGTTCGCGGCGTCTTCACAGTCGTCCACCGCATTCTCGAGATGCTCGTAGATTTCTTTCCACTTCATCACTTCGATGGGATCGTTATTCCCGTCAAACAGCTCGGCCAGAGCGCTTCGTAAGTAGCTGTCTCCTACGTTTTCCAGGCGGTTGACCTCGATGCAGTACTCCAGTATTTTTTCGGAATTCCTCATATCGTGGAGGAGTTTCACCGCGTTCATGATTGCCTCGACGGACTCGATCAGCGTATCGGCAAAACTCCTTGCATAACTCGTGCTCTTGTCTATCTTAAAGAGCACTATCCGCTCGGAAACCGCCTCCATGTGATCGAGGATGTCATCGAGCTTGCTGGTGAGATTGTGTATGTCCTCACGGTCGATGGGGGTTACGAAGGTTTTGTGGAGGCTCTCGACAATCTTATGGGTTATGTCGTCTCCCTCGGACTCTTTATCCTTGATCAGGACTGCCAGCTCTTCCGCCCTTTCCATGTTATCGAAAAGCTCCTTTATGAGCCTTGCTCCCTCCATGACCCTCTCCGTCTGGACCTCGAACATCTCGAAGAACTTCTCATCTCTTGGAAACAGTCGGAATCGCATGTCCATCCCCTTTTTAGAGATTCAATTCCTGCAGGAAAAACCATTTTCAATCTAACAGAAATAATACGCAGAATAAAATAAAATTTTCTAATAGGATATGCTTCCCGGAAGAAGAGCGCGTGCCGGGAGAACTTTGCAGGGAAAGGAGTCAGATATGCAGGTGGGAATAATCGGGGGAAGTGACGTTGACGGGGAAACCTACCGCAGGGCCGAGGAGGTGGGCAGGTTGCTGGCCGCAAGGGGTGCAGCCATCGTAAGCGGCGGCCTCTCGGGGGTGATGGAGGCATCGGCAAAGGGGGCCAAGTCGGCCGGGGGAGTGACCATCGGCATCGTCCCCGGGAGCGACAGGGGCAGTGCCAACCGGCACACCGATCACGTGATCGCAACGAACATGGGACACGCCAGAAATATCATCATAGCCCACTCATCGGACGCCTTTATCGCCATCGGCGGCGAATACGGGACACTTTCGGAAATCGCCATAGCCCTCAAGCTGGGGAAACGGGTCGTGTCCCTCGGGTCGTGGGATATCCGGGGGGTTATAAAGGCAGCCACTCCCGAGGAGGCGGTATCGCTCGCCCTCGGAGGGTGACGTTAGCGGGGATGATCGAGCTTTTCGGCAATCGAGTAGAACCTCTGGAAGGTGTGATTGTCCACCCCGCTCTCCCAGTGGCCCGTCACGCGCGCACCCAGGTAAAAGCTGAGTATCACGGCGAGGAGCAGGAGGGGAACCGCCAGCTCCTTTACCCGTTTCTTACCGAAATACCCCACCGTCAGGCAGTCGTCCACGGGACAGGATGATACGCAATTGAGACATGCCGTGCACTCAACGGTCCTGACGGATTTTTTCCTGTGCACCCGTATCTGGTACGGGCACTCCTTTGTGCAGGACTCGCAATCGATGCACAACCGGGCATCTCTTCTGACCGCAAGGGGGGAGAAAAGCGAGATCACCCCGAGGAAGGCGCCGTAGGGGCAAAGATACCTGCACCAGAAGTTCTTCACGAAAACGGAGAGCGCAAAGATCACGGCGAGGGTGATCGCCGTCGTTTTGGACATGTCGACGAAAAACAGGAGCATCTTGGCGTCGGCCGCCACGTTGTACGGGGAGGAGATGAAGCTCTCTATGTCTTTCACCGACATTTTGAAAAATATCACATAGACGAAAAATGCGCACAGCAGGTACTTCACCGACATGAGCAGGTGGTCCAGGATGGGGGGAACGGTGATTCTTTTTTTGAGAAAGCGCCTGCTTCCCCGCTCGACCATCCGGGAAATGCAGCCAACCGGGCAGACCCACCCGCAAAAACTCTTCCTCGTTGCGATGGCGGAAACGATGACCGCCATGATGATGGTGAGCCCCGCCGGGTGGACATGGTCGTATGTCCCCGTGGCCAGAAAGTACCGGAGGCCGAGGAGGGAGCTTATCGGCAAAAACCCCTCGACAGCCGGCGGGCGGTAGGCGGTGAGATTTCCCGCCATGATGCCGGCGTAAAAATAGATGAATTCGATGCCCACGAGCACGTAAAAGAGGGTGTAGACGCCCTGGACGACCCATCTCAGCGACGGGATCATCTTCCGGGTGCCCGCTTCTTTCGCAGCCACCGCCGGCTCCCTTCCCTTTTTGCCCTTTTTCGTCAATACGGCATCTTCCACGACCCGCCGTCCCCCTTTTGCTCTGTCACCTTTCCCTCTGTCACCTTTCCCTTTTGCTCTGACACCTTGTTAACATGTCGATAAATATATGTTTTTAGTCAGAAATCG
>JABAOF010007054.1_pt3 | contig 13601 bp, 11 predicted proteins | sample 7062171 | NCBI WGS metagenome assembly JABAOF01 (sample SAMN14538628, study PRJNA623070) | marine sediment metagenome | biome: marine biome [ENVO:00000428]; feature: marine pelagic biome [ENVO:01000023]; material: deep marine sediment [ENVO:00002113] | place: India: Gulf of Khambhat ...
TAAGGAAGGTTTGCCCGAGTTAGAGATGGGAATTGGCTTGAACGCAGGACAAGTCGTGGTCGGCAACATCGGGTCTGAAACCAGGGCCAAGTATGGAATTGTTGGGTCAGCAGTGAACCTGACTCAACGCATCCAAGAGGTGGCCGGAGGCGGAGAAGTGGTCATCTCGGATTCCATATACCATTATGCAAGCAGATATCTCCATATGAGGAAATCCTTCGAAGTGCAGTTGAAGGGCCTGCGGGAAAAGATCAGACTCCATGTACCTGACTCAAAACGAATTCACCCTTTCACTCAAGAAACTTGAGACGTAAGTCACTGATTTTGCAAAAACCTCTTTCGCAGCTTCTTCCACCTTTGACCCAGTCCAAAGGGGTGAGGTAGGTTCTCCCTTAAAAAAAGGAGGTGAGATAGTAGATCGACCCAGGAATAAAATTGAAATGGGCTGGAAGATTCGGGGAGATTCAAAAAAATAGCACATGCCCAGACCCTCAAAAGATCACCCGCCCTTTCTTGACATCGTAAACCCCCGAAAGGGTAATCCTCACCTCGACAATTCCGGTAAAGGAGAGAAACCCCATGGTCCATAATGGATCTTCCAAGGGACAACCAAGATCCCTAAAAACCCTTTTTAGCTTCCCAACCTGTTGTGCCAACTCCCTGATGGGCAAAGGGGACATTGTCCCCCCGATGGGGAGGGGTAACTCATGGATTATCTCCTTCCCATTGACCAGTACGATACCCCCTTTGATTCTGATGACACGATCCAAGGCGATGGTCATATCCCCATCATCCCCCCCGATCACCATGAGGTTATGGGTATCGTGGGCAATGCTTGAAGCAATCCCCCCGATCCTGGCTCCGAAACCCGATAGGAAACCACAGCCCCTCCGCCTCCCATCCCTCTGGATCAAGACGATCTTCAAGACGTCCCGTGCTGGATCAGCCTGAATGGCTCCTTTCCCCACCTTCAGCTGGACATCCCTCCTCTCGGTTACCGTCTTGTCCGCGATGTGGATCACGGGAACCCTGAGCTTGCCCTTCCCCCTGGATGGCACCCGAAAGAGATCTGCATCGATCTTCCCCAATGTAAACGGCCGATCTCCCAATCCGACGGGAGGCAGGGGAGATGGATCGACGCTCAACTCCCCCCCTCTGGCCACGATCCTCCCCCTCTCCATAACGAGCCTTGGTGTGGGCCTCCTCAAGTCCTCGACGATGGATATATCGGCGAAACGGGATGGCGCAATCCCGCCTAAGTCCCAATCCAGGCCGAAATAGGTCGCCGGGTTGAGGGTGGCCATCCGAACGGCTTCTATGGGCTCGATCCCGTATTTGATGGCCTCGGAAACCAGGTAATCCATGTATCCGCGGTTTATGAGATCCTCTGCGAAGACGCTATCGGTTGCGAGCATTACCCGATTGGAACTCATACCCCGAATTTCCCTTAGGGCTCCTGAGAGGGATTGAAGGTCGCTACGGATTGACCCGTGCCTCAACATGATGTATAAACCCAACCTCACCCTGGTGAGAGCATCCTCCGGCCTGATGGATTCGTGGCATGAGGTGACGCCGCCATCGATGATGGCGTTCAGCTTATCATGGGATGCTCCAACTGTGTGTCCCTCAACACGTTTTCCCGCATTCCTTGCCAAGATGATCTTGGAGAGCAACCTCCTATCTCCCGTAACCAGCCTCACAAAGGGGGTAATCTCACTGATGGCCAGCGCCGCTTCGTCTTCGAGTAGGCCATATAAATCCTCCAATGGGTAAAAATCCTCCCCTTCACAGTCCGGAAATGGGGGTGAAACAGCGGGGAGTCCCACGTAAAATTTGAGGGGGTAGGATTTGGAGTCCCGCAGGATCCTCCTCAATCCCTTAAGACCGAGGGAGTTAGCCAAGTCGTGGTTGTCCGCAAAAACGGCGGTGGTACCGGTGACCACGACCTGATCCGAAAAGGAGGCGGGGTTAAAGAGGAGATCGGCGTGCGCATGGGGATCGAAAAACCCTGGAATCAGATAATCCCCTCCTGAGTCAACCACCTTCGTTCCCGATCCTACCATAGCATCCGAAGGACCCACGTATGCAATCCTTTCCCCGGACGTGGCCACATTCCCCTGAATCACCTCCCCCGAATAGACGTTGACGATCCTTCCATTGGCGAGGTAGTAATCAGCTTCCCTGCGCCCGGAAGCAACCTCTATCAATCGCTTTGTCTCCGCAATGGATCGCTTTGGCATCCGAACCATATCCCAATGCCCCAACGCATCGGCCTGCTCTGAGAAAATGAGGCCGACGATGTTCAGGGGGGTGCTCGGGCCATGAACGCAACCCCCTCAAATACCCCGACCGGCTTTCATCTTCTTGCAATGGGAAATTCGATGGAGATCAACGAAGAGCTCTGAAGAGCTCCTAGGAAAGAGCGTGGTGCGGAACACATTTTTCTCGGCGTTGATCCTGCAATCCTTCTTCAATGTCATCCAGATCACGAGTGTGTTGGTATTCCTCTTCCCAGACCTTCTCGGCCAGTTTTCCGAAGGTTTCGGCATATTGGTCCATTTCATCCTTCCGCTCGGTATAGATCTCCTCGGCTCCTTTATGGGTAAAATAGGGGCGGGCTTCCTGGATCACCTCCCTCATGACGTGGGGATTGTCGATGATCATACAGGGTCTCAAGTGATTCTCATTATGAGGTTGTCTTTTTCGAATGGCCCGAAACAACTCGCTGTCCAAAGCCTGCGCTAAGCTGACATTCTTTATGTTGTCCACGGCAATGTGTGTGTATACGCACGGCTCTACATCTCCGTTGGCATTGATATGGAAATACCGCCTCCCTCCGGCGATACACCCGTTCACATGGGGGCCGTCATTCCAGAAGTCCAGTACGAAGAGGGGCCTCGTTCGCCTGATCTCAATCACCCGCTTGCGCAAATGGTTTCGCTGTTCTGGCGTCACCATGAGGGAGAAATCTGCCTTTCCATTGACGGGAAGATAGAGGAAGTACATCTGGGCAACAATGCCCTTGTCAATGAGCATATCGATGAACTCAGGCGATGAAACCGTCTCCACATTGTGCCTGGTCACCGTTGCGGAGGCACCTAGTAATAGCCGCGCGTCCCTGAGATAATCCATGGCATCCATAATCTTCCGAAAAACACCCTTTCCCCGCCACCTATCCGTCTCCTCCTCATAGCCCTCGATGCTCACGACTACCGAAGCATTGCCTAATTCGGCGAGTCTCTGCGCCTTCTCCCGATCCATCAGGGTTCCATTGGTGTAGATCTGCCAGAAGATATTGGGATGGGTCTCCACCATCTCAAAGAGGTGAGGATACATGAAAGGCTCCCCTCCTAAGACGGTGATGAAATAGATTCCCAATTCCTCACACTCGTCCAATATACGCATCACCAGATCCCTTGATAATCCGGGATGTCTCTGATACCCAAGCGTATAGCACCCGGCACACCTGAGGTTGCACCGCCAGGTGGGGCTGAGAATCATGATGAAAGGAGGCCTGAAACCCCGCTTGCGCTCACACTGTTCCCGCCTCTTTCCCCCAAGGAACCAAGCATGGTTAAACAGGGTATTAAAGGTCGTTTGCCTATTCTGCGGTGGCAGATAATTTAGTACCTTTCGAAAGAGGCGGATCGTGGGGTGGGAGGGATCTTGCAGGAATCCCCTGACCTGTTTGATCCCATCCAATACTTCCCAATCGTTGGTGAGCTTTTCGGCCAGATAGGTCATTTGAACCAACCGTTCGTCGGAAATCCTATAGAGCATTTCAACGATCATCCTCGCTGCCTGATTTGCGGTAAAGTCCTTAACCTGCTCGGCAAAGTTCATTGATATCATCTCCTTTCAGGTTGTAGTACCCATTACCCCCCATAGGTCAAATCTCAATCCTAACAGCGCCCCAAAACCCCAGGATGGCAACGGCCACTCCTACGATCAATTGGTTCATGATGTTTGCGCTCATGGTAAATGAGGCGATTATCAGCCAAATACCTAAGATCCCGGTCGTCCATGCCTGCCACATAGTCCCCTCTCCGTTTTTGTTATTTCACCATTGTTTCCCGCAAAATACGTACCAGGTTGATCAACAAAAAGGCCACTTCAAAAAGTGGCCTTTTATTAAGGGGTTATCATGATACCCCTTCATAATTGGAAAGCGAAGCAGGCTCCACTCCCCCCGAAATTGCGAATTTATTTATCGCAATTTAGCGGTGAATTTATAAGTTACTGAAATAAAAGATATTTTTTGCGAATTTTTTTTCCGCACCACGGCCTCTCTTCCTCGCACCTCTGTCATCCGCGTTCCCGGTAATCCTCCACGGAAACCCGGTGTTTCTTGATCAAATTCTGAAATTGCCTCCGATCCATCCCCACATCGCTGGCGCTTCGGGAAATATTCCCCTTATTTCGCCGCAAGGCCTCCATGACAAATTGCTTTTCGATTTGGCCCACTACCCTCTCTTTTTCCGCCTTCTTCATGAGCTTCAAATCCTCGGCATTTCGGGGGCGAGGCGCCTCGGCCGGTAGAGCCCTCTCAGCCACTTCCACGGGCAGATCCCTCATCTCGATTCGACCCGTTTGAGCCAGTACCATTGCCCTCAATATGTAATTTTCCAGCTCCCTAACATTCCCTGGCCAATGATATCGCTCCACCAATTTCATCGCGTCATCGGATATTTCATTCACCTCCCTCTTGCCCTCACCCTTGTATTTCTCCATGAAGTGGGCCACCAACAGCGGAATATCTTCTTTTCGCTCCCTCAAAGGAGGGAGATTGATGCGTACGACGTTCAGACGATAGTAGAGGTCCTCTCTGAATTCTCCGGTCGCTACCGCCTCTTTGAGATCCCGATTTGTTGCCGTAATCACCCTGACATCCACATCGATGTATTCGTTTCCACCAATCCGCATAAATCCATATCCTTCCAATGCCCTCATTATCTTGACCTGCAACTCCTTTTTCATCTCACCGATCTCATCGAGAAAAAGGGTCCCCGTATCGGCCAATTCAAAACTCCCCAACTTCAATCGCGAGGCCCCTGTAAAGGCTCCCTTCTCATACCCAAAAAGCTCGCTTTCGAGCAATTCCCTCGGAATGGCCGAACAATTGACAACGATAAAGGGGCCTCTCGACCTTTGGCTCCGGTAGTGGATCGCCCGGGCCACAAGCTCCTTGCCCGTTCCACTCTCTCCCTGGAGGAGAACGGTGGCCTTGCTATCGGCTATTTGACCGACCAATTCCAAGATTTTCAACATGTTCGGATTGACGCTGATGATATTATCGAAGCCGTAACTCGTCTTCAGTTCTTCCCTCAAACTCCGGTTTTCGTCGATGAGCCGTGCGTGGGACAAGGCCTTTTCCACGGCCACCTCGATTTCATCAATCTTCAGGGGCTTTAAGATATAATCATACGCACCTTCCTTCATGGCCTGAACGGCGGATTCAATGGTTCCATATGCGGTGATCAGGATGACGGGGATATCCGGTGCGAAATCTTTTACGTCGTGGAGTAGAGATATGCCATCCTTACCAGGCATCTTCAAATCAGTTAAGATGAGGTTCACCTCGTTACCCTTGATAATACTGAGCGCCTCATCGCCATTATTGGCCAAAAGGACATTGTATCTTTCCCTCAAGTTGACCTCGAGGATCCTCCTCATCTTCACTTCGTCTTCAACAATGAGGATGTTCCTTTTTCGCATCTCGTTCATACCCTCCGAGCGGGAAGGCTAATGCTAAACGTTGTGCCCCCTCCTCCATGGGAAACAGTGGTGATGGTCCCCCCGTGAGATTCCACGATGGTATGAGCAATGGACAAACCAAGGCCCGTACCCCCCTCCTTTGTGGTGAAGAAGGGATCGAATACCTTCCGAGAAATCTCAATTGGCATCCCCTTTCCGGTATCGCTAAACTTAACCAGTATCCGTCCTCCCTGATTGGAGAGCACAGTGATCCTCAGAACCCCGCCTTGCTCCATCGCTTCCAATGCGTTCAATCCGATATTCATGAAGGCGTGCTGGATAAGCTCAGGATCGGCTTCTATATAACGGGCCTTCTGAGGGAATTCCCTTACCACCTCAACATTTTGGGTCTTCGCCTGGGGGGAAATCAATCCGATGGTCTTTTCAACCACCTCCACGATATTGCACCTTACGAATTTTGGCTCCTTGGGTTTGGCGTAATCCAGGAAATTCCTGATCATGGCATTGATGCGATCTGCTTCCTCGATGATGTAGTTAATCATCTCCTCCTTCGTCTCCTTATCTCCCCTTTTCTTCATGGTCTCAGCCGATCCGCAGATAATCGCCAGGGGGTTCCGAATCTCGTGGGCGATCCCTGCTGCCAATTCCCCCAATGATGCCATCTTCTCCGACTGCATGATTTGCCTATCCTTTAAGCTTATATCCCGATATATCAGAGCGCGGGAGACTGCCAAAGAAGTCTGGGTGGAGAAGTCCTCCATCATCTCAATCTCTTCGTTGGTAAAATCCTTTTGGTTCATCTTCCTGCCCAGGACTATGACCCCCGTGAGTTTCTCCTTCAACATTATGGGAATGACGGCCGAAAATCCAAGGCTCAGCAAATCCTCCGCCTCCCCTTCCAACCCTTTCTCTATTCTCAAGTTCTCTATCTCCATACCCTTGCCGGATTTTCTCAAATATCGTACGAGATTGGAACGGGGGTGAATTTTCAAATCCCCCTGGACATTCTCCGCATGCCAGATTCGGCACTCTTCCCCTTCTCCATCGAGGAGCAGAATGGCAACACTTCCGATGTGCAGCGTTTCCGTAATAAACCTCCCCGTTGTCCTGAGCACATCCTCCAAATCGATCAACTCAATCAATGCCCTACTGAATTCCATGAACTTCCTGCGATAGTGGTACCGTTCCGCATAGAAGAAGCGATCGATCCAATACTCTGCCTTTCTCTGAAACGGACGGAGCATATAGACCAAGACTAAAATCAACATGGACTCGACAAATAGGGATTTAGGGGTATAAGCCTTGGAAATCATCTCGCCAATATTCTTTATGAGCAGCACATAGACTGCCAGGATGAAGCCGGAGAGGGTTGAATAGACAATACCGCCCCTTATGAGGATGTGGATGTCCAGCAGCCGATATTTGATGAGGGCGATGGCGAAAAAGAAGCTGACCAAAATGCCATAAAGGCTGACTAAGAAGAAGACCGGCCATCCGAGCTCCAGGAAATGGTTTGAGAGGGTAATCCCTGCTCCCACGACGCCCACGGATACAATCCCGAAGATCAAATACTTGATCTGCAGTTTCTGTTTGGGCAATCGGGTAGTTCTCAATGCTGAGATGAGATTTCCAATTCCCCAATAGACATATATTGCCGCAACAACCCCGATGATGAAGATGAATGACCGAAATGCCAATGGTTCTTCGAATTTCAGGGCATAGTAGAATACATTCCTCATCCGTTCTAATCGATGAACATCAATGGCGGAGGTGGAGAAAAAGAGGGTGAGGACGGCGGCGGGAATGAGATAGAAGATGATCAAATTCTTCTTCCGAAAAAAGGGGATTCTTTGCTTTAATGGGAAGACAAGGGAAAAATGGAGGAAGAAAACCGGTGCATAAGCCAAGCCGGCGAAGATGATTTTCGCCCCCAATACAGCGTTTTCGGGATTTTGACTATTTATCATGATAAATTCGCCTACATTCCAGGTGGCGAAGGAGAGGACGATACAAGCAAAAAGCCTGTTGGCGATATTTTGGGGATTGCTGGAGAGAACAATCAAACAGAGGGCAATATTTATGGTGAAGGCCAAAGCCGAGGGTAGGGCCAAAATGTTCATAGAACCCCTCCCCTTGAAGAAGCTAACCGTTCATCCTTAAGAGTCAAAGCCGATCGATATCATATCCTATTTCAAAAAAGGAAAAAGGTCAACTTCTCATCCGCTTTCGATTAATGCTATTGCGTCAAGATATGCGACACAAAAATGAAGGGCAATTTTCATCATTCGTTGCGGTCCAGATGCCTACGAACGGTTCATGAGAGTGCTTCGTTGTTCCTGAGCATGATCTGCTGGAGAAATGGCACTTTGGACCACATCCTGTCCCTGGCCCTCTGGAGCTAAGGGAGAGATAATGGTCAACTGAACACACCAAATAGGCCGGACAAACCAGATTAACACTCCTCACCATCTAAGCGATTTCAACGACCTGAACCAGACAAACGAGATAAACCAGATAAACCTCAGGCACTGGAGATACTCAAGAACTCAGGAGACTACAGCCCCCTAAACCCTTGACAGGAAATGTGGGGAGGTATAATATGAGAGCCAATGGAGGAGATTATCTTTAAGAGGTTCGGGGAAACCGATAAAATCAAGAAACAGTTCTTGCAGGAAAACCTCCCTCAACTCATCGCCATCATCAAGCTGATTGCCGATGCCTTCGAGAACGGGAATAAGATCTTGCTCTTCGGCAATGGAGGGAGTGCAGCGGAGGCCCAACATCTCGCCGCAGAGTTTGTCAACCGTTTCCTCATGGAGCGTCCTCCCCTTCCCGCCATAGCCCTCAGTACGGATTCCTCGGTTCTCACCAGTATCGGCAATGATTATAGCTTTTCGGAGGTCTTCTCCAAACAGATTGCAGCTCTGGGAAAAGAAGGCGACATCGCCATCGGTATCAGCACCAGTGGAAACTCGGCCAACGTTATCAAGGCCATCGAGGTAGCTAAGGGGATGGGCATTGAGAGCGTAGCACTGACGGGAAACGATGGAGGTGACCTCGCAAAGGTGGCCAACTATTCGCTTGTCGTTCCCTCCAACAGTACCCCATGTATCCAAGAAGTCCACATGGCCGTGGGGCATATTCTTTGCGAAATGGCTGAGGTACAAATCTTCAAGATGGCTTACTGAATATGCCTTCACGGAGATAAGATGAAATCGAGGTTCGACCAGATTGATCCGGGAAAGATCAAGACCGTCTCCTTGATGGGGAGAAAATCCGCGGTGGGGATCGACGACTTCAGTAAGGCCTATACGAAGGGGAGCACTTTCGGGGATTTCTATGAGGCAATTCCAAACATACTGGCGGGAAGAGATTTTCGGAATATCGTCCAGAGCATAGTTGATACCTTTCAAGAAAAGAGGATGGCCGTTTTGGCCATGGGTGCCCATCCAATCAAGGTTGGGCTCAGCTCCATCATCAACAGCCTCATTGAAAGGGGAGTTTTCAAGGCTGTGGCTATGAACGGCGCATGCATCGTCCACGATGTCGAAGTCGCTTTGGCAGGCCGAACTTCGGAGGATGTTACCGAAGAGCTGGATCAAGGAACCTTCGGAATGACCAAGGAAACCGCGGAGTTCATCAATGAGGCCCTGAGGGAGGGGGTACCGAGGGGTTTGGGACTGGGTGAATCCCTGGGCAGGAAACTGCTCGATGGAAACCTTGCCTATGGCAGTTTGAGCATTATTGCCACCGGCTCGAGATTGGGTATCCCCATTACCGTACACGTGGCGATTGGAACTGACGTAATCCACATGCATCCGTCAACCGACGGTGCTATCATCGGGGAGGGAAGCTACCGAGATTTCAAGATCTTCTCATCAATCATCTCCAAATTGGAGGGCGGAGTCTACCTCAACCTGGGATCAGCGGTTATCCTTCCAGAGATATTCCTTAAGGCCCTCAGCCTTGTCCGAAATCTGGGTCATCAAGTCGACCGTTTCACCACGATCAACATGGACTTCCTTCAGCATTACCGTCCAATGGTCAACGTGGTGAATCGACCCACCCGCAAAGGGGGTAAGGGATATTCGTTGATCGGACATCACGAGATCATGTTTCCCCTTTTAGCCGCGGCAGTAATGGAAAAGATCGATTGAGGGTTTGGCTGCGCACATCCAAGGTGTGCCCAGCCTTGGGAGGAGATGCGGCCGAGGGGGCACCTCCATCAATCCCCATCAATCTCCCAATGGCGAGCAAAATGAAAAGGCCAAACGTGACGTTAACCGTGGCTCAATGAGCTCCCGAAGGCAAAGACCCTTCAGCTGCTGGACCATTGGCAGATCGAATCAGAGGGGATAAAGGGAGAAAGAACTTTCTATCAGCATGGAATTACCCCATGTTGTGAAATTGAAGAGAGGAGGAAACCATGGTGGAATGCAATCTCGAGCTCAATCAGGGGAATTGTACCTGTACCTATGAACCGTGCGATAGGAAGGGTAAATGTTGTGAGTGTATCGCTTACCACAAGTCGCTTGGACAGCTCCCCGGATGCCTGTTTTCGCCGGAAGTGGAAAGGACATTCGATCGATCCATCTCCCGTTTTATGGCTCAATATCGGTAGCAAAATGCCAAGGGAATCTCAGTTCAACAAAACTCTTCTTAATTGCTGTCTTACTACTGTTTTTGTTCACCCCCACCGAGGGGACCTACTTCACCGAGATGACCAAGGCCTCGAAACCTCCGGTTTCTTTCCGACCAAGGAAAATGAATCCAGGGCTACTGAGCACATATGAAGCGCTATGCCGCCATTGATGTTGGAACGAATACCATCCTCCTCTTAATCGCCGACCAGACACCTGAAGGTTCGCTTCAAACCCTTGTGGACCTGGAAACCACAACGCGGCTGGGTGAAGGTCTTATGGGAACTTGTGAGATCAACGCTCACGCCATGCAAAAGAGTATCGACGTCATCGATAGCTATGTCTCATTGTGCAGTGATATGGGTGTTACAAAAGTAGTGGCAGTTGGAACGAGCAGTCTCAGGGAGGCAAGAAATCGGTCGGAATTCTTGCGAGGGGTGAAAAGGCGATGTGGCTTGGAAATAGAGATCATTTCGGGTCGGGAAGAGGCGCGACTTTCTTACCTGGCCGTAACGAGGGATAAAAAATGGTCCTCGGGACCTTTGGTAGTCATCGATATAGGAGGGGGAAGTACGGAGTGGATTTACGGAGATGCCTTTGGTGGTTTGCGGGTCTTTAGTCTGAACCTCGGCTCGGTAACATTAACGGAACAGTTCCTCACCTCAGACCCCATAGAGGAGCGGGAATATCAAGCCATGACCTCCCATGTGAGAAAATTACTGATCAGCATTCCCCCATTGAAGGGAAATCCTCCCCTTGTCGGTATCGGAGGAACTATAACCGCCCTTTTCTCCGTCAAACAAGGCCTGAGGGAATTTAACCCTTCGCGAATCCACCATGGGCTATTGAAGCTGAGGGATATTGAGGGACAGATCGAATTATTTAAACCGCTTCCCTTGAAGGAAAGGAAAGCCATTGCCGGACTTCCACCTGAAAGGGCCGATGTTATCATTGCCGGTGCCACGATCCTCCTCCATTCCCTGTTACGGCTCGGATCAAACCGAACATGGGTCAGTTGTCATGGTCTCAGATACGGCATACTCTTCGAACGGTTCTTCAAATAGGCCCCCGGTGTCCTGGTTTGGCTATCACNNGTTTACCTTGTTAACCCGCAATATCTATGCCTAAAGGAACATTTTTGAGTCCATTCTATCGAAATATTGCCTTTTGGCTGGTCATCAGTCTGTTGATGGTCTTGCTGTTTAATATCTTCAATCGACCCCAGGTGAGGCCCGAAACCATCAATTTCACCCAATTCATTGCCGCGCTGGAGCAAGGGGAAATTGCCAGCGTGACCATTGAGGGAAGTAAAGTCGCGGGCAAATATTTGAATGGAAGGGAGTTTAGGCTATTCATTCCGGAATACCCTGACTTGGTCAAAAATTTGAGGGAAAGGGGGGTCGAAATATCGGCGAAGCCCCCTGGGGAATCATCATTCTGGAAATCCGTCTTAATTTCCTGGTTCCCGATGCTCCTGCTCATAGCGGTATGGATTTTCTTCATGAGACAGGTACAGGTTGGGGGCGGAAAGGCTTTAGCCTTCGGGAAAAGTCGCGCCAAGATTCTCTCCAAGGACCAGCATAAGGTAACCTTCGAGGATGTGGCGGGTGTCGACGAGGCAAAGGAGGAATTAGAGGAGATCATCCACTTCCTGAAAGACCCGAAGAAATTCACCAAGCTGGGCGGACGAATCCCAAAGGGGGTTCTCATCGTAGGGGCACCTGGCACGGGAAAGACCCTTTTGGCCCGAGCCATAGCGGGGGAGGCCGATGTTCCATTTTTTAGCATAAGCGGAAGCGATTTCGTGGAAATGTTCGTCGGCGTTGGAGCTTCAAGGGTAAGGGATCTCTTCATCCAGGGAAAAAGGAATGCGCCCTGCATCATATTCATCGATGAAATCGATGCCGTAGGGAGGCATCGAGGTGCCGGCCTGGGAGGAGGACATGATGAAAGGGAACAAACCCTCAATCAGCTCTTGGTGGAGATGGACGGTTTCGAATCCAATGACGGCGTCATCCTTATTTCCGCCACCAACAGGCCGGACGTCTTAGACCCTGCCCTTATGAGACCGGGAAGGTTCGACAGACAGATAGTGGTGCCTATTCCGGATGTCAAGGGAAGGGAGGCCATCCTCAGGGTCCACACGAAAAAAAACCCCCTGTCCGGAAATGTCGACCTCCAAGTCCTAGCCCGTGGTACACCCGGCTTTACGGGAGCGGATCTGGAAAATATGGTAAATGAAGGGGCCTTGCTGGCCGCAAGACAGGGAAAGAGTCAGATCGAGATGGCAGATCTCGAACAAGCAAAGGATAAAGTCTTGATGGGGACCGAGAGGAAGAGCATGATCATTCCTTATGAGGAGAGGAGAAATATTGCATACCACGAGTCTGGTCATGCCCTGGTGGCTAAGATGATCCCTGGGACTGATCCCATCCATAAGGTCACCATCATCCCCCGGGGACGTGCCCTCGGGTTAACCCAAAGGTTACCCATCGACGAAAAACATATATACCCCAAGGATTATCTGCTCAATAATATCGCTGTCTTAATGGGTGGAAGGGCAGCGGAGGAGATCGTTCTCCACATCCAAACCACAGGGGCTCGCGAAGATATCACGCAATCCACGGAACTGGCCAGAAAAATGGTGTGCGAATGGGGGATGAGCGAAAAAATGGGTCCACTCGCCTTTGGACAGAAGGAGGAACAGATCTTCCTCGGTCGTGAATTCGCCAGACACAAGGATTATAGCGAAAACACGGCGCAAGATATCGATCAAGAAATCAAGCAGATTGTTGATAATAGCTACAGCCTCGCCAGAAAAATCCTTGGAGAAAATATCGATATTCTCCATAGCCTCGCCAATTCCTTATTGGAAAGGGAAGCCCTTGATGGGGATCAAATAGACAAGATTATAAAAGGCGAACGGATTTAATCATCTACCCGAACAGACCAACCTTTCCTCGTCATCCATGGATAGAGTGGGCCCCCAAGGATGAAAAGGGTTCGACTTCTTCACTTCGGCAAACCGGATGAGGTCATCCATGAAATGCAGCGCATTGGTGTCGACCCCATCGGCATTGAGTCGATGCGGGAAAAGATGTTCCATCTCAATCTGAAGATCCAGGGAATCGACTGCCGCCTGGCCAACGTGCTGAAACAAGAGATGGTCATACTGGGTGGTGATGTCGCCATGGATGAGAGGATCATCGATTGTAGCGTGGCCGCCACTGACCTCATCCTCATGGG
>JABAOF010020244.1_pt3 | contig 13597 bp, 15 predicted proteins | sample 7062171 | NCBI WGS metagenome assembly JABAOF01 (sample SAMN14538628, study PRJNA623070) | marine sediment metagenome | biome: marine biome [ENVO:00000428]; feature: marine pelagic biome [ENVO:01000023]; material: deep marine sediment [ENVO:00002113] | place: India: Gulf of Khambhat ...
TGCTTGACAAATGTTATGGATTATTTACAATAGAAGAGTACAGATTTGTTAACCACCATTGGAAATAATGGATAACGCTCAAAGATTGAAAATATTGTCCAGCACAGGAAAAACTGTTTTTTCTTTGAAAAATCTTCAGAATCTATGGGGGAGCAGTCCAAATACAACAAAAATTATTGCGAAAAGGATGGCGGATAAGAGACTCATCACAAGAATTGAAAGGGGTTATTTCGCTCTTGACGAGGAGTTTGATGTTTATGAACTGGCTAATCTCATCATCTCCCCTTCTTATGTCTCTTTAAGCTCGTCCCTTTTTTATCATGGAGTTTCTTTCCAGGTCAGCCAAACAGTGACTTCTGTAAGCACTTTAAATTATGAGAGAAAAGCTGGGGGAAGAGCGTTCAAATATTATGCTATGAAAGATTCCTTGTTTTATAACCTGGAGGGGATCAGTACCACAGACAATTTAGCCATGGCGAGGCCGGAGCGTGCCATTCTGGATTGCCTTTATTTTAACCTTCTCCCCAATGTGGATAACAACGATAAAGTCAATCTTAGTCTTTTAGAGAAGTTTTCATTTTTATATCCGAAGACTGTGCAGGTAAAAATCCGTAAGTATCTGGAAAAATAGTGACAAAGAAGGGATTTAACCAGGAGCAACACAAACAGATATTGATAAAAATACTGGTGGATATTTTTAAAGAATTTGGCGGGAGATTAGGCTTTAAAGGAGGGACATGCGCTTATCTTTTCTATGAGTTGCCAAGGATTTCCTTGGATTTAGATTTTGACCTATTAAGCCCTTTTGAAAAAAAGGATATTGATGCTTTGAAAGCCCTACTTGCCAAAAGAGGAATGCTCAGAGATTTTAAAGATAAACGATTCACGATTTTCTTCCTCTTGGCATATGAAAAAGATGCGCCGAATATTAAAGTTGAATTCAACAAGAGAGTCTGGGAAAACAATGTATATGAGCCCATCTGGTTTTTAGGGGTTGAAATGAGAATTGCCGACGAATCGACAGTTTTAACAAACAAGCTGGTTGCTTTATCGGATCGAAGGATGCCAGTCGCTCGGGATCTTTTTGATGGGTATTATCTCTTGAAGCTGGGTTTCAAGTTGAATGAAAAATTGATAATGGAGAGAACGGGAAAGACGTTAGAAGATTATATTGAATTTTTAATTCCTTTTATTGAGAGAACTTATGACAGGAGGAATATTCTTCATGGTTTGGGTGATGTCTTGGAGAGCAAACAAAAAGACTGGGTAAGGAAAGAATTAATTCAGGAGATAGTTAAGGAATTGAAACATTTAATCAGAAAATAGGGAAAGAAGAATGCCCGCGGAATAAATAAGGAAGTTCTGGTGAAATGAGCAACTGTAAAACTTGTGAAAATTGTAAAAATTGGGGACAGTTTCCGATTTTATCGAATCTTTTTCGAAGCATAGTGAGATTGCCGCGCTTCACTCGCAATGACGAGAAGGAGAAAAATTGATTAACAAAAAGTCAGCGAATGTCCCGTTTAAGAAACACGAAGTCGACAAATATGAACGGAGAAGATACCGGGGGATTGACCAGAGGTTTGTTCATGGGAGAGAGATGCGGATCCTTCGGAGAATTCTTCACAGAATAGGGCCGAGCTCTCTTCCGGTTCTCGATATTCCCTCTGGATACGGGCGTTTCTCTAAACTCATGCAAGAAAGAGGATTTTCACTCATCAGCAGCGACCTGTCATTCCATATGGTGAAGCGGGCCATTGAAAAGCACGAAGACCCGGGCGTGATCCTGGGCGTTGTATCAGACGCCAAGAAAGGGCTGCCTTTTAAGCGAGATGTCTTTTTCCTTCTCCTTTCCATGCGGTTTTTCCATCATGTCCATGAGAAAGACGATCGGGAAGTCATCCTTAAAAAGTTTTTCCGTGTCGCATCAGACTGGGTGATCCTTTCCTATTATCAGAGGAATCTCTTTCACATTCTCCAGAGGAAACTGCGCCGGCGGATCATGAGGAAGAAGACAAGGATAAAGATGGTCTCGCGCAGAGAATTTCACGAAGAAATACGAGGGGCTGGATTAAAAGTTGTTAAGGTTTTCCCCGTTTTCAGAGGCATGCATGCGCATCATATCGCGTTACTGAGGAAGCTTTAGGGGTCGCGTCTCAACATTCGACATTTTAGATCGATGGATGGCGTCTCAACTTAAAACATTTAATAAATGAATAGAGATTTTGAGCCCCGCACCAAAACGCCGCACATATCGAAAAAAAGAGAGAATTAAAAAAAATAGGGAACTGAGAACAATTGGGGACTGTCCCCAATTTTCTATCAGAATCTTAGCTTGAAACCAGCCTTTAGGCTGACTCCGGAAAAGTCAATAATGGCCCGCCGCGGATCAGATATGAGCACGTCCTCTATGGGTTCTCTAACTCTGATGAAGAGAAAGGGATAGGATTCTGCGGCACTTCCTCTGGCTTCAAAGAAATAAAGTGTGCCATTTTCGATATGCTCTACACCGTCGGAGTCGATGGACCTGTCGCTTCCCTTAAATCCAGATATTTTGGCGATGCGGCCTGTGGCTTCTATGTTAAAACTCATCCACGGCGCCATTTCCAGATCCACTCCGATGGCTCCGAGAATCCCCGTGCCTTGAGTCTTGGCTGTCCCGTGCCACTGAGTCCAGGCCGTGTCTTCCAGATGGCGATAGAAATATTCGCACTTGGCAAAGTAATACTCGATTCCGGTTTTAATATAAAAAGATTGCACCGGATAGTAGGAGATGAAGAGCCGTATGGGGATAGCCTGGATTTTTGGTTGGGTCCGGATTTCGACGGCCGGAGTTTCCTGAAGTTCGATTAAGCTTTCCCTCTCTCCTCGGTAAAAGTCAGCGCCGAGTCCAAGATAGAAATTGGAGCCGATGGGGATGGAGAATTCACCTCCGAAGAGATAGCTCAAGTGGACAGGCTTGGCATCGAATTCTTCTCCGATGGAATGGAAATCTCTATAGAAGTCAACAAAGCCCTGTGCTCCGCTGTTAATGTCTCCTCCGACAACATAATTTCCTCCGCCCAGGAACCAGAGATCGATTCGTGACTCAAAAGGCTGACGTTCGGATGGAGTTTCGGGAATCGGCTGGATTTGAGGCTCTTCCTCTTCTTTTTCCGGTTCTGTGACTTCCTCTTTTTTGACGGGTGTTTCGACTTTCACTGGAGGAGGTCGTTCAGTCACGATGACCGTGCTCTCGTGCACAAAGCCTGAGACTTCCTGCCCTTCTTCTATTTGGATTTTAACCAGGTACCATTCGCCTTCTTTTCCCGTGGATTCCAGGCTCGTTCCTTGAGGAACCTGATGAATGATCACGCTTCCGATATCAGGCTGAAGCCTCACATTGGCCATCTCAGAGACGACTCTGAGCTTGGTGATGGCTTCTTGCGCGTTGGCATCAGGAAGGAGAAGGAGGGAAAAAGCAACAAAGATCCAGAAAATTCTGTTTATCCTAACCTTCATCCGCACTATTCGAAATGATAAATTCAATTTGCTTCTTATAAAAAAAGGGGACAGGCCCCTTTTTTTCATTCTATACTATCCTCTCTCTCATGGCGAGTGAAAAAAAGGGGCCTGTCCCCTTTTTTGAATTATAGAGAAGGAAAAAGTGAGTGTCAATTCCCACTTCTCACGTCATGTAGATGGACCCACTTGCTTAACATTGAGAAAAAATGGTAATATTAGAGAACTTTTGAGGAGTAAACCATGAGAAAAGAATCGAATGCCATAAAACACATGAGCCTTGTTCTCATGTTTGTCTTTCTGTTTTGTTCAGTGAGCTTGTTTTTTGCCGGCAAAGGTCCGAGCCTGAAGTTCAAAGAAGACGCCAAAGATTTTGGAAAGGTGAAACAGGGAAAAGTCCTGACTCATGTCTTTGTGTTCACGAATGAGGGGGACAGCACTCTATCGATCAAAAGAGTGAGGCAATCCTGCGGTTGTACTGCGGCTCTCTTAAAGGAGAAAGAAATTTATCCTGGCGAAACAGGGGAAGTCAAGGTGACCTTCAACACCCGGGGCTATGCCAACAAAGTCTCCAAGTATATCTATATTGATTCCAATGATCCGGCGCAGCCCAGTAAAAAGCTTACAGTCACAGCCAACATTGAGGTTCCTCCTCAGCCCAGGATTGCTCTGGACAGGTATTCCCAGGACTTGGGTTTATTCCTGGATAATGAGGAAGTTCGGGCGAAGGCAAAGATTAAAAACATCGGCGAGCTGGAGTTAAGAGTCAGCTGCTCACACAAGGACGCCACATTTTATTTCCGTGGCAAGCAGGTCTCTTTTCCTCTGAAAATCCGGGCCGGCAGTGAGACAGAAGTCGAAGTCCGGATTCCCCCTCGCAAGAGAAAAGGGATGATCAGGGAATACATCTTGATGAAGTCCAATGATCCCAGGAGACCGACCCTCTCTTTTTATCTCAGTGGCTATGTCGTCACCAAACAACAGCTCAAAGACCTTTTTGAAAAGTATAAGGGCATTCTCGATTAAAACCATCCATGATTCATCTGACGGAATGAGGCCAACGTGATTCTTTTTGCGAATTTTCTCGGTGCAGTGGCAGGAATTCTCCGTTTTGTCTTGAATTTTTATATGTTGATTGTCATATTTCGGGTCATTCTTTCCTGGGTGAACGTCCCTTCCCTCCGCCCAGTAGTCATCATCCTCCATAATTTGACAGAACCGGTCCTGAGGCCTTTCAGAAGGCTCATTCCCCCAAGAGCAATAGGAGGGATTGATATATCTCCGGTAATCGTGATTCTATTGATTTATTTCGTAAATTCAGCCATCGTCAGGTCTCTTTCCATTTATGCGGAACAGATGTTGAAACAACACACTCTGTATTTTTAGCGTTTTCTTATCTAGAATCTGCAGCGAGACTGCGGTTTGAGAGAAAAAGATAAGATTCACTTGACTGTCAACGTCCAGCCCCGCGCCCAAAATCCCGGAATTGAAAAACTGGATAGCGGTGAATATCGAGTGCGTGTGAAGGCGCCTCCCACAAAGGGAGAGGCCAACAGAGAAGTCGTGAAGACAGTGGCCTCCCATTTTGGTGTTCCCGTATCCTGCGTGAAGATAGTGCGGGGGATGAAGTCTCGGAAAAAGTCAGTCTTGATTGAATTCAAACCAAGGGGATAGGTGAAGGATGGAGATATACAATCTTGTCAGTTTTTTGGGAATTTTTATCTTGGTCGGGTTTGCTTGGTTGTGTTCCGCACGGAGGACAGTCGTCAACTGGCGCGTTGTTTTCTGGGGAATCGGCCTCCAACTCTTTTTTGCCATATTCATTTTCTGGGTGCCGATCGGAGCCAAATTTTTCCTTTTTATCAACAGGGTGGTCGTCGCTATCCTGGACACGGCGACTGCCGGAACAAAGTTTCTTTTTGGCCGTCTAGCTTATCCTCCTGGGACAGTGACTGAGGCAGGCGAGCCTTCTCTGGGAAACATACTGGCCTTCCAGGCTCTGCCCACGATAATCTTTTTCGCGGCTATAGTCGGGGCCCTGTACTATTTGAGAGTTATGCCTCTTCTCATCCGGGGATTTTCCTATGTGTTCACCAGGTTGATGCGCATCAGCGGTGCTGAATCTTTGTGCGCGTCGAGCAATATTTTCGTGGGTGTCGAATCAGCCCTGGTGGTCCGACCTCATCTGAAAGAGATGACAAAATCTGAACTGGTCACCATTCTTTCCGCATCGATGGGGACCATCGCCTCCACTGTGCTCGCTCTGTACGTTTTTTTCCTTCAGGAGCAGCTTCCCACGATCGCCGGCCACCTGATCTCTGCCTCCTTCCTTTCGGCTCCAGCGGCTGTTGTTATGGCGAAGCTGATTTATCCGGAGACGGAGAAACCCAAAACTCTTGGTGTGGATGTGAAGCCTCACTATGAGCGTGAGGACAACCTCATCATGTCCATCATCAATGGAGCGATGAGCGGGTTGAAGTATTTAGGTGGAATCGTGACTCTCCTCCTGGCTTTTATCAGCATCGTGGCTCTTCTGGACCTGATCTTGGGATGGTTCGGAGGCAATCTCAATAACTGGTTCGGCTGGAATTTCGATTGGAGTATAAGTACGATCCTCGGCTATGTTTCTTATCCTTTTACTATCCTGTTGGGGGTTCCTCCTTCAGATGCTCTCGAGATTGCCAAGTTGATCGGGGAAAGGACTGTGCTTACTGAAATCCCATCCTACCAGAATCTCTCGCAGCTTTTAGCAAATGGGGACCTTGTGCATCCGCGTTCCGCTATAATCGCTTCCTATGCGCTCTGTGGTTTTGCCCATATCGCTTCACTGGCCATATTTGTCGGGGGAATCGGGGCTCTGGTTCCGGAGCGTTTGAAAGACCTTTCGCGAATGGGTTTCCGGGCTCTATTAGCGGCAACTCTGGCCTGCTTGATGACCGGGGCTGTGGCCGGCGCCTTCTTCACCAAAGGCTCCATCCTCCTCGGCGGCTAAAAAAGGGGACAGGCCCCTTTTTTGAAAGAGTATGGGATCAGGCGTTATCCAAAGGAAGCACGGTAAGTAAAAGAAATATAAATCGCATTTCTTGACGACAGGCCTGGCCTGAATGGACAGCCTCTAAAAAAAGGGGCCTGTCCCCTTTTTTCTTGAACTTGACTTTTCCTTTTCCGTTAGTATCCTGTTAAAATAATTTCAATTCACGCAGAGATGATTCTTTTGCGGAGACTTATTTAAATAGGAGATGTTTTTATAGAATAGAGATATTGTACTGAAAATATCTCGATTATGAGAGGAAGACGATGGCGAAAAAAACTAAAACTAAAGAGACACACACACGAACGATTGTTAAGGCCGTGAGCTGGCGAGTCGTGGCCACTTTGACTACAGCGACAATCGTCTTTATATTTACCCGGAAGTGGGATTTGACTTTAGGAATTACGTTCTTTGAGGTCTTGTGTAAAATTCTCTTCTACTATTTCCATGAAAGAATTTGGAACATAATCCACTGGGGGCAGGAGAAACATCCTCTGGCCGTACTTGATGTCAATCGGGAATTGGAGCCTAAAGACATGGAGATCATCAAGAATAAACTCAAAGATCTCGGCTACCTCGACTAAAAAAGGGGACAGGCCCCTTTTTTTAAAAATGTCACCTCAATAAGCTTTACCTCTGGGAATGATTGCAAGAACGCCGATGCGTTTATTTTCTCTATCCAGTTCAAAAATGAGTCTATTGTCTCCTACTCTGAGCCGGTGAAATCCTCTGAGCTTTCCGACTAGAGGCCTGACATCTTTATAGGAGAGAGGATTTTCTGATGTCTCAAGATTCTCAAGGCTAGCCAGGAGTTTTTGTGATGTTTTTTTATTTAATTTTTTTAGATATTTTATGGAGTCTTTCGAAAGTTCAACTTTCCAGTTCTTTTTTGGCATCCTTTATGGATACTCCTTTTCCTTTTCTGAATTCTTCAGATGACTCGATTATTCTGTCATAAAGGCCGGGGATAGAAAGGAGTTCGAGCGTTTCCTTGTGTCTTTCAACATACTCGTCTATCAATTCTACGATGATGTCATTCATTTTTTTATTTTCCAAACTAGAGATAGCCTTCAATATGTTTTTTTTATCTTCTGGAATACGGATTGTCGCAGTTTCCATTTTCTCACCTCATTAGTAGATTAGTCTATTAATCGCTTTTTGTCAAATTTTAAATGAGAACCCTTTGGGGTTTGTTCGTCAATATATTCGGAACAATGCAGAAATTTCATTCTCTTCATTAATAAGACGTTTGGGCATGCCCCTTTTCGTCACTTTCAAAAAAAGGGGACAGGCCCCTTTTTTTATTTTCTTCTGACACAATGGAGCTATTCTCTTCGTCTATTTTTCTAGCAGAGGAGTCAAACCAATTATGCCTAGAGTTTGCAGATATTTGGCAGAAGGTTATTCTTATCATGTTTTGAACAGGGGGAATGGCAAGCAAAAAATTTTTCACAAGGATCAAGATTTTGCTGCTTTTGTTCAAATTATGAAAGAAGCTATAGAACATTTTTCCATAGATATCTTTGCTTATTGCTTGATGCCCAACCATTTTCATCTGGTGTTAATGCCTAACCGGCCTGATCATTTAAGCATGTGGATGCACTGGCTTATGTCAACGCATGCCAACCGCTATCGCCAACATTATAAAACGACTGGTCATTTGTGGCAGGGTAGATTCAAAAGCTTTATCATACAGAATGATAAACATCTCTTGACGGCATTGCGCTATGTTGAAGGTAATGCGGTGCGGGCGGGCCTGGTTTTTTCAGCAAAGGATTGGTTTTGGTCCAGTCTTCAAGAGAGGCTTGGTGGAAAGAAAGAAAAAATAATAAACTGTCCTCCTGTTGAATTGCCATCGGATTGGATGAGATTTGTGGATGAACCTCTAACAGAAAGAGAATTAGAAAAAATAAGACAGAGTGTAGTCCGTCAAACTCCTTTTGGGAATCACAAATGGCAGAAAAGAATAAGCCAAAATCTTAATATTGAAAGTACACTCCGACCACGAGGCCGCCCCAGAAAGGAATCTGGGAAGAAAAGTGAAGAATGAAAAAAAGGGGCCTGTCCCCTTTTTTGTCTTTTTTTGATTTTTCTTGTGTTTTTGATTTTTCTTGTTAAAATATCCATACGAATTTTGAGACCAGCTCTAAAAAAAGGGGCCTGTCCCCTTTTTTCTGTGAAAATTTTGAGTTCAACTCGAAAGAGGAGAGAAAAATGCCAGATTTCATAAACAAAATACTTTGGGCGACAGACTTTTCAGAAGAAGCGGAGGAATCACTTCTCTATGCGGATGCGTTTGCCAAGACTTTTAAGGCCAGCATCATCGGGCTTCACATCGTCCCTGATTTTTCCGCGGCACTCTATGATGCCGCTTATGTGATCAAGGGTGAGCTCGCTCAAAGAATCGATGCAGTCAAAAAAGAGGCGGAAGATAGGCTCAAAGAGATATCCAAAGCCAAAGGAATCCCTTTTAAAGCCATGGTCAGGGAAGGCACGGCCGCCAAAATAATTATCGAGGCGGCTGAGAAAGAAAAGGTGGATTTGATCGTCATAGGTAGAAGAGGGATGTCTGCAGTGGAGAAACTTTTCATCGGGAGTGTTGCCAATCAGGTTTTGCGGACTTCGCCGGTTCCGATCCTCATAACCAAGAAGAAAACGGGTACGCCGCAATTCAAGAAGATCATCGTCCCCACAGATTTTTCCGAGCAGGAAGAGTCAGAGAGGGATTTCGCCTGGAAGTTGGCCAAGGGCTTTAGCGCTGACCTCACTCTCCTTCATGTTCTGGAGCTGCATGACTATGAATTCTCGCCCAGAGTTCTGGATGATCTGATGGAATCTCTCCTCAAGAGACTCAAGCAGCGGAAAAAGAGGGAAAAAGTCGATTTCAAAGTGACAGAGGAAGTCCACCGGGCCATCAATGCTTCGGTGGGAATCGTGGATTATGCCGAAACCCACAAATTTGACATGATCGTCATATCCACCTGTGTCCACAGCAAGCTAGAGCGGTTCTTCCTGGGCAGCACGACCGAAAAAGTGATCTCTTATACGGAAATCCCCATTTTTGCCATTCCACCAACATACTGCATTGCGTGATATTGGAAGATAACCGGAGATATTGGGTTGCTTTAAACCTTGTTCTTGCTGAGAGTCTCAGGGCCGCGAGGAAGGTCGTCGGCCATTTTCCGACTGTTAGAGATATTTTCAAGGCCAGCCGCCGGGAATTAATTTCTTTAGGGATAGATGAAGAGAAGGTTCAGGCTCTGACTTCTCCCCGGCTTGTGGATCGAGCCAGCCGAGAAATCGAGAGGTTAGAGAAAAAAGACTATTCCATCCTGACGTTTGAGGATAGGAATTATCCTGAATATTTAAGAGAGACATTCGATCCTCCCTTCGTCTTGTATTGTGCAGGGAGGATTGAGGTGCTCAAGGGTCCGGCTGTTTCCATAGTCGGATCCAGGAAGCCTTCCGCCTACGGAAGGGCTGTGGCGGAGAGATTGGCGCGGGACCTGGCCTCTCGAGGGCTAGTGGTCGTCAGTGGATTGGCGCGTGGCGTTGACTCCATAGCTCATTGGGGCGCGCTTGAAGGAGGAAAAACAGTCGCAGTGCTCGGTTCAGGATTGGAAACCATTTATCCCAGGGAAAACCGCGGCCTTTTTAACAAAATTATCGAGCAGGGAGCTGTCGTGACTGAGTTTCCTCCGGAATCCCCTCCTCTGGGATTCCATTTCCCGATTCGAAACCGGATTATCAGCGGATTGTCTTTAGCACTTATAGTGGTAGAGGCGACTAAAAGGAGTGGCTCTTTGATCTCGGCCCGTTTGGCCTTGGAACAGAACAGGGAGGTCATGGCTGTTCCAGGGAACATAACGTCTGAGCTCAGCCAGGGCACAAACTGGCTGATTCAAACAGGCGCCAAACTGGTCGAGAGCTGGGAGGATGTGGCAGAGGAGCTGCCCTCTCCTCTTCAAGAGAAACTTCTCTGCCAAAAAGAGGAAGAAAGCACTACGCCTCCTTCCATAAGCCCCCAGGAAAAGAAGGTTTTCGAGATTCTCAAGCCGGATTCCTTGACTCATGTCGATGAGCTGGTCGAGGAGATAGAATATTCTGTTTCTGAAACACTCTCCTTTTTGCTCAGTTTGGAGCTGAAAGGATTGATCTTCCAGAGGCCCGGGAAATATTTTCAGAGGAGACTGTGATGGCGAAGCGTTTGGTGATCGTTGAATCTCCAGCCAAGGCGAGAACCGTACATAAATATTTAGGGCCTGATTTTCTGGTCAAAGCCTCCATGGGGCATATTCGCGATCTTCCAAAGAAAGAATTGGGCATCGACATCGAACATGAATTCAAGCCGGAATACGAGGTCATTCCGGAGAAAAAAGAGACTGTCACTGAGCTTCAGAAATCTGCCAAAGAGTGCGAATCCGTACTTTTAGCGGCTGATCCGGATAGAGAAGGGGAAGCGATCTGCTTCCATCTGAAGACCCTTCTGAAGGATTTCAACGAGGACATCAAACGTGTGCTTTTCCACGAAATAACGAAAGGGGCTATCGGAGACGCGTTCAGCCATGTCGGCGAGCTTGACCAGGGGAAAATCGACGCCCAGCAGGCAAGACGGCTCCTCGATCGATTGGTGGGATACCTCATCAGCCCTCTGCTGTGGAAAAAGATCGGGAGAGGCTTGAGCGCTGGCCGCGTGCAGTCCATTGCCATGCGGTTGATCTGTGAACGCGAGAAGGAGATCAGAGATTTTATTCCCGAGGAATACTGGACCGTCACCGCAGAGCTTGAAGCATCTCAGCCGCCTGTGTTTAAGGCGAACCTTGTGAAAATAGATGAGAAGAAGACAAAAATAAAGGACGGGAAAAGCGCTGACAAGATAGTCTCCGAGCTTCGCAAGACTCCTTTTATCCTTGAAAACGTCGATGTGAAGAAGAAAAAGAGAAATCCTTCCTCGCCGTATATCACCAGCACCCTTCAGCAGGATGGATTCCGTCTCTACCGCTACACGGTGAGAAGGACAATGTCGATTGCCCAGAGGCTGTATGAAGGCATGGAGATCGGCGAGCAGGGATTAGTGGGGTTGATAACCTACATAAGGACAGATTCTGTTCGAGTTTCCAATGAGGCTGTCTCTGGAGCTCGACAATTCATCCAAGATAATTATTCTAAAGAGTACATACCGGACAAACCACGGATTTATAAAAACAAAAGAAAAGCGCAGGATGCCCATGAGGCCATCCGTCCCACCACATTCTCGCTGCCTCCTGAAGCGGTCCAGCCCTACCTGAAAAAAGAGGAATATAATCTCTATCGCATCATCTGGAACCGGTTTATCGCATCTCAAATGAGTTCAGCCCAGATCGAGGAGACAGTGTTCGATATCCGCGCAGGGAAATATCAATTCCAGGCCAAGGGAGAAGTCATCAAATTTGACGGATTTTTAGCTCTGACTGCCAAAGAGAAAGAAGAGGAGAAGCTCCTGCCAAAGGTGGAAGCCGGAGAAGAGCTTAAACTCATCGACCTCGAGTCCAAACAGAATTTCACCCAGGCCCCACCCCGGTTCACTGAAGGGAGCCTGGTCAAGGAACTGGAAGCCAGAGGAGTCGGGCGTCCCAGCACTTATGCGCCGATCATTTCGACTCTCCAGAATCGTGTCTATGTGGTCAAAGAAAAAGGAAAGTTCATCCCCACAGACCTCGGACTGTTCGTGACCGATTTTCTGCTCGAGAATTTCTCCGATTTGATGGAGTATGAGTTCACTGTTCGGCTCGAAGAAGAGCTTGACCGCATCAGCGAAGGAGAATTGAGTTGGGTCGATTATTTGAAGTCCTATCATGCCTTACTGGATAAGGACCTCGAGGAAGCCAGCAAGGTCGAAGGCGTGAAGGCGACGGGGATTCCGTTAGAAGACGTCTGTCCCGAATGCGGCCGCAAACTCGTGATCAAAGAGGGGCGCTATGGACGGTTTAAGGCCTGCTCCGGCTATCCGGACTGCGAATACAGGGAGAGTTTGGTCAAGAAAGAGGTGAAACCTCTGGATGAGAAGTGCCCTGAATGCGGCAACCAACTGGTTGTGAGGAAGGGGAGGTATGGGATTTTTGTGGCCTGTTCGAACTATCCTGAATGCAAGTATGTCAAAAAGGAAAAAAAGGATACAGGAATCCCCTGCCCCCAGGGTTGCGGCGGGTCGATTGTTCGGCGGAAAACGAGGAAGGGAAAGATCTTCTTCGGCTGCAGCAAGTACCCGGAATGTGATTTTGCGACCTGGGACGAGCCGATCCACAAGCCCTGTCCTGAATGCGGACGGGAATTCATACTCCGGAAGAATCTCATCCGAGGAACTCCTTTCCTGCACTGCAGCAACGAAGAATGCGATTATAAGGAGACAGTGGAGCGGGAGAAGATATGGGAAAAGAAAGCGGACTCCTCTGAAGAAGACGATAGTCTGTAAGCGTTGCAGAGTACAAACCTGGATTTGTAGAGAGCGGGGATGGGTGTTGGGAGGAAAGAGCCTCTTCCATTCAATAGGCCGCATTCATTAAAATAGAAGAGATGAGAAAAGAACTCAGCCAGTTTCTCTCTTCCCTCAAACACGAGAAAAACGCGTCCCCCCATACGATAGCCAGCTACCAGAGAGACCTGCTCCAGCTGGCCGGTTATCTGGAGGAGAAAAAAGTGAAGTTAAGGGAGATCGACAATATCGTTCTCCGGGGATTTCTGGCTAGGCTTCAAGAAAAGAAAAACAAAAAATCCACGGTTGCCCGGAAGCTGGCGGCTATCCGTTCCTTCCTTCAATTCTGCATGAAGAAGAAATGGGTGGAGGATAATCCAGCCAAGGTCGTGGCCACCCCCAAGCAGGAGAAACATGTACCGTCTTTTCTTTCCGAGGATGAGATGGCAGAATTCCTGGATTTGCCTGATTCGCGACAGCCTCTGGATTTAAGGGATAAGTGTGTGTTGGAGCTTCTGTATGCCACTGGCATCAGAGTGAGCGAGTTAGTCGGCATCAACCTGGATGATGTGGATTTCACGGAAAGGCTGATCCGGATCAGAGGGAAAGGAAAG
>JABAOF010003639.1_pt1 | contig 13596 bp, 11 predicted proteins | sample 7062171 | NCBI WGS metagenome assembly JABAOF01 (sample SAMN14538628, study PRJNA623070) | marine sediment metagenome | biome: marine biome [ENVO:00000428]; feature: marine pelagic biome [ENVO:01000023]; material: deep marine sediment [ENVO:00002113] | place: India: Gulf of Khambhat ...
ATTCTTTCATAATCAAAACCGTTATCTATGCAGCCGATTTTATAGTCTCTTTCTCCTCTCTCGCAGATATAGAAATCACCAGTTGTACTTACAAAAAGCCGTCTCAAACCGATATGACATGCTCCCAAAGGATGTACATATTCATATAATCTATCAATCGGTCTCCTGGCAAGATTAGAGAGAATTAAATAGACTCTTCTATTCTCAATCGTTAAGTTATGAATACTATTATGGAGTATCGACAATTTAATCCGTTCAACAAATCTTTCTTCAACATTTGAGAATTGCTTAATGCTTTCTTCAAGGCCAAAATCTTCAATAAAGGATGTCCATCTAGTACTAACCAGGCTTGATCTCATACTGCCTTTAATTTCAATCATAGTATTGTCGAAGGAAAAAAAATCAAGAATATCATTGATATTGTAGAAGGGGGGTGATAGAACACTTCTAATAGCAACTTTACGGGAAAAAAAATCTTTGTTGTACGTCCTAAGAAATTTAAGATTTTTCATGATACGATTAAAAGTACCTTTACCATTCCTAAATACACGATACCGGTTATTTATCTTTTCCGGGCCATCGATACTAACCGTAATTCGAATATCATTCTCAATCAAAAATTCTATTATCTCATTATTTAAAAGTGTTCCGTTTGTAGTTAAATTAAAGTTGTATTTTTTTTTTGCAATTTTCTTCTTCACAAATTCAACTGTTTCTTTGATTAAATCAAACCGTAACAACGGTTCGCCACCATAAAAAGAAATAAATAGGTTTTCTGTATCTGATGATCTTTCACAAAAAAAATCAACAGCCTTTAGGCAGGTATCTTTATCCATAGTACTATGCGATGCACCGAAATTAGAATATTTTCCTGAGGTATAGCAATACTTGCATTTAAGATTACATCGTTTTGTGAGTTGTAGAATGATCTGAATTATACCATTTTCATGCAACTTTTTTACCTCATCAGCGGTTCTTATACCCAAGGTTACTCTTTTGGGCCTGTAATTTGAAAATAGTCCGTGATCAATCCTGGCATTCCTAATTTTCTCTATACTTCGCCTCAAGTCAGAAATATGATAATCCTTTTTGTATTTTGATTCGAGACAATCAGCATTATCATCTTCGTATTCATCGATAATATCATATACGGATTTATCTACTTCAACGATTTGGTTGGTGTTAACATCGTATATATAGAAATATTCACCATCTTTGAACTTCTTAATGAAAGGTTGGTTTAAAACGTTATATATCATTTTTTATTCTGTCTGTGTGATCATCGAAACTTATTTCATATTCCAGAATCCGCTGATTTCTCAATCCATCGATCACGAAAATTCTATTATCATGGATGTATATGCCTTCGCATAATGTAGACATCTGGGCTTCTGCAACAATTTTTCCAACCGAATTGAAGACTAACAGTCGATAATAATCTATATTCTCAACAATATTATAGTTAACTCTTGACCTGTTAATCCCATTTATAGTCCCGGAAATAGCAGTAGCCATCATCTCTTTTTCTGTTGGGCGCCTTCTCAAGGTTACAATATAAATCCTTTTTTTAGAATCGATTGCAATTCCCCCGGTAACTCCCACTCTCCACCTTATTTTGCCTTTTCTCTTATTATAATGAATAGTTACACCGCTCTTTTTCTCACGAACATCAACATTCATGTCTTGTTTTTCCTCTTTTCTTACTATTCCATCTCCTTTAGAGTTCAAAAAGATTTCAACCGATTCTCCAAAAGGGGGATCGAAGGTTATGGCTATTATCAATCTCCCATCATGGGAATACTTCCTGATAACCGGGGTATGCATGTTAGCTGCATAGACATTATCGTTGGCATCGATTGAAAAATGAAGTTTTTCCGATGTAAGAAAACTTTTCGATTTATCGTGATATTTACCTATTTTTCTTATCACCTTTCCATTGTTATCGTAGATAGAAACCAGTTTCCTGGAATAGAAAGTCTTTTGGTGATTATAGACAGCTAATTCATTTTTTGAGGTAATCCCAATCCATTTGGTGAAGCCTTTGATTTTTACAATTTTTTTACTTTTACCTTCAGGATTAAACCATTGTATTCTTCGCCCGGCTGATTCGTTAACCACAAGATTACCGTTGGGAGAAAAAGCAATGGAATAAGGCCCGAACACATCTCCCGGCCCGCGCCCTTTCCTGCCAATGGTACGAAAATATTTTCCGGAATAATCGAAAACCCTAATGCAGTTATTATGCCAATCACATATATATACCGACTTATCGGCGTCGACAGCAATAGATTTTGGGGTCTTAAAAAATTTGTTTTCATCTTCCTCTTCATCACCCCCCCATATTCGTATCAACTTCAAGTGTAATTTTCCTTTACAAGCCTCGATTTCTTGAAGGGTATTGTGGACCAGCACTGCGCTTTTCAATGTATTAAGGCAAATTGATAAAGAAAGGAACGCAGTAATCAAAGGTACTGCTTTTATCTTCGTTATATTTGTATTCATCATCAACAACGTCTCAAAGTTTCTTCGACCATTATATAGACTACCACATCAAAAAAATGCAAATATAAGAATCAAGTGTATAATATTTATACTTCAGGAAATATCATACTAAAGGCATCACTTTCGTTTCCTTCGTATGAATCAAATCCTGGTGGTTTTGGTTCTGTGCAACCACAACCGCAACACTTACCACTTTGAGCAGAACTTACCAGGTTTTCTCCATTATAACCCCACCCGCACCCACAGGCGCAAGCGCCTGCTTTGGCCTTGCTTAATTCTTCTGGGGTCATTTCAATCCCACTTTTCAAAACTTTCATTCTACTTCACCTCCTTTTTATTTAAAATTTACACCTATTTGACGTCGTATCGGTAGAGATAATCAAGCCCTCCCGGATTCTCTTCCATGAGGGTCACAAAATTCCTGAGCGAATTTCCCAGGGATTTTAAAATGGATTGGCAGTGTCCACGTTTCCGATTCACATCCAGTTCCCCGCGTTCATTAAAGGCATGAATATAGCAGATATCACAAAGTCGAATGCCCCAACACCGGGAACAGTATCCGATACTTTTTTCAGCATAATCGTCGATATACACTTTCTTGATGGTCTCAAAATCAAGGCCGGTATAAACATTTCCAATGGAAGGGGCATAAGTGGAAATTTTTTCGCAGAGATGAATCGAACCGCCGGCAGCGATGTAACACTTCCTTTGTCCGGGAAGACAGCAGCCGTTAAGGGCATAACGATCCCCTGGCTCTGTTAAAACAGGCCGTTGTATCAGCCTGGCAAATCTCTTTTCTAACACTCCTTTAATCATCGATTCCGAATTGCCGTAATCCATTTTGTATTTCTCAAAGGCCCATTGGGCTAAGTCTTTATCTTCTTCAATTCCCTTTTCCGGAATAAATTCATCGGGAATAGAACCATTGGTGGGATACTGTGTCAACACGTTCACTTCGGGCAGCCATTCAAGTCCCCTGAAATGATTGTTGATAATGTTAAGCTTCTCTTCCGAATACGGAGGGGCATAGACTGCATTGATGGAAATTTGCCCGCGTTTTATCTCGTTGTACTTCTCCGCAAGGATTTTAAGACCTCTTATTGTTTTTTGATAACTGCCGTTTCCTTTTGCATCCTTCCTGTATCTATTATGGATACTTTCGGGGCCGTCCATGCTCACCAGGACTGAGAAACCGTTTTGCAAAAGGTAATCGGCAATTTCAGGTGTTATGAGAGTCCCATTTGTGGTTATATTAAAAACTACCCGTTGTTTATCGAAGATTTCTCTGGTATATTCCACGCAACTTTTTATGAAAGGGAACCTGGTTAAGGGCTCTCCGCCATAGATTCCCATCATAACGGTATCATTCTTAAACGAGTGCTCTTTTAGAAACTCGATGGATTTCCTGCCGGTTTCAATGCTCATGAGCCTGTCACTGTAATTTCTTTTTTCCTTGAAATGGTCATTATATATGCAGTAGCGGCACCTTTGCCCACATTTTTGTGTGACTTCGATGTTGATCGACTGGATCGACGAATTTAAAATCTCTTCGACGTTTTTGAAATGATCGGACAATCCGAATCTTGCTGCTTTTTTCACCAGGAGAATTTTTTCTGATTCCATCGCCTCGGCGATTTCAGATGCGGCAGCGATGAACCCTTTCTCCCCGTGACTGGTAACAAAATCGTCGATTGCCTGGTTAACTTCCTTGAGAAAAAGACCATGGAGTAAGTCGAATACTTCTTTTTCACACTCCAGTATTTTATTGGTCCCGGTGTCGTAGAGATAGTAACCGGAGGCAGTCCTGAGCAGACATGCCAATGGTTTTTCGTTCTCAAAGGTTTTTTTGAGAAAATCAAAATGATAATTAGGGGCTTCCTTTTTTGTTTCCGATTTCATGCCCTTCATAATAATTCTCCTTTAGACCTCCATCAAATCTGCTGATACCGTGCTGCAGCATATTAGAAATGCAGTTAGAATCGTATAACACTTTTTAATAGCCATACTTCTCTTTAACATACCCAGATTAAAATGTCAAGAGGAAAAGGTAATTTTATTTGTTATTTTGTATACTCGAAAAAACCGCTGCCTTATATTATTCGTTGTTATGTTCCACTTAATCGGTCCATGTGTCCACGTAACCACGTAACAAATTGACCACGTAATCCGTAACCCGGTAACTCGCAACCTCGCAGTCCCGCACCCCGTTATCTTTCAGCAAAATCAAGCTCCTTTCAGGCGAAAAATTCTGGTCTCTCTATTGATTTGTTCGTACAATCCAGGTATAATGGAATCGATGAACGTCACAATAGAAACCGCAGCCCCCAGGGTTCCAGGTAGACCGTCGATACAGCCATGGTGTATCTACGGCATATATGAGAGGTCTTATAATGATACCGGTAATATCCTTAGAGAATTGAGGGTTATTAAAGCAAGCATCGATTCAGGCAGCATACCGGCCATAAAGGACTGCTGGCGAATCAACAAAAAATATCTTGAATTGGAATTGTTTGGAATGTATTCATCGCAGGTGTTTTTTGAAATTAAATGAGAGGTTTAACTTGTATTTTTTCAACATTTGGTTTACAATTAATTTTGAGTCCAATTAAACCAAAGAAGGAGAAAACCATGAGAAGAACACTGATTCCAATTTCAATAATATTAACCCTTTTAATTTTTTGTGGGTATCAATATGGGTATATTGCCGCAAATTACAGTTGTAAGGTTTATCCAAATCAATGCGATGGAGAAGGAAGTGGGGATGATAGAACCTCCCCTACCGTAGGTCAATTAATAATAGAGGCAGCAAGCTTCTTATTGCAGTCTAACAGCGATTATCAGTTATTTCTGAAAAATTATGAAAATTCTGCCGACTGTGGGATTGATTTTGCTGTTTTCCGGGAGATCATCGATAATGCCGTGGAAAACATGGAAAGAGCCAGTCTTAAATATTTTCAAACATGGGAAATCTCAAAGTGCTTTGACTATGATCCCCTGGTTCTGGAAAAGCTCAGGCAATTCGATTATGAAAAGTTCCAAAAGGAAAACAATTTAAATCCTGCCATATTTCAAGAGGTTTCAAACTTTTTGAAAACAGGGAACGTTAACAGTATATATGAAAAGGCTTATAATGCTACCGATGGTATCCTTAGAGAATTGAGGGTCATTAAAGCAAGCATCGATTCAGGAAGCATACCGGCCATAAAGGACTGCTGGCGGATAAATCAGAAGTATCTTGAATTAGAGTTGTTTTTAATGTACGTATCACAGGTATTTTTTGAGATTTAATGAGAGGTGATAATGGAATGGAGGGTATGAACATTTTTAAGTTTAAATCGTTCTTTGTTTTTGATTTTAGAAGATACCTAAAAAAAGAAAGTATAATAGCATTTCTGGTTGTTGTTGTAATACTTCAACTATTTATTCAGTATGGGAAAAATACGTATCTGGATATTCTAAAAAGCAGTGAAGCTGTGCAGAAGGTAGAAGAGGTAAAAGTAACCCAATACTCGTTATACCGACAATATGCAGCGTTCGGAATTATTCTTTTTTTAATTCCCAGCGATTTTAGTGTGCTCTTTAATAATTCAACTTTTGAAGAATTGTTGTCAACTGTCAACACTGCTGAAAGACTCAATATTTATAAATCCTTTAAGGGTAAAGAATACTTTATCGAAAGGTCAGGTTATTTAAACTTCATGGGAATTCTTTTCCTATTAGGGGTCTTCTTTGCACTCACCTATGGAAAGAATACAACAGAGAGAAAAGACTATCTGAAGTCTTTTTCAACGTTTTCTGGATTTAGAAAGGTTTTTTGGGCAAGAGTTATATCAAGGTTAATCTTATTAAACCTTGGTTCTCTTTTATTGTGTTTAATTTCAATAACACCGCTTCTTATTGAAAATATCAACCTTTTTCGATGTGCTTCCATTCCTCTTTTCCTTGGCGGTGGACTTGTTTTTTCAGTATTTTTTAGCGGTGGTTGTGTAATTGGGCAATTAAAAGACCGCAAAAAAAGGAAAAGTCGAATTCTTGGCTTTTCAGGCCGTTCTTTCAAATTAATTGTTTTAGGATTGGTTTACTTCTTTTTTGTTATTATCCTGCCATTAATAGCTAATATATTTATTAAGGTAAAGGCGAATGACATAGAACCATTATTTGAATTTGATTTGTATAATTTAAAATTAATCCAGAAAGTAGAAATGAGGTTAATTAACAGATTTGGAGTTCTTGAAGCAGGTGAAATTCCTAAAAAGGAGATTCTTAAAGCGATAGAAGAGGAATTAGAAAAAGCGTTGGAAAATGAATTTAAAGAAGTTCGAGAGCGTGAGAACCAAAGGAAGAACAAAGTCTTAAGAAAAATCAAGGATTACCAGACTATATCGTCTTTTATTTCCTCATTATTCTACTTTTCTATCTGTGAAGAAGTATCCAGCAATGGAGGTTTGACTTTCATAGATTTTTATACTTTTAGTCAATTGAATAAAGAAAAGTTCACTGAGTTTTGTTTCAAGAAGTTGTATTCTGGTCAAAATTTGCCTGATACCGGTAAAATTGAAAATTTCTTTAAGAAGAAAGAGGATGGACTATTTTTTGCTAAAAGCAAATTACCTTTTAATTTCTGGCTGGGGATACTTTCAGCGATCTTTTATGTGGCAATACTCTTACTAATTTCTTATCGAATGTTTTTAAATCGGGTCATCAAGGGTGATCCGGGAAAAATAAGGGATTTTGGATTCAATATCAATAGATTTAAATTCAACTACCTGGTGACTGCGGATCAAGGTCTGAAAAATCAAATCTACAACTTTTTTTCCGGATCTGGTTTTACCTCTGTGGATATTAAAGTAGATGGAGAAGATTTAAAACAGAAGGGGTGTATCTGGCTGTGTAATCCCCGATATATTGACGATGAATTAGATGAAAATGCCCTATATAAAGCGTTATACGGTAAAAAACCCGATGAAGGCATCAAAACCTGGGAGATCATGTTCCGGTTTGCCGTGGAAAACAGTAAAGGCCGGGTAATTGTCCTTGATAATTTCTTCAAAGGATTGAAAGGAAAAGAGGTTGAAGAGATTTTGAGAGTTATCAGGGAAGAAGATATAGTCTCGTTATATATAGGTGATAATTATTACGAAGCAGAAAAGCTGGCAGATGATGAGTTGATTTTTTCACTGGATGATACGTCAGTCGATGCTACTAAGGAAGTAGCGGAAGTGTTGAAAAAGGACATGTGATTTTTCCAGGGAGGACAGGCGAAAAATCCATAAGTTAAGTTATCTTCACATTTTCAAAGAATTTGAAGGCATCCGGTTTGCTTTCGATAATTTCACAGTATATAATGAGATTCTCCTCGATATTCCTTAACATACTTTTGCACAACTCCTTCTTCCTGACTTCATCAAATCGTTCTCCCTGTCTGATGTTATTGAAACACTTAGTACATAATCTCAACGCCCAGCAATCTTTACAATCGCTGAAAAACCTGTCGTACTCCCGGTAAAAATTATAAATCCTTTTATAATCGATGCCGCCATCCACATTTCCAATTTCATAGTTGCTGCCTACTTTCTCACACATGTAAAATTTTCCTTGCGTATTGACAAACAACCGTCTCTGTCCGGGTATACATGAACCCTTTGGAGGATATTGCCGCGGCAGCGTTTCCAGGGGCCGGCGGACAATGGCATAAAAATCCTGCAAAAATAGACTATTTTCAACGGTCAATTCTTCATGCGTTCCATTGATTAGCGCCTCTTTATACCGATTCCGCAATTTAGTGAATTCTTTGCGAAGATTTTTCTTTTCACCTTCCAGTTGAAAATCCCGGAAAAAACTGGTTTCATAAGCATCGACAAAATTGATCCTGACTTTGTGTTTTAGGGGAGAAAGAAACTCGCTGGCAAAAAAGAAATCGATTACCGCATCAAAATCATAAGGGGGGGTGATGACCGTATTAAAAGAGATAAGGTTCAAAAAATAGTCCCGGCTGTATTGTTGAATCCGTTCCAGGTTCTTCATGATTGCATCAAAGGTGCCTTTACCATTGCGAAATACCCGGAAACGATTATGGATTTTTTTCGGACCGTCCAGGCTGAGTAAAATAGAAATATTGTTTTCGACAAAATAGGCGATGATTTCGTCGGTTAACAGCGTTCCGTTGGTGGTGAGAGAAAACCGGTATTTTTGGAAAACCCCTTTTGATTTTGTCCATTCTACGACTTCTTTTAACAGGTCGAATCGTTTTAATACTTCTCCGCCATAGAAAGTAACGGCTGGAGTGGTTTCTTTTCGATTTACCGCGATTCTCTCGACAAAGAAGTCAACTGCTTTCTTCGCAATATGGGGAGGCATATCCTGTTTTCCGTTTTGGGAATACCTGCCGGAAACGGAGCAATATTTACAGGACTGGTTGCAGCGGGTGGATAATTCGAGGATTAATTGGGAAAGGCCCGAATCGAGCATATATTTCACATCGTATTCGGAACTGAAACCGGAGAAGATTTCCGGCCTGTGGAAAGAGAAGTAATTATGTTCTGTATGAGCCTTTTTAATGGATGCGAAACTTTCACGGATATCATTGGGTTCATATTTGGATTTGTATTTTTCAACCACCTGGTCTGCATTATTTTCAGCGATCTCATCGATAATATCGTAAATCAGTGGGGTTACCCGGATCAGCTCATTGCTGTGGACATCGTAGATGTAATTGTAATTGGCGGTTTTGAGTTTTTTTATAAAGGGTTTGGGGGTATCGCTGTTTTCCCTATCCATTTTACGGATTCCCGATAAAGCTTATTTTGTATTCATAGATTTTCATTCCCATATAAGTGTCAATGACAAACAGGGTATCATCATGGACGTATATGTTGTCGCAAAAGACATTTAACTGCTTCGACGCAATCACTTTTCCGCTGGGGTTGAACACCAGAAGCCGGAACCTGTCCGTGTTATCGGAATTATTTTTTTTGCCGGTCACACGAAGCGTTCCGGATGCCCCCCTGACAATGTAAAAACGTTCTTCTTTCTTAACCGGGCGTGTGGTGGTAACAAGATATACCCTTTCTTGTTGATCTATCGATATACCGGATGATGCATTTGTTTTAAACTTTCCGGTTACAGTGAATTCTCTTTTCGATTTGTTTTCATGCAATCGGGTCATCATGGGCATCTCAAAAATCACGATTTGCAGCGGCTCACCTGTGTAAGCGTATTTCCAGTAGACAGGGGTTCCGTAATAAGAGATATATATATTATCATTTTTATCCATTGTAAAAAAAGTACTTTCTTTTTTGAGGGGAGACCTGGTCATTTCATGAAATTTCCCGATGCTTCTTATGATTTTACCTCCGATATTGTACAATAAGATCAATGATCCGTTTTTTATTCTATTTTGCCAACTATGTAAGGCAATTTCATTGTTGTTGGTAACCGATACCGTTGCAATGCTTGCGTAAATTGTCTTAAAGCTGGTAAAATAATTCCCTTTTGAATCGAACGTTTGAATTCTCAAATTTCCATCATCAGCTACTACGATATTGTTATCTTTATCAAATGCCATGGAACATGGGAGTAGGGTGTCCCCAGGGCCTTTTCCCCGTCTACCGATGGTTCTTACATATTTTCCTGACCGTTCGAATACCTGGATGCGGTGATTCGCTGTGTCCAGAATGTAAACCAGCCCATCTTTCCCTATTTTTACTTCTTTGGGTAAACGGAAAAACTGGTTTTCATCATCGATGTCATCATCATTCCAGGTCCTGATCAATTTTAATTTTATTCTTCCTTCGCAGGCATCGATTTCTTCTAACGTATTGCGGATAAATGCTGGATGGCCAAAAAGGTTTTGGAGTAACCAAAAAAGAGCAAAGATAAAAGAAAAAAAAAATTTCATTTTATTCTCTTTTATTCGGATATGTTCCTTCATCACTTACCAGCAATGGCGATATAAGAAGACAGATTTCTTATTTCTTCCAGAATTGTTTTCAAACCTCCGGGTTGGCGATGCCGAAGTTTGCTTTATTGTTATCTTCAGCAGAACTAGGGCCAAAACAACCACATGCGCAGCCACCAAGCTGATTGCCCATACTCCATCCACCTGGTGAGCAGACGCAACGCCTTCCTCCTTTAATTTTTCCGGTTAATTCGATGCCGTCTCGAATCAATTCCATGCCTTTGCCTAATCCATTGTTTTTTCTTTCTCTGGATTTCATTTTTCCTCCTATGATAATTTTAATTTATAAAGATAATTCAATCCTTCCGGTTTGTATTCCCTTAGTGAGCAATAATATTCAAGGTATCGCTCCTGGGTCTTTTTTGTATTATAACAGCGATTTGTCATATATTTCGGGTCTAATCTCCCATCCTGGAACGCTTCTGTAAAGCAAGAGTTACAAAGATTCACCGCCCAACATCTAGAACAAACAGGCGCACACATTGATTCATACTCACCAAGGTATAATTTTTTAATCACATCCATATCGATGCCATCATTGATGTTTCCTATGAGGGGTGCGTCAGACGATATTTTTTCACATAACCGGAATCTACCGTCTGCCGTTACAAAAACCCTTCTTACACCTGGGATGCAGCAGCCATTCAGGAATTTTTGATCTAATGGTTCTGAAAAAATCGGACGCTGCATCAATTGGGCCATTGCCTTTTCCATAATAGCATCCGCAATTGGATGGGATTCGTCTTTCCCCGTATACTTATCCCGGTATCTTTCATAGGACCAGAGCTGCAAATTTTTGTCTTCTTCAAGCGATTCTTTCAAAACTTTTTCTGCAAGAATAGTTCCGGGTGTCGGATAGGTTATGTTTAAATTTGTTCCCCCTGGTATCCAGGGTAGTTCATCCCAGAGTTCAGCAATGCGGTCGATTCGTTTCCCTGAAAAGGGCGGCGTGTAAACCATGCTGAAACCGACTTTTTCGTTAGAGAGTTTTCCATAGGCGTCAACCAGGTACTTAAGCCCCTGGACCGCGCGCTGGAAACTTCCGCCTCCCTTTGCATCCACCCGGTAACTGTCGTTTATCTCTTCCGGCCCATCGATACTGACATACACATTGAAATCATGTTTGCAAAAGAATTCAGCCATTTCCGGCGTTAATAGTATTCCATTGGTGGTAATCGTAAGATCGATTTGTTTTCCCTTTAAAAGAGAGTTCGCATATGACACGCATGATTGGATTAAGGGAAACTGAAGCGTAGGCTCGCCTCCGTAAAGGCTGATAGCGACTTTATCCCTCTTAAAGGAATGCTGGTGAAGGTAATCGATGGCGCGATAAGCGGTGGAAAGGCTCATATGATTGGTACCGTGATTTCTTTTGCCCTTAAAATCCTCATTATACACGCAGTAGGCACACCGCATCGGGCAGCTTTCGGTAATTTCCAGCACCATGATTTCCAGGGAAGAGTCGATCAGCTCTTCGTAATTGGGGCAATGTTTGGATATGCCGAAGGGAAGGGCTTGTTTTAAAGAAAGAATGTTTTCTGTTTCGATGGCATTCTTTATGGTACCGGCGGCATACAGGAACGTCTCCCTGTCGTGATTCGCTAGAAAATCGGCAACAGCTTGTTCCTCTTCCATTGAAAGTAGATTTTCCAGCAGTTGGAAGATCGGTTCATCGCATCTGATTATTTTATTGGTGCCGGTATCGTAAAGGTAACCGCTTTGATCGGTCCTGAATAGTTTGGCAAGCGGCTTTGGACCACTCAATAGCCTATTGAAAAAGGTTTGAAATTTTTTTATCTCTTTATCACTGTTTTCTGCGGCCTGTATTCCCATTGTTTTACTATTCAGCCCTTCCGCCATTGCTCTTTTTTTCCTGCTATTACAGTAAAATTTTTTGGAAATCAAAGATAACATAAAACATAAACTTTGTCAAATAAAAAAGTAAAAAAGCAGCAATTCTAATTTTAGCCGCGAAGGCACGAAGTCAGTTGGCAATTGGCAGTTGGCGGTTGGCAAGAGGGAGCCATGAAGGGACGCGAAGAAAAAATAAAAAAATCTGTGTAATCTGTGTAATCTGTGGTTTCCCCTTTTTCAAATTAATCTTTTGTGCCTTCGTGCCTTTATGGCTAAATTTTCACCCGCCTACCTGGCAGCCTGGCTTAATTTATCCAGCATGGGTTTCCAGGTCTTTTGAAAACCGTTAAATACCTGCTGGAAGTAATTCGGGTGGTTTTTAAAGTAGGTGATTAACAATTTTAAATCCCCGGGGTCTAAATCTTGCATGCTGCCCGGGGACTTACATTTGACCATTCTCTTAACCCCGCCGTGCTCATGGATCACCCCTGTATAATATTTGCTGTTATGCTTTTCAAAAACTAAATCAAATTTTCTTCCTTCTAACCCGGGCAATGTCAAACCACGACGCATTACCGGGAGACCCTTTTTTGCTCCATGATTGACAATAAAATCAATAATCTCCTGGGGAACGACAGGGTACAACCCGGATGAATCCCAACCATAAACCTTAGAGCAGCCGGGGAGAGATGGTATCCATAGTTTTTTACCCACCCGTGTTAATGCAAACATATGCCCTTTTATTTTTTGTGATGCTCCGGGCTTTTTCATACCGGGTATATCATGTATCATGCATTCAATTTCCCTGTAATCACCTATCCAGGTGCTTAAATTAAATTTTAATTCGTTGACTTTATAATGCAGCGATTTTTGAAACTCCGGCACCTCGCAAAGGTCTCTTATCTCTTGAAGTAGTATGTCCAGTTCATTCATTTTTTTTCCTCCGATCTTTCAACTATTTTTTTCCCTTATTTTTCTCTTTGTTTCTCCGTTTGAATCTTACCTCTCCCACCTGGGCAAAGAAATCAGAAAGCATCCGGTACTTTAACGCCGGCGATTCTTTCATCTCTTCCAACATCTCCTTGATCTCATCGGTGTCTTTTCCAAAATCCAGGAGGTAAAGCGCTTTCTCTTTTTCAGGGATAAACATGGAACCTTCACCGGTGAGCAGCCAGTCCACGGAAACGTTAAATTTTTTTCTCAATGCTGCCAGGATAGTAAAACCGGGTAAGATCAACCCGTTTTCAACCTGTGACAGGTTGCTTCTACTGCAGCCCAATTGG
>JABAOF010008941.1_pt5 | contig 13593 bp, 20 predicted proteins | sample 7062171 | NCBI WGS metagenome assembly JABAOF01 (sample SAMN14538628, study PRJNA623070) | marine sediment metagenome | biome: marine biome [ENVO:00000428]; feature: marine pelagic biome [ENVO:01000023]; material: deep marine sediment [ENVO:00002113] | place: India: Gulf of Khambhat ...
AATAGAACTTCGAATTCTTCGCTGAGAAAAGCTCATTCTGCCACTTGGACTTATTCACAAAATGGCTTTGAGTAAATAAAACGAATAAACTCAGGGGGCTTTCCGTATTATAGTTGGATATTTTAAGAGTCAACCAACACTCAATCCGGATCCCTTTGAGATGAAAAGAAGAGAAAAATGACGAGAGAGGAGGAGAATCATGGCTGTTAAAATCTGGTGGGTTTGGATGATCATTGCGGCGATATTTGTTGTCGGGGAGATTTTTACCATGGGCTTTTTTCTCCTTTGGTTCGGCATCGGTGCTCTGGCGGCAGGCATTCTTGCTCTTGCTGGGTTGAGCATAGGTTGGCAGTTGGCCGCATTTGTGGTTGTTTCCGGAATTCTTTTCGCCGTTTCCAGAAGATTTGCGGAGAGATTCAGCAAAAAACAGCCCCCGGGCATAGGAGCTGATCGTTTCATCGGGCTGGAAGGCGTGGTGCTGGAAGAAATCGACAACATCAAGGATACTGGGCGCGTGCGGCTCCAGAAAGAGGAGTGGAGAGCAGAGAGTGACTCGGGGGAGGTTATTTCTGCGGGAAAAAGAGTCAAAGTCACCAGATTGGCGGGAACGCATCTGGTTGTTAATATAGTAAAGGAGGAAAGTTAAAATGGAAGTCGTCCTAGTTGTTGTTGCCGTCGTGGTTTTTATCATCACCGCGACCGGACTAAAAATTATCCGGCCCTGGCAGAAAGGGCTGGTAGAGAGGCTGGGAAAATATCAGCGGACTGCAGACAGCGGTCTGACGCTCATCATTCCTTTCTTGGAGAAATTGATCAAGGTGGACATGAGAGAGCAGGTGGTGGATGTCCCCCCCCAAGGAGTGATCACCAAGGATAATGTCGTCGTCGAGGTTGATGCTGTCGTCTATTATGAGGTTACAGATCCAGTGAAGGTTACCTATAATGTCGTCAATTTTTTCACGGCAGCCACCAAACTGGCTCAGACAAACTTGAGGAACCTGGTCGGGGATATGGCTCTGGATGAGTCGTTAACTTCCAGGGAAGTGATCAACACCCAGCTGCGCCAGATTCTTGATGATGCCACGGACAAATGGGGAACAAAGGTGACCAGAGTCGAGCTGCAGAGGATCGAACCTCCCACAGATGTCACTGATGCCATGCATCGTCAGATGAAAGCCGAACGGGACCGACGGGCCATGATTCTCGAGGCAGAAGGACAGAAAAAGTCGACCATCCTCAAAGCAGAAGGAGAGGCTGAAGCGATCAAAAAAGTGGCTGATGCCAACAAATACCAGAAGCTTACTGTGGCTAAGGGTGAGGCCGAGGCCATCCAGACTGTGTACAGAGCCATCCATGAGGGGAATCCGACGAACGATCTGATCGCCATCAAGTATCTCGAGGCCCTCCAGAGTATCGCGGACGGGAAAGCGACCAAGGTATTTTTACCTTATGAAGCCTCAGGCATTCTAGGGAGCATCGCCGGTATCGGAGAACTATTGAAAGAGAAGATAACTCAAGGAGAAACGGAGACGAAGTAGAGACCCGTAACCCCGTGACTCCAGTAACACAGTAACTCAGATTAAAAAAGACTTTCATCTTGTTGAGTTATGGAGTGGCTGAGCTGCTGGCCGAGTTGCTAGTTGTCAGTACTTACAAAAAAAGGAATTTTTTCTTTAACTGTGTTACTGAATGACTGAATCACGGAGTCACTGTCTCATTATACCCGGTAAAACCACATCAGGGGAATCCAGAGTTGATGGCCGTAGGGTATCCTTTTATGGTTAACGAGCACTTCGGTTCTTTCCCAATCGTGGACAAGGCTGAAAAGTTCAAAAAGATCATCTACCTCATCTGGTGTAAAGGTGGCTGAATGGCGGATCCATTCGTCGCTTCCCTCTTCCTTGTACATTGGGTTTTTCTTAGCTAATGTAACCGCTTTTTCGTAATCAGGAGAAGTTTTATGCCCGAATTCTAAGGTAATTTTGAAGGATTTAGCATGTGTGCTGGGGTGAAGGATGCTTTCCAGCTTTTCGTCTAAATCATCGAATGACTCTTTTTTCTTCTCTGCCATCTTAATAATTCGTATATGTTTTTAAGGATTTCTTTGTCTCGAATGTTATCGCCTCATTCTTTATAAATCACTGATAGTATATATGATAAGACCTTTAGTTTGTCAAATGTACCAGTAACACAGTGACTCAGTCACTCAGTTACTCAGAAGAGAAGGAGGTTTGTCTATCCGTCATTCCCGCGGAAGCGGGAATCCAGTAAGAAAAACTTCCAGAGTTACTGTGTTACTGAGGCAAGGCACTGAGGGCACGGATGGAAGTATGGTTAAAAAGACCAGGATAAAAAGAGAAATGTATAAAATTTAAGGAAAAAAGGTCGCATTATATCATCACAGAAGTCACTTAAATTATAAGCATACAGTCGCCGTAGCTGTAAAATCTGTATTTCTTTCGGACGGCTTCCTGGTAGGCTTTTTTGATGAAGTCAAGTCCAGCAAAAGCCGACACCAGCATCAGAAGTGTCGATCGAGGGAGGTGGAAATTGGTGAGGAGACGATCAACAACTTTGAATTTGAAACCAGGGTAAATAAAAAGATCAGTCGAGCACTTTCCTGACTTGACTTTCCCCTGTTGGAAGGCGCTTTCCAGCGCTCTCACCGAAGTCGTGCCAACTGCCAAAAGCGGACGTGATTCGTCTTTTGCTCGGTTTATAGACGAAGCGGTCCGTTGGCTTATGGAATAAGTTTCCTTGAGCATCTTGTGGTCTTCGACACGGTTAGCTCTAACCGGTTGGAAGGTGGCGTGTCCCACCTCTAGCGATAGGGGACAGATATCAACGCCCTTGGCCTGTATGAGTTCTAAAATATTTGATGTAAAATGAAGGCCGGCTGTGGGAGCAGCAACAGCTGTTCCTTTGTTGGCAAAGATAGTCTGGTATCTTTCAAGATCAAGGTCTTTGAGGGATTCATCCTTTTTTTTTCGCCGTATGTAAGGGGGAAGGGGAGCATACCCGATACGTTTGAGCTCTCCGAGAACATCTACGCCTTGAAGTTGAATGACTCTTTTCCCTTCCTCCTCGGTCATGATGACTGTTCCTTTCATGTTGCGGGAAAAGGTGATGACATCCCCCGGTTTAACGCTCCGGGCTGGACGGCAGATAACCCTCCAGAATCCGGCTTCAATCTCTTCCAAGAACAGAAAATCGATCTCTTTTTCCTCTTTCTTCCCCCAGACCTTGGCCGGGATGACTTTGGTTGTGTTGATGATTAGAATATCCCCATCGTTCAGGAAGGCAGGAAACTCGCTAAATCGTGAATGAGAGATATTTCCTGTCTGACGGTCTAGGACCATCATGCGGGATTGATCTCTTCGGGCTAGTGGCCTCTGAGCAATGAGCTCTGCTGGCAGCTCGTAATCAAATTCCTTTACCAACATCGGGGTCAGACCTTCATAACTTTTATAATTATATATACCATATCTACGGCCTTGGTTCAGTTATTCATATGATATACGAGATACGAGATTTTTTTATAATGAAGAATCGATGAGTTTAATCTTTATCACTTTTTGTTATTCAAAATTTATTTAAAAAAACTATGAAAGTTATGAAGGTCTGACCCNNTAGAAAGCCAATCCGCATCAGGAATGGCTCGTAGATAGATTCAATCGTGTCCTTTTCCTCATCGATGGCCGCTGAAATCGTGGTGATACCCACAGGGCCTCCTTTGAAATTCTCGATAATCGTCATCAGGATCTTCCTGTCCACCTCATCTAGGCCCAAAGAGTCGACCTCCATCATATCCAATGACTTGGTGGCTCTCTCGGCAGTGATTTTTCCTTCGCCCTTGACGTCGGCATAGTCCCTGACTCTTCGCAGCAATCTATTGGCAACCCGAGGAGTTCCTCTCGAACGCCGAGCAATCTGCTGGGCTCCCTTATCATCTATGCTCACTTTAAGGATTGAGGCCGATCTCTTAATGATCTTCTTCAGGTCCTCCGCTCCATAATAATCGAGGCGGTGGATGATACCAAAACGGCCTCTCAAAGGCGCCGTGATGCGGCCTGCTCGGGTTGTAGCCCCGACGAGAGTGTATTTTTTTAGCTGCAATTTATGGCTTCTAGCACTCGGTCCCTGCCCGATGACGATATCTAAAGAAAAATCTTCCATGGCTGAATACAGAATCTCTTCTACCGAAGGATGAAGACGGTGAATTTCGTCTATGAAAAAAATTTCCTTGGACTGCAGGTTGGAGAGAATAGCGGATAAGTCGCCCGTCCTTTCGATGACAGGACCTGAGGTGGGCTTAATCCCTACGCCCATTTCTTTGGCGATCAGGTAAGCCAAGCTGGTCTTCCCCAGCCCTGGCGGTCCATACAGGAGGACATGATCGAGCTGTTCTTCTCTTTTTCTGGCGGCTTGGATGAAGATCTGAAGGTTGGATTTTATGGTTTCTTGACCAACAAACTCATTGAAGTTTCGAGGACGTAGATTGTCTTCGAAGAGAAGATCTTCTTGTGTCCGGACAGGACTGAGAACTGTTTCTGTTTTCATTCCTTTGGTCATCAATATCATACTTCCTATTCAATCTTACAATAGGCCAGCTCTATCCAGAGGCTGTCCCTTTGAGGGACGTCCCCTATATTTTTGCAAGTTTTTTCAAGCTCTCTCTGAGGATCTGCTCAAATCCGGCCTCTTCCGTATAGCTCCGGAGGGTATCATCCACGATTCTTTCCACTTCTTTCCTTTTGAAACCGAGGTTCATCAAGGCGGATATCAGGTCTTCCCGCTCTTGGAGGGCTTTGGTCTGGATGACTTCTTCTTTTTTTTCGAGTTTTTCCTGGAGCTCGAGGGCAATCCTCAGGGCTGTCTTCTTCCCGATTCCAGGAATAAGAGTGATCCGGGCCACATCGCTCTGCCGGATCGCCTCTTCAAGGTCTGTCACTTCTATGCCTGATAGGATATTCAAGGCCAGCTTCGGACCTATACCCGATATTCCGATCAACTTCAGGAATATATCCCTCTCTTTTTCTCTCGAGAATCCGTACAAAGCAAGAGAATTATCCGTTACATGAGTATAGATAAAGAGTTCCACCAGCTCGTCAATATCTTTCAACTTAAGATAGGTCGATAGAGGAATCCAGACACTGTATCCTACACCCCCCACATCCAGAATGATCTGTTCAGGATTCTTCTGAATCAGGTTTCCCTTAAGATAGCCAATCATTATCTNNCTTTGATCTTTTCCCTGAAGATTCTTGTGTTGAGATGACAAAACGCTGCGGCCAAGGCGTCTGAGGCATCTGTGGGTAGCTTCTCATCATCAATATTAAGAAGCGTTTTTATCATCGTATTGACTTGGCTTTTGTCAGCCTGGCCATACCCAGTTACAGCTTTCTTTATTTCCAGAGGAGAATATTCATGGAGATCACACTCATGAGAAGCCACGGCCACGAGTGTTGCCCCACGCACCTGGCCGAGAGTTATGGCTGTTTTAATATTCTGGGCATAGAAAGGGTTTTCGATAGCCACCTCATCAGGGGCGTATGTTTCGATCAAAGTGTCCAAATTTTCTCTTATTTCGTTTATTTTTTGGTGGAAGTGAAGACGGCGTGAAGGCCTAATCACACCATAGCCGATGACGGTGAAATGATCTTGTGAATATTCGATGATACCATACCCTGTGGATTGAATACTGGGATCGATTCCGAGAACCCGCATCAAAACTATTTTTCAGCAGAGTAACTGGCGATTTCCTGTTCGTCTATGTCGAAGTTGGCCCAGACATTCTGGACATCGTCATGGTCTTCCAACTCTTCCATCAACCTCAGCAGCTGATGAGCCTGCTTTCCCTCGAGTTTCACGTAATTTTGGGGGATGTAGCCCAAGTTGGAGGCAGCCAATTCAATACTGTTTTCACCCAAAGCCTTCACGACAGATTCGTAATCCTCAGGCTTGGTAAAGATTTCATAGTTGCTTCCGTCTTCCTTTAAGTCTTCGGCTCCAGCCTCCAGGGCGATATCCAGAAGCTCGTCTTCTGAAGCCTTGACTTTCTCGACGACGACATAACCCTTGCGACTGAACATCCAGGCTNNAGATATGCCTCAATTCTGAGACGGTCCTATTCTTGTTATCAGTCAGGGCCTCCACATATATGGCGACTCCACCCGGCCCGTATCCCTCATAGCTGATTTCCTCGTAGCTTGTTCCTTCCAGTTCTCCTGTGCCTTTTTTGATAGCTCTTTTGATGTTATCGGAGGGCATATTCACAGCCTTGGCATCTGCGATGGCTTTTCTCAAGCGAGGGTTGGCATCCGGATCACCGCCCCCTGTCCGCGCAGCCACAGCGAGTTCACGGATAATCTTGGTGAAGATCTTACCTCTTTTGGCATCCTGGGCGGCTTTTTTATATTTGATGGAATGCCATTTGGAATGCCCTGACATTTTGGCTCCTTGCTCTATTGTCAAAAAAATTCTAGCACAATTGACAGGGCCATGCAATGAGTGAATTCGTGCTTATAATAGCCAGTGCCGGATTGAAAATTTATTCAATGTCAAATAAAATAAAGCAAAGGAGAAAGACATTGAGCAAGAACATGGGTATTATCGACCGCATCGTCCGCACCTCTCTGGCAGCAATAATCGCGGTTCTGTATTTTACAAATCAGATCACAGGGACGGCCGCGATTATCTTGGGCATTATTGCCATTGCGTTTCTTTTGACGAGTTCTATCGGATTTTGTCCTCTGTATGTGCCCTTAAAGATTTCCACAGTCAAGAAGAAAAAGAAGTAAAAATTCAGTAGATCAAAAAAAAATCAATTCCTCTCTTTCAGCCTTCCACTTCCTTGCGTCAATTTTCAATTCATATAAAATTTTTCTAGCTCGTTAAAAATTGATGCTCTTGTATTTCTGCCTAATATATAACATGTGTGTGGCCTACTTTAAGTCTATGAAAAAAAGTAGGGATCATGTCTGAAAATCTTTCTAAAGAGTTTAGGAGATTGAGTTAAAAGGTGAAGGGCGTATTGCTTAAAATATCATGATAGCTGTCTCTTCAGGATAAGTATCAGTAAAAGGGGAACAACGATCCATTGAAGCACTGGAACCAGACCAACTCCTATAAAAGGCATGACGGGCATGAGTTCTGAATAACCCCATGACTGGATAATTCGGACATTTCTTATCTCACTGAACACGGTATAAATGACTCCTAGACCAATAAACAGAAGAATTTTATTCCTCGTTAGACTTAAAAACCAGGCTCTGCTTCTGAAAATTATGGAGACAAGCCAGAAACATCCAAGGGTTATCAGAATATCTCCTAAGGTACAGTGAATTCTGTACCATAAAATCGTGGTGAATTCTTCACCTCTGTCATCAAAAAAAGGTGTCTGAAGAACCTCCCATGTGAAATTTAGAAGAAAAGAAAAAAAAACCAAGTTAAATTCAGGAAGGAGGCTAAATTTTTTCATTTTATGAAACTTATTATTTCAAGTCTCTCTATAGTATCACATAGGTCAACGATTATGAAAATCTAAATCGCACTGCCTTTTCATTCTAATGAGTTTCCTTTCTTGACTACGAGAACTGACGGATCAATTGTATCCCTTTATACGATTTCACAACTAATTAAAAGATGATCCTAAAAAAATAATGGCATTTCAATATTTTATTTGACAATTCCTATAAAGACAGTATAATGATACTTTATACCAGCATAGGGTATATGGAATTTTTTGGAAGGAGCAAAAACATGAATATAGAGACAAAGAGGGTAAAAATTATATCTGTAATTAGCCTAGTTTTTCTTTTTAGTTTGAGTTCTGGGGTAGGCTCTGCTCAACAAGCTCAGGAAAATCCAAGGGAAGGAAGCGTGAGCTTTTCCTTGAGCGGAGGGTATGCTCATGCAGAAACGAGGAGGGGCATGGTAGATTTGAAGGCTGAGATTCAAATAAGCCTCTCCCCAAATTTCAGGATCGGATTTGGCCTTGGTTATTTGAGTGATTCTGATAATATGCATATAGCAGGAAGTTTTGCCGGAGTATCAGGTGGAATGATGGGTGGAATGAGCGGAGGCTTTTCCGGTCATCGTCATGAATTCAGAGTCATTCCTATCACTTTGAGTCTATACTATATCCTTCCGGTTAATCCAAGAATGGATATTTTTATGGTCGGTGGGGGAGGTTATTATTTGGGTTCTTTTGAAGATGTGTCCAGCCAAGATCATAATGCTTTCGGTCCCCATGCGGGCCTTGGAATCGATTTTAAAATCACCGATAGAATCGTAATTGGAGCAGAAGGAGTCTACCGGTTCGTCAATCTGAAGGGATTTGAAAGCGAATTGCACCCAGGTTTCAGAGAAGGGCTGCCTGGCGAAGACCATGAGGAGGGTTTCTGGCATTTTCATCACGGCCAAGGAGACTACCATTTTCATGGTTCTGAAGAAGATGAAGGACAGATGTTCCTGGATTCTTCTCCTTTCGATATCAGCCTTAACGGATTCAGTTTGCGGGCAGGAATTAAATTTAAGTTTTAAATCGGATCAATCGTAAAAATAATCTGGGTTCGATTAAAAGTCCAGATGGATTGAACAGTAAGATAAGAAATTCCAGGGAGGATGAATCATAAATAGTTGTGAACCTGGGTATTGGATGCGTTCATCAGCTCTATTTTGCTTAAAAAGCGAAAAAAATTAAATATAAAACTTGACATACCTTAGGGGGGTATGCTATATTAACAATGCATTGAGATCGTTGAGTGAAAATGATTTTTTATTAAAGAAGGAGGTTCTCGATGATGTCAGGAAACTTTGGACTCATGGGAAGTATCATATGGATACTCTGGATCGCTGTGATACTGAGCGCGATCTTCCTAATCAAATGGTTCTTACACGATCATCCATTCAGAGAAATATCTGAACCAAGCGCGCTAGAGATTTTGAAACAGAGATATGCCCAAGGAGAAGTTGGAATGGATGAGTATGAACAGAGAAGGAACGATTTATTATTTTTCAATCACAAGGAGTCATAAATATGAAACTCGTTACAGCTTATGTGAGAACGTTTATGGCTGATGAAGTTATTAATGCTCTGAAAGAATTGAAAGCTCCACGGTTTAGTGCTATTGATGTCAAGACATTAGGGGATGAGATCAATCAAGATGAGTTTGAGCTATCGTCTGAATTGGGCTCTACCTATACCAAAATGGTCAAGATAGAACTTATTTGCGGGGATGAATGTGTGGAAAGAATAAAGGAAACAATTTTAAAAAATGCAAAAACTGGATACAAAGGAGATGGACTAATTGCTGTCTCTGGTGTGGAGGAGGCCGTAAGCATAAGGACAGGTAAAAGAGAAGAATTTCTATTGGATGAATGGTCCTAATGGTCAAGGATTCCATCTGAGAAGAAAAGCCGATAAGTGGTAAAAACTTACATCAAAAGAAAGAAAAATCAGAAGTAAGGTTTATATAGAAATAAGACAAAAATGAGTGATCAACTTATAAAAAAGAGAAAAATCGCAATTGACAGAGTGAATGATAAGTTAAATGTGTATGAGATAAGAACTAGGTTGAAAAATATCGAAGGCATAATCGCTGTAGGTTTAGATGAGGAAAGAAGAGATATTAAAATTGAATATGATCTGTGGAAGATAAATTTTGAGACAATAGAGAAATTCCTCGAAGAATTTGGTTTGGGCTTATCTCAGAAAATAGCTGAAAGAATCAAGAGAGGCATGGCAAAATTTACTGAGCAGAACGAGCTTGATAATTTAACAGCCAAACCAGTCTCATGTGGACTTTGCTCCAATGAGGGATGCCATAAAAGGATGAACGGGGGCTCATTAGATTGAACAACAAAGCGTTTGAAAAAGTCCACAAATTTGCGGTCAACTTATACATTTGTTTTTAACGCGATGGTTATTCCCTCCTATTTTATTTAATTCAAGAGATCCAAACTCCTGAGTATACAATAAAGGTGTAGGTCATGAGTCGGGGGGATTCCCGATTCGGAGAACATTAATGATCTAGATTATACGGCGGATTTCACGGTCTGTTTTTCGAATTGAGACACGTCGGCGGAAACTTCATGGATTAATCTTATTAAGACCAGTTCTGAGCTGTCTCTGCGAAAAAAAATAAAAAAACACTTGACATACCTTAGGGGGGTATACTATATTGATAATGAAAGAAGATGATTTCGAATGAAATTTTTAAATAACAAACAAGGAGGTCTCCGATGATGTCAGGAACTTTTGGCTTCATGGGAGGGTTCATGTGGATCTATTGGATTGCCCTGATCGTTGGGATAATTTTTCTTATTAGATGGATTGTCCAACAGAGCAAGCCGATGGAACAAAGGCCCAGTCAAGATCCGCTAGAATTATTGAAGAAGAGATATGTTAACGGAGAAATCGAACAAGATGAATACATGGAGAGAAAGAAGAATTTGTTAAGCTGACCCTTATGGTCAGAAGAGAAGGAAAGAGAGGATAAGGCTTTAAAAAACTCAATAAGGGAGGTAACAAGAAATGGCTGAACCAATCATAAAAAAAAGAAAATTCGGTGTGCTTCATGATGGAGTCGATGAGAATCGGATTAGAGATGAGTTCGGAAAAGAGCAGGGAATCATCTCAGTGAGTGTCGAAAGGGAGAAGAGCCAGATAATAGTTGAGTATGATCTTTGGAAGATTAATTTTGAAAGGATAGAAAGGATGATAGAGGATATGGGATTTGTTCTATCCAAGAAGATAAATGAGAAGTTAAAAAGAGGGATGGCAAAATTTACAGAACAGAATGAGCTGGATAATCTGAAGATTAATCCTTCTTCCTGTTGTGATGATCCGAGAGAGTCTGCGCATAAGGTCCATCGTTAGAGCTTATTAAATAAAGGAAGAGAGAAAGGCAGACGAATTTGAGAGAAAAAATAAATTGAAAGGAGACATAACAATGGCCGAAAAAGTCAAAGATTTAGTTTGTGGGATGGAGTTTGACAGAGAATCGGCAAGCGGGAGTTTAGAGTATACAGGAAGGATCTATTATTTCTGCAGCCTCGGATGTCGAGATAAATTCGCAGATAAGCCCGAGAAATATGTGGCTCATAAAAGTAGTGAAGTTTCTTAGAAAGAAAAGTTGATCATCTGAATTTATTTAAGGAGTGAATTCTATGCAAGGTGAATCTTTAGGCGATTATGCATACGGAATGTGGCCGGCTGTTGTATTCAATATTCTTCTCTTTCTGTTCTTTGTTTTTGGATTTTTACGGCCCAAGAAAAAGTTCGAATGGCGTTCTATGGGAGCTTTTGCTGGATTTTTAGCCGCACTTTTTACAGAGATGTACGGCTTTCCTCTAACCATATTCCTCCTAACCTCTGTATTCGGGAACAACTACCCTGTGTTGGATCCTTTTTCTCATCCAAGCGGGCATCTCGTGCTCGTATTCCTAGGTCTAGCTCACAGCCCCACGGCCATGGTTGTCTTACATGTCATCACGAACGGCATTATATTCTTTGGCCTTTACCTGATGTACTTAGGCTGGATGAGAATCCATAAAGCTAAGGAAAGTAGACTGGTCACGGATGGAATCTACAGCCGCGTAAGACATCCACAGTATGGGGGTCTTTTCTTGGTCACCGTGGGATTCCTGATCCAGTGGCCCTCCCTAACAACATTCGTGATGTGGCCAATCCTGACGCTAGCGTATTTTGCGCTGGCAAGGAGAGAAGAGAGGGAATTAGCACGAATCTTTGGTGAGGAATTCTTGAATTATCAGAGAGAAGTCCCGCCATTTATTCCAAGAATGTTTCATAAAACGACGCGAGGAGGAACGAGACGATGAGAAACCATGCCTTATGGATGCTAATCGGATGTGCTGTGCCAGTTATTTTAATATTCCTATTCCCCCTCATCGGTATAGGAAGGAATTGGACGCTGTTCATATTTATCGTTCTTATGTTCGGCTGTCATCTTCTGATGATGAAAGGGCATAAAAATACCTCCCATGGGGAGCATCACGTGGAGGATAAAGGAGAGAAGAAATAAACACCATCAACATAAAAAAATTCGGGTTTGCTTTTGGCACGACGTTTGCTCTTCTGTATTTAGGCTGCGTGGTTTTTATGTTGTCTTTAGGCAAGGAAGGAGCTGTCTTCTTTTTTAATTCTCTGATGCATGGTATCGATGTGACATCTATTCTGAGGACAGATATGCCTCTTTATGAGATGAGTATCGGACTTATAGAAATATTTATCTTGGCTTGGCTTATAGGAGCTACTGTGGCCAGCCTGTATAACCTCAGATTGGGACAAAAATAAAAGTGTGAAAGACAAATATTCGACTAGAATGGTTTCTATGAAATATTGTTCTAGGAATAGAAGAAAACACGAGAACAGCTTTTAAGAAGGGATGAGTTCTTATTAGATAAGAGAAACTTGCCTGTAAAAAGACTATAATGAAAATTCCTGACAAGAGGGGAACAAGAAAATATGATTAAACAAAGCGATAGAAAGACGTCCATTTTTCTTGGGGTATTCTCGATCTCCTTGGCCACTCTGATGCTAGAGATCGGGATGACGAGGATATTCTCAGTGCTCTATGAATACCATTATGTTTTTTTAGCCGTTTCTTTGGCCATTTCTGGTTTAGGGGCAGGAGGCATTTTTTTTCATGCTAAACTCAAAAATACAAGATATGAAAAGCTCGCATTCAGGATATCAAGTCAAGGTTTTGGAGCGGCTATTTTGCTGATGCTGTTATTCATAGTCTTTATACCAGGATTGAATATAATCTATCTTACCGCTTTATTGGCCTTTTTCCCTTTTTTATTCGGAGGGATTTTTTTATCTGCAGCTTTCGAGCGATTAGCCGAACACAGCGGAAAGCTTTACGCGTTTGATCTCATCGGGGCCGCTCTTGGGGCAATCCTAGTGATTTTCGCCCTGAAACTCGGCGGTATTGCCGTTGCTCTAATTGCCGGATTATTAGCGACATTGGTATCCATATTTATAAGGATTTATCCTGAGAAAAAAAGCAATATAAAGAGAGGATTTGCCTTGACTGCGTTACCGGCCTTTCTGTTTATTTTGCTTTTGTCAAATATTTTCTTGGGTTTTCTAAGTCCCATACCTTTCTCTCCTTTATCACAAAAAGAAATGTTAAATCTTATGAGCCATCCTTTATATGATGCTCAGATAGCCGAAACAAGATGGAGCCATTTCGGCCGCACGGACCTGATCAAGAACACCGCGGATGACAAGGAGATGATCTTTTTTATCGATGGCACAGCCGGAGCTTCGATGTACAAATTTAATGGCGATTTTGGCAGTATCAGCAATCAGGCTGTTCTAGAGTTGAAAGAAACTTATTCGGGTTATTTCCCGATTTCTCTGTTGCCCGCCGAGGAGAAGAGAACTGTGCTGATCATAGGTCCTGGGGGAGGAAGAGATATATTGGCTGCAAAGCTCGCCGGGGCAGAACAGATCACAGCCGTTGAGATCAATCCTGAATTTGTCAAACTTGGCAGAAAATATAAAGATTACAACGGCGGTATTTTCTACGAGAGAGATGATATTTCAGTTATCGTCGATGA
>JABAOF010008064.1_pt1 | contig 13589 bp, 13 predicted proteins | sample 7062171 | NCBI WGS metagenome assembly JABAOF01 (sample SAMN14538628, study PRJNA623070) | marine sediment metagenome | biome: marine biome [ENVO:00000428]; feature: marine pelagic biome [ENVO:01000023]; material: deep marine sediment [ENVO:00002113] | place: India: Gulf of Khambhat ...
ATTGTGCTCGCAGATCGACGAGCGGAACCTCCATCTCCATCCCAATCCCTCAAAGTGATGATACATCCCCTCCGTCAGTCCGGAGGCTTAGACCACACCGGCTAACCGTGGTAATGGGGCCATCGGATTCCAGCCGAAACCCGTATTGACAACATATGACAGATGTTCTTTGCCGGATTCATTTCACGGATCTTACAGAGGCCTTTTTGCAAAACCTGTATTCCACCGTATCTCCAAGACGAAACAGATCTGTGACCTTTCGCCAGATCCTTCCGACAAGACGGACCGCTTTGCTCGACATGAAGGACCTGTTTCCTCCGAAACCCGTTCGGTCCTCATACCAGTACTGGAGGCTTCCCCGGAGGCCCAGAGTACTCGAACGAAACCTCATTGACAAGACCTCAAACCCTGCCTTCTTAGCCAAGCACCTTATAACACTCGGCGAATAAGCATAGAGATGACGGGGGGCTTCCAGGCCAAACCAGAAGCGTCCGAAGAGCCAGAAGTTCAGGCTGGCAATGTTGGGAACCACCACGTACACAATACCCTGATCCTTGAGAATCCTATATACCTCGCGAAGAGTTTCCACGGGATGGTGGACGTGTTCCAGCACTGCTCTCAGGGTTATGACATCGAAAAACCGTTCTGGAAATGAGGCATCGGAAACCTCTCCCTGAAACATTTTTATCCCCAGAGCCCTGGCCCTTTCCACGGCTTTTGGGCTGATATCAACCCCATAGGAGTCCCATCCCAGCGCTTTCATGGAAGCGAGAAAGGAACCACTTCCTGACCCGATATCCAGGATTTTCCCCTCTCCCTGGTAGGGAATAGCATTTTTGAACACCGTCCACTTCAGTGGTAAAAGAAGTATCTTCGGAAGAATTGCACCCCCCTGATTCCCGTGAGGATAGTTATAGAACAGTGAGTATATGCGCCGCCTTAGTGGAGTAAGCCGTTGGCTATGAGCTGGACCACCGGTTTCGGCATGGGCGGAATATTCAGCCGGATAAAATCGCTTTATCTCCTCCCTGTCCGGCCTGGGATTGACAAAAATGAGTTTACACCCCAGGCATCTCACCAACTGGAATTCACCCTCTACGCCGTGGCCTCTGTCGCGCCCTTTTATAAAGAGGGAAAATTCCGCCCCCCCGCAGAGCTCACAATACCTGACGGTCTCCATCTCTGCTTCCTCTTACTCCCTCAACCCTGTCCCCTCCGGCAAAAACCGTGCGTGCCAGGCAAAAAGCTTCCAGGTAATAAACAGTTTTTGGCGAGCCCTTCTATTTTGAAAAAAGGTAAACAGACAAACAATACTATGCATAAGCAGGCTCATACTCAACTTCAGGAGAAGCATCCCTCCCAGGACACCAACATGAAAGCTACTCCGGTTTTTCTTGAAAAAGAGATATCTGGACCGGTAATATTCAATTTTGGCCTGAGCTTTCACCCGGCCGGCCGTCCCTCCCTGAAGATGGACAGCCCGGGCCTGGGGAATCAGATAGACCCTCCACCCTCTCTCCCTCATCCGAAAGCACCAGTCGGTTTCTTCCATAAACAAGAAATAGTCCTCATCCATGGGTCCCACTTCATCGACCGCTTCCCGCCGCACCATCATGCAGGCACCAATAACAGATTCTACCTCTAGCGGCAAGGAGAAGGTAAGCCTTTTGCTTGGAAACCGCTTGGGGAAGAGCTTTTTGAAAAGGCTCTTGTTAAGTCCCTCGGACAATAGGGTCGGAAAGTTATCAAAGGAGTTCTGTTTTGTGCCATCGGGATTGAGCAGTTGGGCCCCACCGATTCCCGCCCGCGGAGTCTTTTCCATGAATTCCAGCAAAGCGGCCACTGTATGCTCTTGGAGAATCACATCCGTGTTCAGGAGCAGGAGGTATTTCCCTCTTGCTCGGCGCAGAGCCTCGTTGTTGGCCCTGGCAAATCCAATGTTTTTGTTGTTCTCAACCAAAATCACTCCGGGGTACGCAGCCCGTATCGCTTCCACACTGCCATCACTTGATCCATTGTCCACAACAAATACCTCTATCGAGAACCCTCCTGTCACTGCATAAAGAGATGACAGGGATTCCATGACCAGGTCCCGAGTATTCCAGTTCACAATGATGACCGAAAGATCCACACTCGCACTCAATTGTCCAAAGGTCTTCTTCGGCAAATAGCGAGGATGCCGAACCTGCCTATTCGAACTTCTCAATCACCACGCCCCGCGGAGAAACATAGACTATTCCCCGGTTACGGCTTTCCTCCAATACTCTCCTGATGAAAACCCTCTCATCCATGGCAATAGGATTTGCCCTTAGATATTCCTTCAGAAATCGCACGCGGTCGCTATAGCTGAAGAACCTAGGCACTGAACAGTTGATCTGAACAAAGTTCCTGAGAATCTTCTCGACCCCTATCTTGGTCCCCTGAGCCATATCTTCGAGGTCTATCAGGTTAAATTCCCACCCATCAGGATTCTCTCTCACGAGGATATTGCAAGTCTTGAGATCACGGTGATAGATTCCTGTCCGGTGGAGGGAGCCCATCCATCCAGCGAAATGCCTGATAAACTTTCTCAGGTCCTTTCCGGGGTGTTTTTCAACCATTCGGATCAGATAACGGTCCATTTCCGTATCATCAGCCAGAGATTCGGTGACATAGAAGGCCTCTTTCAAGAGCCCTAGCTTCCGTTTCTCCACATAGGCAAAGGGCTTCATCGGACAGATCCCACGGCTGAAAAGGAGATTCCCTGCCACCCATGAGGATTTTCCCTTGGGTTGCCGAAATAAATTCTTCAATCGATCCATTTTTGTCTTATATCGATACTCCTTCACACAGACCTTACGGCCATTAGCCGTAAGATTGTTGACCATGGAAACAATGGTCTTAGGAGAATACTTCAACAGCTTTTCCCGCTGGGAGTGGACCATCTCCCTGTGCGCTTCCAAGATCGCAACCAGATCATTTTCTCCCAACTCTCTGCGCCGATAGATCTTAAGACCAGCCCGCCTATCGATGGTAAAGAGGGTGCTTTCCTTGAGACATCTCCTTGCCCTGCTTTTTTGACGATCTTTGACCATTTTTTGGATCATCCTGTTCACCCTGTTAAGGCAACATTCCGGGTCTTGGCCAAAGGGGACCTGTCCGCGCCCGTAAGTGATCAAGAATAGCGTTTTGGCCTCATGGTCAAGCATGAAGTCCAGGGAATTGAAGATCTGCCCTATATTCCACAAGCGCTTTGCCCTGGAGACCGATATCTTTTTTCGTGCCTGATGAAGATCCACAAGGTAAAGAGATAGTGAACCCTCATCGGTAACAAGAAAATTCCCTCCATGGAGGTCCCTGTGAAAAAGGCCACTATCATGAAGCTTCCGAGTTGTTTCGGCCAAAAGTCTGAGAATCTGATTTTTCACCTCTATTTGGCCCGGCGCACAGAACCGGTCTTTACAGAAATCGATGAGGTCTCTGGATCCCTCAATGGCCTCAGCCAGGAAAAAACACTCATGAGGGAACCCATGTTTTCGTCTCTCGAGCATGCCCAAAGGCCTCGGAGTCAGGACTCCTCTTCCTAGCAAAAATCGGGAAATAACCCATTCTTTCATGGCCCGTGAGGGGCGGAACAGGTATTTCACCTTCTGCCACCCCCTGGGGATTCGAAATTGCTTGATGTAGAGTGCCTTTCCTCCCTCCAACGGGAGTATTGCAGCCAATCTAACTCTGGAGTCCTTGAGAACCCGTCCCCCGCGGACGGTGATCTGCCGATTCAGATCTTCGAAAAACCCGGGCTGCAGAGCTGACTCCACCCCACGATCGATCACGCCCTTCAGATTCCCTGCTTTGATGCAACTCATTGGGATTCTCCGCCGTCCATCGTCACACATTAACAACTGCAAAAATCGTCCGTCGTTCCTTGAAATGGATCACTTCGACCGTGCTCGAAAAGGCCGACAAGAGCCTTCTCAGCTTTCGCGGAGTGAAACGCCTCAAATGGGTCCTGTCCCTATAGGCCTTCTTATAAGGGACTTCAACGAGGATCTTCGCCCCAGGGCACAAAAATCGAATTGTCTGTTCCAATGTTCGATGAGGATTCATCACGTGTTCCAGAGTATGGTAGATGATCGCCGTATTGAAACGATCCCCTAGGTCTATCTCTTCGATATTCCCATTCATGAACCTTACCTTCCCAGACAGTTGGGGATACTTTTTCAGATGACCGTTGGCTATCTCGATGGCGTAGGGAGATATGTCCAATCCACAGATGTTATATCCCTTCATCCCAAAAATTATGTCTATTTCACCCGACCCGCAGCCCACATCGAGAATATCATTTCTCAGCAGTCCCCTCTCCAGGGGAAGGCGAACCACCTCGCATTTTTCCCAGTATTCGAGGGTAAAGGCCTCAGGGAGAACTCTCTCTCGGTATTGAAACGTCAGATCATAAAGTCTGGCAAATTCATCTGGTGACATGTCCCTGGAAGCGCGTGGCCTTGTGTCTTCGCTATTTTTTTTCCTTCTCCTGAACAACCGTACCATAAGAATATCCGCCTTTGCCTAAATCACAATACGGGTAACCAATGTTCTGCTCTTTACATCGCTTTCCGATCCCCCTTCCCTGAGGGCATTGTTCACTGAGAAACAGGCGCGCAACTGTCCTTAATCGCTGAGACGATCAAGATATCACCTTCGAGGAGCTCCTTTTTCAGCAGGAATCTCGCCTCTCGATTCTTCCGACGCGTGATGAGCCGGATGAAGGGGACCAGGAAAGGCATTAGCCACGGATACTTCCTTGTGCATCGATTGCACGACACGGTCTCGATGCGAAATCCATACCGGTTCAGTATGTACCTGAGCTCCCCGAATGGAATGGGATTTATGTGAAGTCCGAGGAGCTCCCTTTTATCGGAAGGCTGAGGGAAGTACCTGAAATTATTGAAATAGCTTCTCAGAAGAAAATAGAGTCTGGACTTGATATTCATAATGTTAGGAGTGGTGATCACCACTGAACCCCCTGGCTTCAAGACGCGGCCAATCTCTCGAATCAGGAGGTGGGGATTTTCCAGGTGTTCAATACCCTCGACACAGGTGACATAATCAAAAGTATGGTTCTTGTAAGGGAGATTGCCGTTGAGATCTACTTGATGAAAATGTCCGCCCTCGATTCGATACCATTCGCGGTCCAAATCCCCGCAAAAAATCTCAAATCCCTGTGCCCTCAGACGTTCAGCCAAAGCCCCTTGCCCGCAGGGAATATCGAGAACTCTTCCCCTCGGCATCGTCGAGGTAACCTCCAGAACCCTCTCATGAAGATACGGTCCAGTCATGGGACCAGCCCTGTTCTCCCACGTTCTTTCCCAAGCTTCCTCTCGTCTTCTCTTTCTCACACGACCTCTGGACTCTTCCAATCACTGTTACAGTCCACCCACTCCCCCGTTTCATGGTCAAATCGTCTGACGACCCTGGCAGGGCTCCCAACCACTACTGTGTAAGGTGGAACGTCTGTATTTACCACAGAATTAGCCCCAACAACCGAATGTCTCCCCACCGTGACGCCACGGAAGATGCAGCTATTCACCCCGATCCACGCCTCTTCCTCGATCACCACAAAAGACTTCTCAGTCATGCCCGCTTTCCTGATGGGCACGGTGACATCTTCATATCGATGGTGGGCATCGGCAATAAGAACATTTGGTCCCACCAATACATTATCTCTCAATTCCATCCGATAGTGAACAGAGATGATGGATCGAATTCCCACGAACACCCCCTTACCCAGCACTAGCAGGGGGCCTTTGTGTCCCTTTTTCAGGGGATGGAGATATATCGATGCATATGCATTTATACGACAGCCATCTCCGACCGCCATGTACTCGGGCCGTGAGATGACCGCCTTCGGATGGATATAGACATCACGTCCATAATCTGCGAATCTAAATCGGTTTCTCAGGTTGGTCAGTCCCCTAAAAACTGACTTTTTCATGGCTTTCCACCCGGGATCCTCTTCCTATTTTGTGTAAGCTCCGTCATCACAAACTTTAATTGATTTTGTCCCATCATAAGAACTTCGGAATCCAGACACAGCAAGCGATCTCGACTAAAGCCTCTTGAGGAGTCTAGTCAGCCGCTCTCCAACGACCTGCAAACTGTATCCCTCTTCCACAATCCGCCGACCTGCGCGGCCCATATCCTTCCTCAACTGAGGGTCTTCAATCAAGATGCCCAGCCTGTCCACCCACTCTCTTCTTGTGGTTGCCCAAAAACCATTCAATCCATCCCTTACAATATCCCCATTCATCCCAACTGGGGAACAAACCACCGGGACGCCCACTGCCAAATATTGGACGATCTTCAAGGCACACTTCCCTCGAGCCCAAAGATCGTCCGTCAGCGGCATGATACCGATGTCAAAGCTCTGGAGATCTTTGATCTCCTGAGTTTCCTCCCACGGTTTCTTGACAACTCTTATGAACGAGCTCTCCAGAAACCGGTCGCATACAATTTTTAGGCAGACACGGGGAAAACGCTTCGCCACCTCTTCTAGGGCAGGCAGGATTTTCTCCACATAATGGATCGTCCCCGAGCTTCCGATCCAGCCCATGGTGACCTCTTCCGTTGCTTCGCCCTCGGCTCTCATGGGATAACGAGCCAGGTCTACCACGGTTGGGATCACGAAGACCCGATCCTCTGAGGTAAACTTCAGGGCCTGTTCCCTCAAGAAACTGTTTCCTGCCAAAATCAGGTCACAGGATTCCACAATGCGCCTGAATTTCGCCATCCTTGTTCTGGATCCGGGTTTGGTCCACCGTGACGAGCGGTACATGATCGCATCATCAAAATCGAAGACCAGTCTTTGAGATCGCCTTCGGAGAAAGGCTAACTCCCATGGTTGAATGAGCTTTCGCTCCAACACGGCCACATCATATTCTCTGGCTCGAGCAAGTCTGCCCCACCTGACCACAATCCCCCTTGGCAGTTGAACCAGGTCAGTCTCTATCCCACTCTTCTTAAAAAGCGGAATAAACTGGGGAATCCGGTATCGAGGGGCAAAGGACTCGTGCATCAAAACATAGAGTTTCATGTTCTTCTCAAGGTTGAGAGCCGGGCCTTTAGCCAATACCGGATGGAACGGACCCGAAAGGGCGTGAGCCTCAAAGACCGATCAAAGGACCTGCGGGCCATTTCGGTGTCGCCCAATCTCAGGTATGCGCGCCCAAAGTAGAGGTGCAAATTCGACATCCTTGTTCTATATGTTCGAGCGGAAATTTCCTTAGGGTCGTAATGAGCCTCCAACACACTGAGGGCATTTCGTCTCAGTGTGATTTTGTCGTGGCTCACATTCCCCTCATGTTTCCTGTATCGAACCAGTGGCCGACTCAGATAGGCGATGGGATAGCGTCTGGCAACCCGAAGCCAGACGTCATAATCCTCAGCGCTTTGATACCTCTCGTCAAAATACCCCACTTCCTGAAAGCACGCCTTGTTCATCAGGACCGTCGAGGTCCTGATGAAACTGTTCGAATAGAGAAGGGAAAACAGACTCCCCATGAGATCCCTTTTCAGTTTTCCCTCCCTGCTTTCACTGGAATCTATTTCACAGGAATCTGTACAAACGAGTTTGATTTCGGGATGTTTTCTCATGAACTCCATCTGGATAGAGAGTTTTTCCGGGTCCCACACGTCATCGGAATCGAGAAAGGCCACATAGGTCCCCATCGCCTCTCTGATACCCATGTTGCGGGCGCTGGAAGGACCTTCATTTTTCTTGTAGAAATATTTGAGCCGCTTACCATACCGAGCGATAACCTCCCGCGTTCTGTCAGTAGACCCGTCGTCCACAACAAGGATTTCTAGATCTTTCCATGTCTGGTTCAAGACCGAATCAACAGCCTCGGCCAAAAAGTCAGCTCTATTGTAGGTGGGAATAACGACGGTCACCTTCACAGCCGTATCCTCTGTACCCCTGTCTACGTCAAACCTATCTAGCCCCATCAGGCCACTGGACCCATTCTCAATATACTCTGGTAGAAAGCCTCGAATCCCTTGGCCTGCCTCTCCACCTGAAACTCTCTCAGAGCCTTTTTACGAGCGGCCCCGCCCATATAGCTTCTGAGCTTCTCATCCTTTACAAGAGTTCTCAAGGCTTCGAGGAGATTCTCAGGAGTATCATCAACTACAAACCCAGTTTCCCCGTCCTCGACAAGTTCATGGAGCATCCCTCTCCTGGCTACAATCGTTGGCTTACCCATGGCCATGACTTCCCTAAGGGCTCGGGCGGTCCCGTCCGACCCAGCCATCAAGAAGACAAAGATGTCCATGGTTGCCAAGGTATCCAGATAGTTTTCGGTCTGATAACCCGCCAGAATAACATAACCATCCAGGCCTAACCGCCTCGTTGGCTCGATAACGCTCTCCCGTATTTGGCTGCTTCTCCCTACCAAAAGGGCCTTAACATGGGAAAACTCCCTGACGAGTCTAGCCAGGGCGGTCAAAAAAACATCAGTTCTCCGGTACTTCTGAAAGCGCGCCACCATGCCAATAACCAGATCCCCCGGGTTAATTTTGAATACGCTCCGCATATCCCGAAAGGATCTTTTCGGATCATATCGTTCCAATTGCAGGGCGACCCCCGCTCGACCCACCCTCTCTGGAGGAATGGGCAGCTTCATCGAATTTCTCTCTCGGGCCATTTCCGAAAAGGTGATAATCCCGTCTGTCAATCTCGAAACGAGAAGGCGGTTTCCCCAGGATGGTGAGATGGCGTCTCGTTTATGATCGGTCCTTATGACCACAGGCCTTTTCTTTGATAGACGTGCTGCCATCCCCCCCAGGACATGGTCGTGGGAATGGTGGACATTGATCAGATCAAATCCTTCATGGTCAATAAATCCGCACAGAGATTTCAGATCTCGGAGGGTATCGACCAGCCCAAATCCTCGATCACCCTTGCCCAGAGGCCGCAGCCGGAATCGAACTGTCCCCTGGAAGCATTTTTCCTGAATCCTTTTGGCAATGCTGTCTTCAGCTTCAACAGGAGGAGATCGGTACGCTAGAGTCACGTGATGGCCCCGTCTCTGGAGGGTTTCGCAAAGAATAACCGTTGGTTCGGCGGGCCCCGTCCACTTCCAATCGCTAAACAGATGCAGAATCTTCATGGGTTTTTTCACGTCTGGACTCCTCCAGCAACCTCATGGTAGACCCGCAAGGTTTCCTCAATATTAGAAGTAGGCGGGTACTTTTCCATCCACTCCCTCGCGACAACACGTGCCTCGTTACGACGATCCTCGTCAAAATAGAAGGCAATAGATTCGGCAAGGTTCTCCACATCGGCGGGGTCTTCGAGAATCTTTCCCCCTCTATTTGAGACGATCACGTCTGCTGCCCCGTTGAACCGCGAGGTGATAACGGGAAGTCCACTTGCCAGAGCCTCCAAAACAGTCAGGGAGCACGAGTCGTAGAAGGTGGGATGAACGTAGATGTCGCTCGCCGCGTACCACTGTTCCATCTCCTTGACAGGTCCTAGAAAAAGGGTGAGATCCGAAACACCCAGTCTCCGGGCCATCCGCACGTACGGACCGATCCGTCCCCGACCTGCGATCAGCAGGTAAAAAGGTTGTTTTACAAACCACCGCCTCAGGTAGATCAGCGCATGCAAAAGGGGTTCGAGTCCCTTGAGACGGTAATTGTTCCCCGCAAAAAGGAGAAGCAGAGCGCAATCATCGATTCCCAAGTCCCTCCGTTTTCCCTTTCGGAAAATAGACCTGTTATTCGGATGAAACCGATCAAGATCCACGCAGTTGAAAACAACCGTTATTTTTTCCTCGGGAACCCCGTAGTATCGAATGATGTCTTCCTTGACCATTCTTGATATCGCTATGATTTTTTCTACCTTATCATTCACGTACTGTCTTCTCTGGATCCAGACTTTCACGTAGTGCTGAGGAAAGAGATACCGTTTCAAGAATTTAAACACATAATAGAATCTATTGGTGATGGAAGAAAACTCCTGTTTAAGATAGGCCTTTTCCACACCACCATGGGGGTTAAAGACATTCATGGCAAGAGTGCGACCAACTCCATGAATAATGTCAAAATCGTACTGCTGGATTGCGCGAGCCGAATTACGTAGAAAGGAAAAGATCCTCAGACTATGAGGATATTGCAATACCGGAATGTGGTGTAACTGATACTCCGTTCCCGGAATTGTTTCTGCAGTTGCCGCAAATATGTGGACCTCATGTCCCCTGCGAGCAAGTTCCTGAGCCAACCAGGAAAAATACCTCTCCCCGCCTCTCGATGGTAGATATCGGTCAAGGATCAAAGCGATCTTCAATTTTCTGGATTTGCCGTTGGCTTTCCGCACGATAGTCCTGCCAGCTCGTTATTCCTCTCTCCGCCCTGTATGGATATAACTACTGTTATGCTCCATTCTAACCCGGAAAAGGAGAAATCTTTGGGTTCCAAAATATCTACTGGATTCAGGTATGGCCTAAAAATTCAGAAAGCCATTTTCCTTACAGGTATGACAAACCGTTGGACTCTTTTTGGCCTTATTCAGGACTTCTTGTCTAGCCAATCTGTATTTCTCATTATTCCAAATGGAGGCAAAAGGTTCCTCAAATACATTCCCAAACGCGTGCCGTTCTCCATAGACAGCACAACAAGGAAGGACGGCCCCATCCCAGTTAATGACCGCTGTCTTCCAAAGATGGTTACATTTCACCTGTTTCTTTCTCCCTTTCTTTTCAAGGTCAAATGCGCAATATTTTGTGTTTTCCGGAATCCAGTCTTTATCCCTTTCAATGGCATTCTCCACCCTTTCGAATATTTCCTTTCCCATATCCGTTCTCATTTTGTTAATGCGCAGCTCTATCCCACAATCATTAGCCAACTCTTTGACTCTCTCAACCTCATGCTCGTTATGCTTGAAAACATGGAAAAGCAGCACAATGCGCGTATACCGGTTATTCAGTTTCTTCTTCGCTTCTAACAATTGATAAATGTTTGATATTACTTTATGAAAATTTCCACCAATACGATATTTTGAGTATGTTTCGGGGCTGGCCCCATCACAAGAGACGAAAATTTTATCGATATGCGTGGACATGAGAGCTTCTGCCATATTTTTATCCAGTACATTTAGATTTGTGCTGATGCAGACGGGAATATTCCTATCCTTTGCATATTGAATCATATCGATTAAATCTCTATTCAATAAGGGCTCACCCCAGTTGTACAATTCCAAATTGGTGAGATAGCTCCCCGTTTCATCGAGAACCTTTCTAAATTCCTCAATTTTCATAAACCCTCTGGAAGCACTTCTATCACCCCTTCCTGTGGGACAGAGTGGACATTTTAGATTACAGACATTCCCTATATCAATAGTGAGCTTATTGGGGAAATAGAATAGACGTGAATGTCCCAAGAAGCATTGGATCTCCTTAACAATGAGATTAAAAATCTTTCGCGGCGTAAATACCTGTTTAAGAAATATCAGCTTGTTCATGAATTTCATCTCTGTTGAGAGCCCCTTCCCAAGCTTTGGCATATTTCATAAAGACATAAAACGAATATGCTATTGCATTGATTAAACCGGGGATACCGTCTCGAAAACCCTGCTTGTAAATATACGTCTCCAGAAACTTGATCGGCGGACGAACCAGGAGATGGAGCGGCGTTACCCTGATCCCCTTCCCTCTCATGATTTCCGCCGAGGCCCGAGAAAAATGATCAATCGTCTTTAACTGATCCGACAAACTCCGGTAAGCAAAGTGGAGAAGATCACTGCGGAGCGTTTTAGTTTTTCCAACAACCGTTACTTTCTCATGGAGTTGTTCCCCAGCCCATTTCCCCTTATCTCTTCGAAAGAGCCTCAACTGACAGTTTGGATACCAGCCGCCGTGATTGATCCACCGTCCAAGGTAATAGGTACGCCGAGGAATGTAGTAACCACCCACATCGTCATCGTTCCTGAGCTCCCCAATAATTTCATCTCGCAGGGAGGAAGAAACCCTTTCGTCTGCATCGATACTGAGAATCCAGTTATGAATGGCCTGCTGAAGGGCAAAATTCTTCTGATCCAGAAACCCTGACCACCTTCTCTGAAATACTTTCTCCGTGTACGCCTGGCAGATCTCTACCGTTTTGTCCGTGCTGAAGGAGTCTACTACAACAATTTCATCGGTCCAGGTAACGCTTTCCAAACAGTCTTTGATATTATTCTCTTCGTTAAAGGTAATGACACAGGCCGATACGCCCAAGGGGTTGCCTCCCTCTGCATAAATAACTTGTTTGCCTGCCGGTGTTTCTCGTTTTTAAGGGAAGAAAGTACCTTTCTGAACGTCATTTGTCAACTACCTTCTCATTAACCGTTCATAGTCGTTGGCCTGATTTTTCGTTCTTCCTCCTCAGAGGGCACGTATTCTCTCTCTCAGAAACTCCAAAAGGAGCGGGGTGTGAGAAACTCCCGCACCATGCCGGAGTTTTCGGTGGTTGACACCCTACCTTATCAATCTGAGCAAGACTGCACGACGATATTCTGAGAAGATCACTGAGGCGAGTTTCTTGGATGTTCTCGCTTGGGGCCTTTTCGGAAAAAATCACTTTGAACCAGACGTTTCACCGGGATCATTGGGGAGTCTATGAATCTCTTCCTATCCAACCGGATCTTCCCTTGATTCCAGAAGCATTTTTGCAGCGTCAAAGACATCTCGGCTGCTGATGGCCTTCATGCACTCCACATCCTTACATCCTTTGTTGCGACAAGGGCTGCACGGCAGATCTTTTCTGACAATGATATGAGAGGTTCCCTCATACGGCGCATTCACGATGGGGTCAGTCGGCCCGTAGATTCCCACAACCGGAGTATTAACGAGGGAGGCGATGTGCATGGGGCCGGTATCGTTTCCGATGTATAGGCTACATCTCCTGAATATTTCCGCCAGCTGGTTGAGGGAGGTTTGAGGGGTCACCATAGAATCCATTCTCATCCGCATTCTTACCTCATCCACCATTGCCCTCTCCCCCGGACCCCAGGCAAAGAGAACCGAAACATTGAGCTCCTCGATAAGCCGATCGGCCAGCTCGCTGTATTTGGCAGACGCCCACCGCTTATAGGTGCTTTTTGAACTCGTCCCCGGATACATGGCAACCAGGGGGCCTGACATTCCGAGGTGTCGACTTCGAAAGAATCGGTCCACGTAATCCACATCTTCCTGAGATACATGGAGATGCACGTCCCCTCGCCCCCGGTCCACGCCTAAATGGTCGAGTAGGACGAAGTTTCTCTCATAACGGCTTATTCGGTCGGATTTAGGGCTCACCCTTCGGTTATTGAAAATATGATTCCACTCCTTGCAATATCCTCGATCGAATCCCACTCGTTCTCTGGCACCGCTTAAGTAGCTGATCAGCCCACTTTTCAAAATACCGTGAAAGTCAAAGGTGATATCGTAATGCTTGTCCCTGAGCCCCCTGACAAATCGATGTATCTCTCCGATGGTTCTCAAAAAACTCAGAGGATTGAGGATACCCTTTTTCCATCTATTTCGTTGGAAAACGATGATCTCGTCGATTTCAGGTTGATGGGCCAAAACATCCCG
>JABAOF010008164.1_pt2 | contig 13587 bp, 10 predicted proteins | sample 7062171 | NCBI WGS metagenome assembly JABAOF01 (sample SAMN14538628, study PRJNA623070) | marine sediment metagenome | biome: marine biome [ENVO:00000428]; feature: marine pelagic biome [ENVO:01000023]; material: deep marine sediment [ENVO:00002113] | place: India: Gulf of Khambhat ...
GAACCAAGGATCGTATCAAACTCCACCGGTAACAGGCGTATGCCTCGAAGGATAGGGAAGTACTGGCTTCGCCGCAGGCTCCGGTCCGGAGGAGTGATATCTTCGATAGGCTGGAGCGGCCGGTTGGGATTGTGAATGACTCTACCATTTTGCCTGTAGGACAAACCAAGGATCTGATCCCAAGGCCGCCCGTCGGCTAGCTCTTGGATAGTCTGCTCGCCTTCCCCGCGAACTACAACATCAACGTTGGGGCATCGCTGAAAAATGTCCTCCACATTCTCGGTCGCCTCCCGACCTCCGACGACGGTCGTCCGATCAGAGGGCAGTCGGCTGATATAGTCACATACTTTCAGGTATTCCGTCTTCCAAGGAATGCTGATGCAAATCAAATCAACGCCCTTTCGGATGAACTCGGACATCTTCTGAGGCGATTGCAGCTGCCGCTCGTACCGGAGATCGACCAGGCTGATCTGGTCCACATGACCGTTCAAAGCGGTCGCCACGTACTCCAATCCTGTCGGCGGGAAAATGCCCAAGATCATGTTCCGCTCCACAGGATAAGGATATAAACATAGGGCATGACGATACCGCATAGTCAACAGCCTCGTCCAAGATGCGATTGTTATCCTCACCTGCTGACACCAGTCAGGGAGAATACGATTTGGATGGTACGACCTGCTATAATCAAAGTCAAGAAGTCCTGTCGTGTGTGGGGGCTCTTGACCCTAAAGCGGCCATTTCCAGAGGGAATTAGGCTTATGGAGGAGGCATATTGCAAGAGTTATAACCTTCGAATTGAAGAAATCGAAAATGTGCTGATAGTAAGATCGGGTACCGACCCGAAATAGGCTGTTCGATCAAGTTGCTTGCCCGAGAAGAAAGGAAGATCGACGTGTGAATCCTCCTATTGCCTTCGACGAAACGGGCCCAGAATGATCGGCTCAGATTTCATTTGACACGTGATCAGGGCCGTCTTAGAATAGGGCCAAATGAGACAGCGAATGAAGCCTAAGGAGTGAGCTGGCGTTCTCCTCGTAACCAAGATGCGAGAGGAGCGTCAGCTTTTTTTCTGGGAAAGAGGGAGGATGGTGGGAATGATAATGCCTTTTGCCTATGTCAAACCAGGCAGCCTGGCGGAAGCGCTCGAAGCGTTACGGACGGAGAACTCCAAGCCATTGGCTGGTGGTACAGCCCTTCTTGTCGACCTGCGTGACGGCATTGAGAAACCGGATTTACTAGTAGATATCAAAAGCCTCGGGGAGCTGGATTCTTTCTCGGTTGACTCCGGGAAAGGTATCACCATTGGAGCACGGACAACGCTGAACGTTCTCGTTGAGGATGGGAAGCTAAAAAAGCACTGTCCCATCATATCTGAAGCTGCCCTAGTCACTGCCACATATCAACTGCGGAACAAGGCCACCCTTGTGGGCAACATCTGCAAAGCCTCTCCGGCGGCGGATATGGCGCCTCCACTGTACGTGTTGAACGCACAGGTTATTATCGCGGGACCTGGGGGAGAGAGGAAACTCCCCGTGTGTGACTTTATGACCGGAGTGAATAAGAACGCTTTGAAAAAGGGGGAGCTTGCGGTGCGGGTAGAGATCCCTCCGGTTCCCAAGGGGAAGATGGCATTCTTGAAAAAACAGAGGATCAAGGGACACGATCTCTCCCTGGTGAACGTTGGCGGTTTGGCAGATTCACAATCCGGAGTCTTAAGGCTCTGCGTGGGCGCCTGTGGTGAGACCCCCGTGCTCGTTGAGGGGGCGGACGATCTGTTCAAAAAGACCAGTGATTTAGAAAAGCTAGGGGAAGAGGTGGCTGATCTTGCGCTAAGCCAGGTCTCGCCGATCGATGACGTTAGGGCCTCGGCAGAGTATAGAAGAGATATCTTACGGGTTTTTGTGAAAAGGCTTGTCAGACAGATTTGTTCCTAGACTGGGCGAGCACGCGGCATTCTGGAGGTAGATCATGGAAAGATACCAGGAACAGATTGACATAACAGTTAAAGTAAACGGGATCGAGCACAGAGACAGCGTCCCGACCCATATGACGCTTCTTCAGTTCCTCAAAGAGAGGTTGTACCTTACCGGAACCAAGGAGGGGTGTGGTAGGGGTGAATGTGGCGCCTGTACGGTTATTATGAATGGAAAGGCTGTCAACTCCTGTCTTGTTCTTGCTCTTGAGGTCGATGGTGCTGAGATTCGAACCATCGAGGGGGAGGCCAAAGCCGGTCAGCTTAGTCATCTTCAGAGGGCCTTCCTCGAATACGGAGGGACCCAGTGTGGATTCTGTACACCGGGGATGATCATGTCTGGCCAAAACCTCCTGGAGCGGAATCCAAAGCCTTCCCGGGAGGAGATTGTGGAAGCCATCGCAGGAAACCTCTGTCGATGTACAGGATATGCGCCAATTATTGACGCGATAGAAGCAGCTGCCCGGAAGAAAAGGAAATGAGGAGGCCGAGGAATGGCAGAAAAGGAGAGGGAATACAGGTACATTGGGAAGGGAATCCCCAGACGGGACGGTGTAGAGAAGGTGACCGGTTCGGCCGTCTATGTCCATGATTTGGAAATCCCGGGAATGATATATGCCAAAACGGTCAAGTCTCCCCATCCCTATGCGAGAATTGAGAGTATCGATACCCGTGAAGCCTTGAGGATGCCTGGAGTCAGGGCAGTCTTGACCGGGAGGGACCTCGATTACAAGGTGGGCTTGTACGTCCTCGATAAGGACATTCTCGCCTCGGAATTTGCTCGATATCAGGGCGAGCCGGTGGCTGCTGTTGCCGCGGAGACCGAGCTAATCGCTGAACAGGCGTGTCAAGAGATTAGGGTCGAGTGGGAGGTCATGGAACCCGTCCTCGATCCGAGACAGGGGATCACACCGGATTCCCCTCTCGTCCATCCAGACCTCGGGAATTATGGCTACATGAAAGGTGTCTTTTTCCCCAAGGCCAACACAAATATCCCTCATCATCAGAAGGTGCGGAAGGGCGATACAGAGGCTGGATTCAAGGAGGCCGATTTTATTATCGAGAACAGCTTCTATAATCCGCCTGCTCAGCATGTGCCTCTTGAAACTCATGTAAGCATTGTCCACGCCCTTCCAGATAACAAAGTAGAGATCTGGACTTCAGCGCAGTCGCCCTACACGGTCCGAAACCTCTTTTCTGTCTGTTTCGGAATCCCCCATGAGAATATCCGGGTAAGAGTCCCCTACGTTGGCGGCGGATTTGGTGGGAAGGCAGGAATCCACCTCGAGCCTTTATGCTACGTCTTGTCAAGAAAGGCGGGTGGTCGCCCCGTTAAACTCAAGATGACCCGGGAGGAGGAGTTCAATACCATGCCGTCAAGGCAAGGCCTCTTCTCCGAGTTCAAGACCGGCGTGAGGAAGGACGGGAAAATCACTGCCCTGGAGGTGAAATACTACTGGGATGCAGGTGCATATGCTGACTACGGCGTCAATATCGGGAGAGCAGCTGCCTATTCTGGAGCCGGTCCCTACGAGATCGATAATTGCAAGATCGACTCCTATGTGGTTTACACCAACAAGATCTTTGGGACTGCCTATCGGGGTTTTGGCCATGTGGAAGCCCTGTGGGGGATAGAACGGAATATGGATATCGTGGCCCGCAAGCTGGAGATGGACCCGGTTAAATTTCGGATGAAGAACGTGCTGTTACCAGGGGCCACGACAATAACCGGAGAGGAAATCACCGATCACACTGGCAGGCCCGACAAGTGTTTGGAAGTTGTGGCCAAGGAGATCGGGTGGACCGGTCTTAAATCGGAAAAAAGCCGGGAAAAAGAGAGGCGAAGCGGTAAGCTTCGGGGAAAAGGAATCGCTCTCCTCCACAAAGCACCAGCAATGCCGACTTTTACCTCGACGGGAGTCATTCTCAAGTTCAACGAGAACGGATCTGTCGATCTGATGACTTCTCTGGTCGACTACGGTCAAGGAACCTATACGGCTTTGGCTCAGATTGCCGCTGAGGAGTTAAAGATGCCGATCGAAAGAATCAACGTCCCCTGGGACAGTGATACAGCTTTTACGCCCTATGATTGGCAGACCGTAGCGAGTAAAGGTGTTTTCATGACGGGAAATGCGACGATCATGGCCGCTCATGACTGTCTGAGGCAGATAAAAGAGATCGCATCTCAGGTATTACGTTGCCCTGCGGATGAGCTCGTTTGTGAGGATGAGCGGGTCTATATTCGCCACAAGCCAGAAGCCAATCTGGAATACCGTCAGGTTGTCAACGGCTACGTTTACCCCGACGGAAACTCGATCGGAGGGCCTATCATTGGGCAGGGCAGATACATTGCTCAGGGATTGACTCATCTCGACCCCCAGACCGGTCAGGGGCTTCCTGCCCTAGACTGGACATATGGGGCTCATGGGGTTGAGATCGAGGTGGATGTGGAGACTGGAGACCTTGAGATTCTGAAGATCGCCTCGTCTTTTGATGTTGGTACGGTAATGAATGAAAAACTGGTGCGGGGACAGATCATCGGTGGAGTCATCCAGGGATTAGGAAGTGCCATTGTCGAAGAATTCCGTTTCTCCCAGGAGGGGACGGTTCTGAACCCCTCATTTGTGGATTACAAAATCCTCACCTCCAAGGATATCCCGCCAGAGACGACCCAGCATATTGTTGAGACCCCACAGGTAGATGGTCCCTATGGTGCACGAGGGGTCGCCGAACATCCCATGATTTCGGTTCCCCCTGCCGTCGGGAATGCCCTCTACGATGCCCTAGGAATTGACTACTTCCAGCTCCCCCTCAACGCTGAGAGGATCTATTTTGGAATCAAGAGTGAGAAGAAGGAGTTCCATGATTGAGTAAAGGTTCGGCAGATTTGAAAAAGGAAACTCTGAGCGCGAATTAAGAATCTTCCCTTAAGTTTTTCAAAGAATTGAGACGTTCACATCTCTCACAGACCATGCAGAGGCCCAGAGAGAGTGTGCCCTGGGGTGTTCAAGGGCCAACCCGAGCGGCGTTTGAGGGTTAATTCCTCTTCTCACGGGATTAGGCCTGAACTGTAACGATTAACCTTTCTGATCGGAAAACCCTGAGGGTTAGAGCGATCCCACAGAGGCGAAAGGCCGGTCAAAGGATCTGTTATCCCGACGTTCTATGAGGAGATGGCAGTGAAAAAGGTTGTTGTCGAGAAGGATTCCTATTTTGATTCTGTGTTCCTCATGCTGACGAGTAAGACGGTCAGAGAGATTCCTGGTGTTCAAGAGGCGGTCGTCGCTATGGGTACAGAAATGAATCTTGTCCTCTTGAAAGAGATTGGACTCTCCACTTCGGAAGCAGAGCATGCAACGCCAAACGATCTTGTTATAGCTATCAAAGCCGAGAACGAAAAGGTCGCGGAGAAAGCGTTCGAATCGGCGAAGGACCTCTTGCGCAAGACAAAGATCAAAGCCGAACAAGAAGACGAGTATCGGCCCGTGAGCCTAGACGCCGCCCTGAATTTGGCACCCGATTCCAATCTAGCTATCATTTCGGTTCCTGGAACATATGCCGCAAGGGAGGCAAAAAAGGCCTTGGGCAAGGGGCTCCACGTCATGGTTTTTTCGGACAATGTGTCCCTGGCTGACGAAATCGCACTGAAGCAGCTTTCTAGAGAAAAGGGCCTGTTGATGATGGGTCCAGATTGTGGGACCGCCATCATCAATGGGAAGCCCCTCTGTTTTGCAAATGTGGTCAGGCGGGGAGATGTTGGCATTGTTGCGGCCTCGGGGACCGGTCTTCAGGAGGTGTCCTGCTGCGTCGATAAACTCGGCTCCGGAATATCACAGGCTATTGGAACAGGGGGGAGGGATCTGAAAGACAGCCATGTCGGCGGGATGACGATGTTAATGGGAATCGATGCCCTTCAGCATGATTCCAGCACCAGGGTCATTATGGTAATCTCAAAGCCGCCAGTTGAGCACGTGGCTGAAAAAGTGATCTCAAAACTCAAAAAAACCGGGAAGCCCTCGGTAGTTCATTTTATTGGATTGAAGGTCCGCGAGAAGTCCCATAATGTCCTCTTTGCCGGGAATCTGGAAGAGGCGGCCGCCATGTCGGTTGCCCTCTCAAAGGGGGAATCATACAAGCCGCGCACTTTCACCGTTTCCGATGATTGGGTAAAGAATAATGTGGAGAATGAGACTCGGCAGATGGCTGATAAACAAAGGTACCTACGCGGTCTCTATATGGGTGGTACCCTGGCGGATGAAGCTATGATCCTCTGTGAGGAGGCGGACTTTGATGTATGGTCGAATATTCAATCGAACCCTGAGTTCGTCCTGAAGGATCCCCACACGTCACAGGGGCATACGATCGTCGATCTTGGTGATGATTTGTTCACCGTGGGAAGACCCCATCCGATGATCGACCCTTCCATCCGAGGGGAGAGGATTCTCAGAGAGATGGAAGACCCGGAGGTTGCCCTATTTCTTTTGGATATGGTCTTGGGATATGGGTCGCATGAAGACCCTGCTGGGGCCATTCTTGAGAGCCTTCGTCGAGCGAAGAGTGAGGTCAAAGAGAGGGGGGGATATCTCTCGATCGTCGCTTCGATCACCGGAACTGAAGGGGATTTTCAAAACATGGAGGACCAGAAAAAGAAGCTCGAATCCATCGGCTCTCTAGTCATGCCGTCGAATTATCAAGCGTCGATGTTGGCCTTGAAGATCATGCAGGAGAGAAACCGGTGCTGAGGGGTACTTGATTAAATCAGTTCTCTCGACTTTTGTCTGGTAAAAGCGGGCTTCCATAAAAGCACCAGTTTCTCTCGCCCGCTCTCCCCCACAGGAACCTGCAGGGGATCGCTCGAGCTCTCAGAGTTCGCAGAGTGAGAAGACTAATCGATCAGGCTTTTGGCCTAATTTTTTGAGAGGAAAAATTAGGCCAAGTGATTTCCTCTGGATTGGCCTCTCACCAATCCAGAGGAAGTTCCCTCTGAGGCTCTGTGTGCTCTGTGAGAAATTTTGGAGACGTTCGCTGTGCTTGGATATTTTTGCCGAAAGAATCTTGATTCTGTCTCAGAGCCTCTTTGCCAACTTTTTGGCCAAATACCCAAATGAAGCTGTCACTAGATTATTTAGGGAAGTTTGGGGAACAGCCTGTTAATAGCCAGACCGGGAATAGCGACTTCTTCAAGAATATCAGAGGAGCATTGCCATGGCCGTGAAAAAGATCAAAAGGCTCTTTAAAGAAGATCTGGTTGTTATCAATATAGGGCTCGAGTCTTTCGCTGAAAACCTCCGAAAGGAAGGCGTAAGGGTACTCCAGTTGAATTGGAGACCTCCGGCAGGGGGGGACCAAAAGCTCGTCTCCCTTTTGGAGAGGCTGGGTCGGTGAAAGGAGCCGGACCATGAAAGCAAAGATCGACGAGGCAAACCAGGAAGCTGCTTCTCGAATTCTGAAGGGGAAACCCACCCTGATCGATATTTCAACGGCTGGCGAAGTCATACCGGGAATGAAAGAGAACATGGTTCTTCATGCGGGTCCACCAATCTCCTGGGACAGAATGTGCGGACCGATGCGGGGGGCTGTAACTGGAGGGCTCATCCTTGAAGGGTTGGCCAAAAGCAGGGAAAAGGCTGAGGAGATTGCCGCATCGGGAGATATTGTTTTTGAGCCCTGTCACCATCATTCCAGCGTGGGTCCCATGGCGGGCGTGGTCACATGGAGTATGCCTGTCTGGGTCCTGGAGAACAAGGCCTTTGGGAATCGGGCTTTCTGCACCCTGAACGAGGGGCTTGGCAAGGTTCTGAGGTATGGTGCATTCTCGGATGAGGTCATCGCACGATTGAGATGGATGGAAGAGGAACTGGCCCCACTCCTGAGAGAGGCTCTCCTCCGGCATGGCGAGATCGACATGAAGAGCCTGATCTCCCAGGCGCTCCAAATGGGCGATGAAGGCCACAACCGGAACAGAGCTGGGACCTCCCTGCTGATTCGAGAGCTTGCCTCCCACCTTGTGCTGCTCGATGAGGACAAGGAAAGGATTTCCAAGGCTCTCACTTTCATGAACGCAAATGACCATTTCTTCCTCAATCTGACCATGCCCTCATGCAAATGTACCGTCGATCCGGCTTCCCATATTGAGGGAAGTTCGGTGATCGTCACCATGGCGAGAAACGGAACGGATTTCGGTATTCGGGTATCTGGTCTGGGTGACCAGTGGTTCACCGGTCCTGCAAGCATAGTTGACGGCCTCTATCTACCTGGCTTTTCTGCTGAGGATGCTGCGCGAGATCTTGGTGATTCAGTCATCACCGAGACGGGGGGCATTGGCGGATTCGTCATGGCCGCTGCTCCGGCTATCGTAAAATTCGTTGGCGGCAGCGCCAAGGATGCCATCAACTTCACCCATCAGATGTATGAGATCACGGTCACGGAAAACGATGCCTACCAGATACCTGCCCTTGATTTTCGAGGGAGTCCCACAGCCATCGACCTCGTGAAAGTTGTGGAGACGGGGATCCTTCCGGCCATCAACACGGGCATCGCCCATAAAGACCCGGGTGTTGGGATGGTGGGAGCAGGACTCGTGAAGCCGCCAGAGAAATGTTTCCATGATGCCCTGGAAGCGTTTGTGGAAAAATATGGAGATTAAAAAGCACGAATAAAGGAGGTAGAGAATGAAATTCATCGATCTTACAGTCCCTCTGGGGATTGCGACACCGCCATGGCCAACTTATGAACCTTTGCAGGTAAAGTATTTCAAGAGGTTAGCCCCGAACGGGGCTAATGGCATGCTCTTGACTCACTCCAACCACGTGGGAACCCATCTGGATGGAGAGATCCACTTCTATACACCAGGGAAAGACATCGCATCCTTGGACATGAACTTCCTGGTCCATGAGGGCGTTGTGGTCGATCTTTCCGACTGCACCACCGATTACGACTTGTATACGTCCGAGCAAGTTGAGGAGCGGGTAGAGGTCAAAGAGGGTGACATTCTCATCATCCACACCGGTTTTCATCATTATGGGTGGGACCAACCCACGGCTGATGAGATTCGTTACATGGTCAAGCATCCGGGGCCTGACCGGGAGTTTGCCGAGTGGGCCAAGAGAAAGAAGTTGAGATGGATAGCGGTTGACTGCGGGAGTGCAGATCATCCCATGAATACAATCATTCGAAACTGGATGCCGCGCCAGGCCAAGGAAGCGGAAGCGTTCTTCCAGAAAAAGTTCGGAAAGAGCCTGGAGGAGTTCTTTTCAGACGATAAGTATCAGCTTATGCATATCGAGATGTTCAACAAGGGCATCATTCATGCTGAGTGTCTGGGTGGAGACATGGATCTTCTCCTGAATCAGCGAGTCACCATAGGCTGTTTCCCCTGGCGATTTGTGGACGGGGAATCGAGCATCTGCAGAATTGTGGCAATGGTTGAGGATGATCGCTACAAGGTTCTGATGGAAAAAAAGAAGAAAGCAAAACTTACCCGGTTTGGGGATGTGGCTGGAGCGCTAAATGATTGGCTCCACGAGGATGCGAGAAAGAAGTGAGTGGGCTAACCGGAAGATACTTCTCTAAGGGCTAACACACCACCATTCATGATTTGACGAGGAACAGGGGGTGTGCAATAGCCGCTGAAGCTTGGCAAGACAATAGCTAAGGAGGATTCAATGAATTTCGATCTCCTAGTCAAAAATGCCAGAACCCGGTCCTCAAGAGAAGAGTCTCTTGATATCGGGATCAAAGAGGGAAGAATTCACAAGATTGGAAAGGGTTTGCGTGACGCGGCAAACCAGGTGATCGATGCCGAAGGGAGACTGGTGACCGAATCTTTTGTCAACGGTCATTTACATCTCTGCAAAGTTTACACGCTCGCCATGGTTGGGGAAAAAGCGCTTACCTCTTACCAAAGTGGGTCCATGGGAAGAGCAATGACCGCTATCGAATTGGCTTCCAAGGTGAAGGAGCAATATGATGAGACCTGGATCATTGAGAATGTGAGGAAAGCGATTGAGCTTGCTATCAAGTACGGAAATACACATATTCGGGCTTTTGCCGATACGGACACAAAGGCTAAACTGGAAGGTGTAAAAGCCCTGATTCGAGCGAGAGATGAGTTTCGGGATGCCGTGGAGATTCAGGTCGTTGCCTTCCCCCAAGATGGCGTCGTAAGGGATCCTGGGGCGGAGGATTATATAAGACAGGCTATGGAACTCGGTTCTGATGTCGTGGGTGGCATCCCGTGGATCGAATACACCGATGAGGACTCGCAAAAACATATCGACCTCATGTTCGATCTTGCGAAGAAATTCGACAAAGATGTTTCCATGCTCATTGATGATGCCGGGGATCCTGGCCTCCGTACCCTGGAAATGCTCGCAACAAAGACGATCAAGGAAGGCTGGGAAGGGCGGGTCATGGTTCATCACGCCCGAGCCATGGCGCTCTATCCTGAACCCTACTTTCGAAAAATTGCAGCCCTACTCAAAGGGGCAGAAATAGGCGTCGTGAGCGATCCCCAGACAGGCCCTCTATTTGCCCGGGTGAGAGATCTATATGACGATGGCGTTGCCGTGGCCCTGGGACAAGATGATATTGCGGATGCCTACTATCCTTATGGAAGAAACAATATGCTGGAAGTCGCCTTTTTGGCATCCCACCTCATGTGGATGACGACATACGAGGAGATGGAGATTCTCTATGATCTCATTACGACAAGGGCGGCGCAGGCCATGGCAATCAAAGAATTTGAGATGAAAGAGGGAAATAAGGCAAACCTCGTGGTGCTAAACGCTGAGAGTATATGGGAGGCGTTGGCCTATCATGAGGCTCCGCTCCACGTTATCAAGGACGGAAATGAGGTGACCTATCGGACGGAAGGACTAAAGTAAAACCAGACCCTTGGAAGTGAATCGGGATCGAATAAAGTGGCCTATGTAAACACGCTCTGGAATGGAAAAGTTCAGCTCTATTTCTGGTCTCTTCTGGCATGCTTTCTCTGGGCCACGAACTACATTGTTACAAGATGGGGCCTGGAGCAAATCCCCCCGCTGACCCTCACAGGGGTGCGATTCCTCTTAGCGTCTCTGATTCTTATCCCTTTTATGGGATCTGTGGGTGATCGGCAAAAGAGTTATGGACCTGTTCGGATTTGGCCTATTCTGGTATATGGGTTATTCGCCACGGCAGGCGCTTTTGGGTTTCTCACGTTCTCCATGACAGCAATCGGTCCTGGACGGGCGTCCATCATCACCAACACCCATCCTTTCTACACCCTGATTGTGGCGAGGGTCTTTCTTCAGGAGAAGGTCACCGGGCGGAAGATTCTCAGTCTGGTCTCGGGGTTTATGGGCATATTTCTGGTTCTCGCCCCGAACCTTGGCGGTCGCCAGAGCGATCCTATGGAAAATCTCTTCGCCCTGTTTGCCGCCCTCTGTTTTTGTACGGCCAACAATTTTGGTCGCAAAATCAGCCCTGGCTACGACACGAGGGTTCTTACGGCCGGTCAGATGCTTGCGGGTGCCACCGTGCTTGTTGGGCTTTCAACGGTTGTTGAGGCTCGAGAAATCCTTCGCATCTCCTGGCATGGATGGGTAGCTGTCTCATATCTTGCAGTTTTCTCATCGTTACTACCATTCTTGATTTGGACTCACCTTCTCAAATTTTATGAAGCCTCGACACTCTCCCTTTTCGTATTTTCCATCCCCCTTATGGCAAGTCTTCTCAGTTTCTTGATATTCGGAGAACGGTTTTCTTCATCGACCCTCTTTGGGCTGGGCCTTATCACATGTGGTTTATTGCTCATCAGCCAGAAGAACAGGGGGTGACCAAGAGTCCATGGTCATCCCTCGATGCCCAGCCGAGGGAGCTGGTCAGAAGGAGACTGGCTCTTGCCAACCCGTTTCCCTCGACTTTTGTGTGCTGAAGGGGGAACGGAGCGCTCCTCGCCGCTCATAGATCTTTTTTCGACAATTTGTCAAGGCTCAAGGATCAAGGTCCAAGGACAAAGGTCAATACGAGAATGCCTCCCTCGGAGTTGTGATGCTTTTGCCTTAACCTTTTACCTTTTTCCTTTGACCTTTTGCCCTCTGCATTCACGTTCAGAGCTTTCTGTCTCTCTGTAATGCAAAGTACCCTAATGAAGCCGTCACCGGATTGCTCCGCAGAGATTTGGAAAACAGTCCGAAGAAAGTTGGGCATTGAAATCTCAATAGTCAAATTGACATGGTTAACGATCTGTGAGTAAATCGAAACCAACTGTCAAGAAACCTGGAAATACCTGAAGCAGAGGATGGAGTGATGGTTGAGAAGATCAGGCCAACGGTTGCGCTCCTATCAAAGGAGATGATTGAAAAGGTCATCGATGAAGCCTTCGAGATCCTCGAAACTGTGGGAGTCTATGTGGCCAATGGGGAGGCGAAAAGCCTCTTGAGAGAAGTGGGGTGTCAGATTCAAGAGCGTGTCTTCATTCCCAGAAACCTGATCGAAAAATGCATCAAAACCACACCGCCCTCAATCCGGGTTTACGATCGAGAGGGTGGGGCCGCTCTCGAGCTCGAAAAAGACAACGTCTATTTTGATCCCGGATCTTCGGTCCTTCAGGTTCTTGATTATGAGAAGATGGAAGTGAGAAAGCCTTTGACCCAGGATTTTGTCGACTTTGCAAGAATTACAGCCCATATGGAGCACATCAAAGCCCAGAGTACGGCCATGGTGTGTTCGGATGTTCCCAAGGAGATTCTCGATAGTTATCGACTCTACCTGGCTCTCATGACCTGTAACAAACCCATCGTAACCGGGATCTTTAGAAAGGCCAGCCTCCCATTTATGATTGAACTCCTTGAGACCGTCCGGGGAGGAGCCAAGGCGCTAAGGCAGAAGCCTTTGGCGATATTTGACGCCTGTCCGTCTCCCCCGCTGAAATGGGACGATCTTACCGCTCAGAGCGTGATTGACTGTGCAAGGCGAGGTGTCCCGTCTGAATTCGTGTCTATGCCACTTGCCGGTGCCACTGCGCCGGTTACCCTTCTCGGTGCCATTGTGCAACATACGGCAGAATGCCTTTCGGGAATCGTCATCGGGCAGATTGCCTGCCCTGGCGCGCCATTGATCTGGGGAGGGTCTCCGACGGTTTTTGATATGAGGACAGGTACCACTCCGATTGGGGCCATCGAGACAATGATGATAGACGTGGCCTATTCCCAGATCGGGAAATACCTCACCCTGCCAACTCACACCTACATGGGCGCTAGCGACGCGAAATTGATCGATTTTCGAGGAGGGTTTGAATCTGGGATTGGAACAATAATCGCAACCCTCGCCGGCATCAATGTCGTCTCCGGTGCGGGAATGCTCAATTTTGAAAACTGCCAGAGTATGGAGAAGCTGATTCTCGACAACGAGGTTTGCGGTATGGCATATAGGCTGATCGACGGGATTTCTCAGCGGAACGAGCCCATCGCTCTGGACCTTTTTCGCGAGATCTCCGACTTGAGCGACGGTTTTCTCACTCACGAGCATACGCTGCGATGGTATCGGGAGGAACAACATATTCCTGGTGCGGTGGTGGATCGCGACTCAGGAGAGTTGGGAAGCCTGTCGGATAAACCGTCGGCAGCAGA
>JABAOF010026457.1_pt1 | contig 13587 bp, 12 predicted proteins | sample 7062171 | NCBI WGS metagenome assembly JABAOF01 (sample SAMN14538628, study PRJNA623070) | marine sediment metagenome | biome: marine biome [ENVO:00000428]; feature: marine pelagic biome [ENVO:01000023]; material: deep marine sediment [ENVO:00002113] | place: India: Gulf of Khambhat ...
TGGGTCACCGACCGACCTCCCTGTTTCCATCATTCCCCGGTGATGCTATCAAGCCATTCGGATCGGGCAGCCCTCGGCGCTGTCCGTTTCCAGACACATCGCCAATCATATTCGTACGCTTCGCCGTCAACGAAACGGGCAAATGACCAATGAGGCCACGCGTGCGGACAGGTGGCATGACCGTGTTTGACGGGATTGTAATGGATGTAATCGCACAGGGCCCGGAACTCCCGTTCGTCCCTCACCGTATGTTCCCAGAACCGCCGCTGCCACACGCCACGTTCTGCTTTCCGATTCAAGATGCAGACGAGTGGTGTTGGGGTAGGCGCAGGTTCGACGAAGTGAGTGATGCGTCGCCCCTGCCGATGCATTGGCACTTGTGCAGGCCTACCATGTCGTAGGTCAGCCTCGGGTGATCGCAATCGCGCAGCCCACGCAGACTCCACCCTTGAAAAGGTGGACGACCCAGGCGACGTTGGGCAGTACGGGCCGGTGGGCTGTTAGCCGAGCTGTTTGCGGAAGCGGGCCAGGCTCAGGGTCAGGATCGCCAGGCAGCACAGGCTGAGCCCGAAGATGTGCGGCGCCAGGTCGATCGCGTCCGCAGCCCGCAGAATCACCCCGCGCAGGATCTCCAGAAAGTACGTCACCGGCAGCAGGAAGCTGAGCAGGTAGATCGGCAGCGGCATCTCCGACCGGGGGAACATGAACCCTGATAGCAGCACGGAGGGCAGCATCACCAGGAACGCACACTGGATGGCCTGAAGCTGAGTCGCTGCGAGCGTCGAGATCAGCAGGCCCAGGCCCAACGCCGTGATGATGAACAGTCCCGACAGCAGCATGAGCAGGCCCAGGCTGCCGTGGATCGGCACGCCGAAGATGGCGACCATCAGCGTCAGGATGATCAGCAGCTCGGCGAAGGCGAGCAGGGCGTAGGGGATCAGCTTGCCGAACAGCAGGCCCGCGCGCCCGACGGGCGTGACGAAGAGCTGTTCGAGCGTGCCGAACTCGCGCTCGCGTACGATCGAAAAGCTCGTCAGGAACAGCAGGACCAACTGCAAGACGATCGCGATCAGACCCGGCACGAAGAAATGCGAGCTTTCCAGGTTGGGGTTGTACAGCAGGCGCGTGCGGGCGTCTATCGGCAGGGCCAGCTCGCCGGTTTCGTCTCTTGCCGGACCGACCTGGAGCGCTTCCCCGACGGCTCGGGCCCGGCCGATGGAGAGTCTCGTGGCCAACAGGTTCACGGCGTTTAGTGCGGTGGTGGCGACCTGTGCGTCGCTGCCGTCGATGAGCACCTGGACTTGGGCCTGCTCGCGTCGGAGCAGCCGCTCGGAGTAATCGGATGGGATCAAGACCCCCGCCTTGGCCCGGCCGGAGTTCAGCGCTCGCCTGAACGACTCGGCATCCAAGACGCGCTCGACGACCGCGAACGCACGCGTGTTGCACATGGCCTCGACGAGCTCGCGGCTATCCTGCCGCCCGTCCAGGTCGAGCACCACGAGCGGGATGTTCTCCGTCGTCACGTCGATGGCGTAGCCGAAGATCGTAAGCTGCAGCGCAGGCACCCCCAGCGCGAAGAAGATCGTCAGCCGGTCGCGCCGAACGTGGGTGAACTCCTTGAGCAGGATGGCCAGAAAACCGTTCATGAGACCCCCTGATCGGCTTGCGTCCGGCTGAGGGTCACGAAGACGTCCTCGAGCGTCGGGGCGATCGCCCGGAAGGAGGCCGTCGGGTCTTCGGGGGCGATCTTGGCAACCAGTGCCTCCGGCGAGAGCTCTTCGGCAAGCAGGACGTGCAGGACATTGCCGAAGAGCGTGGCATCGCGGACCTCAGGGACGCTCCGTACGCGGGCCAGCGCCGCCGGCGGGTCCGCACAGGCGAGCTCGAATCGGCGGGTCCCTTCGGGTGTGACGTCATCGGCTGCTTTGAGCGCTTCCGGCTTGCCCACGGCGATCAGTTGCGCAACGGATATGTAGCCGACGTGCGTGCAGCGCTCGGCCTCGTCCATGTAGTGCGTGGTAACGAACATCGTCACGCCGCGGCTGGACAGGGCGAACAGCAGGTCCCACAGGTCGCGTCGCGCGACCGGATCGATCCCGGCGGTCGGCTCGTCCAGGAAGAGCACTTCCGGCTCGTGGACCAGCGCACACGCCAGTGCGAGCCGCTGCTTCCACCCGCCCGATAGGGTGCCCGCAGCCTGATCTGCGTAGGCTCCCACGCCGGTGAGCTGCAGCACCGCCTCTTCGCGCTCGCGCTGGCGCGTGGGGCTCAGGCCATAGATGCGGGCATAGAAACGAACGTTCTCGACAGCGCTGAGGTCGGAGTAGAGGCTGAATCGCTGCGACATGTAGCCGATGCGGCGTTTGATCGCCTCCGGATCCTTGCGGATGTCGAGGCCGAGCACTGACCCGCCGCCGGCGCTTGGCCGCAGGACGGCACAGAGCATGCGGATAAGGGTTGACTTGCCCGAGCCGTTCGGTCCGAGCAGCCCAAAGATGCTTGCCCGGGCGACCTCGAACGTGACGTCGCGCACGGCCACAAGTCGGCCGAACCGTCGCGTCAGTTTGTCCGCTCGAATCGCCGGCTCGTTCATGGGCCAGCGTCCTCGCTCAGCAGGACGTCTGCAGCCATACCAACCCGCAAGCGATCCAGCCCTTCGTCAAGTGTGACCTTGATGCGGAACACCTGCTTGCTGCGTTCCTCGGGCGTCTGCACGTTTCTGGGGGTGAATTCTGCCTCCCGCGCGATGAAGGTCACGCGCCCCGCGAACCGCTGGCCGGGGAAGCTGTCCACGCGCAGCGACACATGCTGACCGAGCTTGACCTCGCCCAGGCGCGATTCCGGCACGTAGGCACGGACCCACAAGCGTGACAGGTCCAGCAGGGAGACCGAGGGGGCGTTTTGAGCCACCAGGTCCCCCGGTCGCAGATCGATGGCTTCGACCAGGCAATCGCTGGGCGCGACGACGGCCAGCTCGTGCATTCGGACCTTGATCGCGTCAGCTTTGGCCTGGGCTGCGGCGACGCGCGCTGCGGCCTGGTCGATGTCCTCGGACCGGAAGCCCTGCTGGGCTAGCTTGAGGGCCTGCTCGGCCTGGGTGAGTGCGGCTCGCGCCTCGGCGATCTCTTCCTTCCTGGTGCCTTCCTCCAGGAGCGCGAGTTCCTGCTTGGCGGCTGCTGCTTCGGCCCGTGCCGCCTTGAGCGCGCGGACCGCGTCGTCGAACTCGGTCTTGGCTGCTTGGGCCTTCTCCAGCAGGCCTGCCAGACGGCGGTATTCGGATTCCGCGAGGTCCAGATTGGCAAGGGCGACGTTGAGCTTCTCACGAGCGATCTGGATTTCCCGCGGGCGCGGGCCGGTCTGAAGCTTCTCAAGGCCGGCGGCGAGCCGATCGCGATTGGCCCGCGCCTGTTCGATTTCCTCCGGTCGATAGCCCGCCTTCAGTCGGGCGTGCTCGGCCTGGCTCGCAGCCAGCTCGGCCTGTGCCTCGGCCAGCCTTTCGCCCAGGTCGAACGGGTCGATGCGAAACAAGGGATCCCCGGCGCGAACAGCCTGGCCCTCGCTTGCGATGACCTCCGCGACGCGGCCGCCGACGCGCGAGCCGACGCGGATTTCGTCCGCCTCAACGAACCCGGAAACGACCAGGGGCTCGGGCTGATTCTGGCGCCAGTACAGCCATCCGATGATGCCGGCACCCACGACGACCGGGATGAGCACGAGCTTGCGCACGACACGTTGCCTCCGGGCCGGTGAGGCTCCCGTGAGCTCACGCGGCACCCTCCGCAGAAGGGCTTTCACGAACGGGGGCGCGTCAGCACCGACCATTACTTCAACGCGGACCGTGACAGGTCACCCCACGGGTGCCACAGCGCCCGTTCGTCCGTGGGACAGTTGCCTAGGCATTCTAGCTCTAATGCTCGATGATCGCAGCGGGATTCTGGCGCGCCTCCTGCGTTCCCGGCCTCTCTGAGTGCGAGCTTGTCAACCTGAGCGTGGTCCGGACCAGCGGGGCGACTCGATGGGGTAGCGCACACGTGGAGCCCCACGCGGTTCGGCGCGTTCCTCAAAGAGCTGTCCTAGACTTGCGGCGCGGGCATTCAAAATGGTCGCGCGGCAGGCAGCATCTAGTTCGCGATGAAGTCGTCGCAACTGGTCGGGTGCCGACTAATTGAGACTGAAGATCAACACAACTACGCCCGAGAAACTGCATCAGCGGCCTTGTACAATTGTCGCATGGGTGGGGGGACGGTCTGCGTAAGCTGCGGGTTCCAGGATGGGCTGCCAACAGATTGCTGATCAGCGTGACGAACGTGCGCAGTTGCGTGTCCGCGCGGTGCTTGTGGCGGTCTTGTGCAGCGGAACCGTGGCGATCGCGCAGATTGTGTTGGGTGCGATCTTCCATCTGGCCAGCGTGCTGTCGGAAGGCATCCACACGCTGGCGGACATGCTCGACTCGCTGGTCGCACTGTGGGCCGTCCGCAAGTCAAGCGAGCGTCCGGACCGCGAACATCCCTACGGCCACGGCAAGTACGAGTCGCTTGCGGCAGCAGTCGAAGGCGGCGCGGTTGCATGCGTGGCTGCGGGCATTTGTTACAACGCCGTCAACATGCTGATCGCGGGACGTCGCGAGCCGGTCCTCGATCCTTGGGTGATCGCTTCGATGGCGGTGGCGGCGGTGGTCTACTGGTTTGTGTCGAGCTGGGTGATCCGTGCATCGCGGGCGACCGGATCCCCGGCGGTCTTCGCCGAGGGCGCCCATCTCCGCACCCACGTCTGGATCACCGCGGGATTGTTCGTGGGCCTGGGCGCAGCGAAGATCGGATCCTGGCTATGGCTGGATGCGGTTCTGGCGCTGGGGGTTGGGCTGCTGTTGGCGCGGACCGCGTGGCGGATTCTGCAGCCGGCGCTGGCACAACTGACGGATCGATCGCTGCCGGATCGTGAGTTGAAGCGAATCGCTGAGGAGCTGAACGCGTTCCGGGACGAGTTCGTGGAGATCCACGCGGTGCGCAGCCGGGCGGCCGGTGCGGAGCGGCACGTGGACATCCACCTGGTCGTCGATCCGACCAGGTCTGTTCAGAGCGCTCACGAGTTGTGCAACCGCATCGAGTCAGCCATCGAAGGCAAGTTCCCGGACATGGCGCTGACCGTGCACATAGAACCTGCGCCAGGCGAGAAGGTCGAGGTGGGCAGAGGCCAGCAGGCCGTCCACCTGACGCGTCGAAGGCCCGATGAGAGGGAAACTTTCCATCTGGATCAGTCGCGCGACAGCGACAAAGAACCTACATAAGCCATAGGCGGTGAAGAGAACAGCTGATAGCAACGTGCCAGCGAGAACCTTCCGTAATCTGATGCGGTAGGGACCTACGTTGGACCAAGGCGCGCAATGCGTGGTCAAGCGAGTGTCCTGCCGGCGAAGTTGATTCTGGTTCTAACGCCCGGCATGAGCTGGTTGCCAAACACCTGCGGTGCGTTGACGAGATAGCCTCCGAAAGCGGCGAGAGTTCCCTGATGGTGAGCTATGTCTCGCGGGGTCCACAATACGTCGAGCCGGGCGGGACGGTCCCTGCATGTCCCTTCGATCAGCATCGCGTTTGCGTTCGCAGCAGCGGGCTGTGCTGACTCGTTCGTCCCGGAGCAAGGTCAGTTCGCGCCGCTCGAGTCATTGAAGGATAGTGGATTAAGCGTCGTCAGGCTGTATGCTGCGCCGCTTGCTTGCCTGGAAACGGTCGCGGTCCACCCGTGGTTCGTGGTCAAGTCGGCAGATTCGACGAGCTTCAGCCGCTGGGAAGTTTGGGTGCAAGCCGAACAACCATACGGTCACGTCCGCAAGAACATGCTCCCGCCGACAGCCGACCTCGGTTCCGGCGAGGCGTACGTTCTCGCCGAACGGATCGGCGCTGAGGCCGATCTTGTCGTCACGTTCATCGAAACTTGCTCTCCCGCCTACCCGTGCAGGCAAACCTACGTCCTGCTGCCAGGCCCGAACAGCAGCACCTATGCGCAGTGGGTGCTGGACTGCACCGGATGGGACGTCACGCTTCCGCCGGCTGCGATCGGGAAAGACGTTCCGCCAGGGGAGTGTCCATAGCGAGGGGAAGGATCCGCATCGGCTGGACACGGATTGGCTATCGTGCCCCCGTTTGTCAAGCACGAGCCGCTGGTAGGGAGCCGCCCGCACGAAGCGCATCTATCCCAGCTGTACCGGGAAGGCCCGATCTCAGAAACGACCATCTTGCCGACGAGCTGGTCGATCCATAAATGACGCGCGACGCCTGGGGAGCAGCGTGTCGCGGCGGATAGGGCCGTATCGCTTTTGCGCAGAAGCACGGCGCTTCGGTCGGCTCATCGCGTGGCTCAGAAGGGCGCCGGGGATTCGCTAAAGAGCCCGTGCTCGGGCGACCGATAACATAGCGTCAGTACGTGCTCCACAAGCTCGCCGCAGGCAAGGATCATCCGCACATGGACGAACCGCAGCTTTGCCCGTTTATCGAGCGGCGCGACGCACGCTGCGGGGAAAGGCTGACGCTCGAGAGGCTCGGCGAGGCGTTCAAGCTCTGCGCCGGCAGGCACGGGGCCTGTCCGATCTACCATGACCTACATTTCGAAGACCGTCAGCAGCGGGTCTGGCGGCAGGCCGCCTGGCAGCCCCGGTCGGCGAACGTCCCGGCTGGGGACCTCTGCTCGGCTTAAGTCCGGCACCGGCCTCTCCGCTCCTACCTGCCTGGCTTCGGCCAGATCGGGGCGTCATGGGCCTGGGGATTCGCCTTCGACGGGCAAAGACGTCTCTGCGGTCAACGAGTTCCTGAGCTATCTTCGCATCGAATGTGGCTTGGCGGCGAACACGGTTGCCGCCTATCGTCGTGATCTGCGCGACCTACTGGCTGTGCTGGGGGGTGACGGGACATCGGCTCTTGCCCTCAAGCCGAGCGACATACAGCGTTTCCTGAAGGCTCTAGAGCACAGGGGCCTCTCATCGGCCTCGATCGCAAGGCATCTGGCGGCCGTCAAGATGTTCTTGCGATTCCTCTTCATGACCGGCCGGACTGACCGGGACATCACGACCGTACTCGAGTCGCCACGGCGATGGAAGCACCTGCCAGGCACGCTTCACTACAGCCAGATCGACGCGCTGCTGGCTGCGCCTAACCCGAAGGATCCACTCTATCTTCGTGATCGGGCGATGTTGGAGTTATTGTACGCGACGGGCATGCGGGTATCGGAGCTGGTCGGTCTGGCCACCGACCAGCTGAACTTGAAGATCGGCTACCTGCGATGCATCGGCAAAGGCAACAGGGAGCGGATCATTCCCATCGGCCGCCGGGCGATCGAAGCCGTCGCCGACTACCTGCGAGAGCTGCGTCCCGCGCTGACGGCACGCCGCGAGACGAACGCGGTGTTCGTGACGCGCACGGGCCGCAGCATGGACAGAACGAACGCTTGGCGAATCGTGATCAAGTACGCCCGCCGGGCCGGCATCGCCAAGAAGGTTTCCCCGCACACGCTGCGCCACTCCTTCGCGACGCACCTGCTGGAGGGGGGAGCCGATCTGCGCATCGTCCAAGAGCTACTGGGCCACGTGGACGTGTCCACCACGCAAATCTACACGCACGTGGATGGCGCTCGGCTGAAGCGTATTCACCAGCGCTACCATCCTCGCCCTTGAACCGCGGGCGCGGCCGGTCAGTTCGTCGCCCCACTGCGTTTGTATTCCGCCAAAGCAGCGGCGAGTGCGCCCGGCCGATTCAGGATCGATTCAAGCGCTGCCAGGGCGAGCAAGACGTTCTTGTCGGTGGAGGCATGTCCCATCAGCCCGATGCGCCAGGCCTTGCCCTTGAAGGCGCCGAGTCCCCCGCCGAACTCGATGCCGAACTTGTCGAGCAGCTGGCGCCTAACAGAAACGTCATCCACCCCGTCTGGAATGGTCACGGCGTTAAGCATTGGCAACTGGTAGCCCGCCTTCGGCAGGTATCGGATTCCGATGATAGCTGCCAAGCCGGCTTTCAGCGACAGGTGATTGCGCCGATGCCGCTCGAATCGCTGCTCGAGTCCCTCTTCGAGGACGATTCGCAGCGCCTCATGCAGTGCGTAGATCATGTTGATCGGCGCGGTGTGATGATATAGGCGCTCGCTGCCCCAGTACTGTCTTACCATGGTCATGTCGAGGTACCAGCTCTGCACCTTCGTTTTGCGGGCCTCGATAGCTCTTACAGCGGCGGCTGAGAACGTCACCGGCGCTAGCCCCGGCGGACACGACAGACACTTTTGCGTGCCGCTGTAGCAGGCATCGACCCGCCAATCATCGACGCGCACGTCAACGCCGCCCAGCGAGGTGACCGTATCGACCAGCAGCATTGCCCCGGCATCGTGCACGACGTCAGAGATCGGTTCGATAGGCTGGTGCGCGCCGGTGGATGTTTCGGCATGAACGATGCCCACGAGTTTGGTTTTCGGATGTCGCTTCAACGTTTCCGCGACCTGGTCAGGCTGAATGACGTCGCCCCACGGCACCTCAAGAACGTGAACGGCGGCTCCGCAGCGCTGCGCCACGTCGGTCATGCGCTGGCCAAACACGCCGGCCACACACACGATCATCTCGTCACCCGGTTCGATCAGGTTCACCACGCAGGCTTCCATGCCAGCACTGCCTGTGCCAGAAACGGCCAGCGTCAACTCGTTGCTTGTCCGGAAAGCCTGCCGAAGTAGATCGCGCGTGTCGTTCAAGATGGCTAGGAATTCAGGATCGAGATGGCCGATCGTCGGACAGGACATCACTCGGAGCACCCGGTCGGGCACGTCACTCGGCCCGGGTCCCATCAGGATGCGCGTCGGCGGCTTTAGCTCGTTCGCTAGGGTCATGACGCGTTTGTCCTTTCGTCAGTTCTCACGAAGGCGATCGCTCCGCGACTGCCAAGCATCGTGCTGAAGGCAAGCCCTCCGGCCGGGCTCAGGACAAGCCTGAACCGTTCAATTACGCTAGCGCAAGACTGCGCACATTGGCGTGGATTCTAAGCCGAGCGGAGCGAGCGCCCAAGGCTTTTGATTTGACTTTCCACAGTGGCGAATCTTCAATGGGCACCACCCGGCTGCGCAGGACCACCCGATCGGACCGCCTATGCGGATTTGCAACACAACTGCCTTATCGACGCGCCGCCTGACGGCCATGTTCCGGAGCTGTGTTGACGGCTGGCCGCACGAGTTGTTGACCGTCAGCATACGGTACAGCCGGGGCGCCGATTTCTCCGGCACCTGCAACTACGAGAAGAAGCGGATTCACGTGAACATCGGGCGCCACGTCGGCTTTCCCTACCGCGCCCCGACGCACCTGGCCCGGGCCCGTTCGAACCGTACACACTGGTGGAAACCGGTTTATGCGGTCGAGCTGGCCGATGGATATCAGCTCGTGCTGTTCGTTTTTCTGCACGAGTTCTACCACTGGCTGATCAAACAGGCGAAACGCAACATCCGGCAAAAGGAGTCGATGTGCGACCGGTTCGCAGCGCGTGCGCTCGTGGCAATGTACGGGGTAAACGTGCACGATCCCGACGGGGGGTTCGTCAGCCGAGACCAGTGGGACTTTCAGGATCTCGACAGATTCGTGGCCGCGGCCAGGGCCGGACGCCTCCGCGCGCGACGGAGCGCCTGAGGCTTGGCCGCACCGGACGCTTGGAACGACCAAATGTCGCGAAGTGCCTGGAGCCTGCTAGCGTTCGTGGGACTGGCAGGTTGCACTGCCGGGCCGCGAGAATCTTTCTGGCCCCTGTTGAAACAGCTCGAACGCGGCCGGTGGGTCGATCTGACACATGCGTTCCGCCCCGGCATTCCAAAGTGGCAGGGATTCCCGGATGGAATCGTGCAGGAGATTCACAGCTACGAAAAGGACGGATTCCGGGCCGAGCGCTTCAGTTTGGTGGGCCAATACGGTACGCATTGTGATCCGCCCGCGCACTTCCACAGAGAGCTGCGCACCATTGACCAGATACCCGTCCGCGAGATGATTCTGCCGATGGTCGTGATCGACGTACATGAGCAGGCAGCGAGGAACGCGGACTTCATGTTAACGGCAGAGCATGTGAAAGCGTGGGAGGCCGAAAACGGTCCGATCCCGCGTGGCGCGTTCGTGGCGATGAGAACGGATTGGTCCAAGCGTTGGCCCTCGCAGGAGGCCATGCAGAATCGCGACGCGGCCGGCGTAGCTCACTACCCGGGTTGGACGCTCGGCGCCCTCAAGTATCTCTATGAGACTCGTGGAATAGCGGCCTCTGGCCATGAGACCACCGACACCGACCCAGGTGTAGCGACCTCGCGCGGCGACTATAGCTGCGAGAGCTATGTCCTCGGGCGCGATCGCTATCAGATTGAGCTTCTGACCAATCTCGATCAGGTTCCGCCGACCGGGGCGATTGCGGTAGTCACGTTTCCCAAGCCGGATCGGGGCAGTGGCTTTCCCGCGCGGGCCTTTGCGATCTGGCCCAAGCAGGCCCAATGACAATGGTCGAGCCGCGCGGACAAGTCCCGAGGCGTTGGTCCGATCGAGTCGTGGCACTTCTCGCCGTTGCTGCGGCCGCGGCCGCCAGCGTTCGCATCTACGGCTACGCGGTAGGGCTTCACAACCACAGCATTCAGATCCCGCTGGTCAAGAAGCTGATCGATCCAACGCTGTATCCCGGTGACGCGTTTGTTGAAACGCTTCGCGGGTACTTCAGCTACTTCTGGCCGATGGTCGCCTGGGCCGCCGGGTATGTGCCGCTAGAACGCCTGTTGTTTGTCCTTCACCTGATCGTGACGCTGGCACAATACGCGGCTGTGTTCGCCATCGCGCGTCGGTGTTTCCCAACGTCTCGTCGCGCTGCCTACATTGCGTTGTGGCTGTATCTGTGGGGCGACGCCATCGTCGGTGGCGAGGACCTGCACTGGTTCTACCTGACCCACACCTCGGTGACAGCCACTGCGGGCCTGTGGGCGATCTATCTGTTCCTCTCGAATCGGAAGGCCTGCGCATTCGTGCTGGCCGGCGGGATGTTCAACTTTCACGCGATGCAGGCCGGCTATGTGGTCTGGATGCTGCTGGCAGCGCATTTGGCATCCAGCCGACCCCTTCGCTGGCGCCGCGTGTTGCTGTACCTGGCTCTAGCCGCGGCGACCGCTGCGCCGGGCGTGTTCTGGATGATTCGATCGGCCTCGGTAGCTTCCGTGCCGGACCTGCCGGCGCTGCTGCGATCGTACTTCCCGGCCCACTTCTTTGCGAGCAGTTGGACTGCCGAGCAGTGCGTGAGCTTGCTTGTATTTCTGAGCATGGTCGGCATCTCGCTGTGGCGCTTGCGGCCGGGCGCGCAGGTCACGGCGCTGCACGGCTTTGTCGTTGCGATACTGCTGCTGTGGGGCGTCGGCAACGTCTTCGGCGATCGCTGGTCCATCGCGCTGGTTCTCAAAATGCACGTGTTCCGAAGTAGCTCGTATCTAGCCATCATCGGGCTGGTCGCGATAGCCGGTTATCTCGCCCAGCGTTGGCGTCAGGTTGAATCAAGCAGGGCCCCACCCGCGATTGTGGTTGTTTGCGCGCTTGGGCTCGCCTGGCCGAGTCAGTTCACGCTTGGCTCGCTTTGCCCCAGCCACCTGCGATGGGCGGTCCTCGGCTGCGTCGTGCCATTCCTGTGTGCGGAAGGCCGAGATTGGCTGCGGTCGATCGCTGCGTTTACCTGCGGCGCAGTCATCTTCGGGCTCTTCTGTGTGGAGGGGCTGTTCGCGAACGACTATCTTGCCGCCAGCACGGCCGGCCTGGCAGTGATGGCATGTCTGGTCTACGTTCGTCTCGCTGATCTACTCAAGCCGATCGCCTCCGTAGTCATCTGCGCGATTATTGCGATCGGCGTTGTTCGCGGACAGGACAAGCTGGCGGCTACTCGGCATGAGGCGCTCAGTTGGGCCGCTCCGTGGTTCGACGTGCAGCGGTGGGCTCGTAAGCATACGGACAAGGACACGCGTTTTCTGACCCCGCCGGACATGGAGGGCTTCCGTGTGTTCTCGGAGCGACCGGTGGTGGGGGAGTTCAAGGACGCCGCCGCCGTGCTCTGGGACGCTCAGTACGCTGACTACTGGCGTCGATGGGTCCGCTCCTTCCGCGGCGATCCGTATGCAACAGACCTCGCAATCTGGGAACGATTCAGACGGCAGTGGGACCTGCTCGATGCGAGCGCGATCCTAGAGCTGGCCCGCCAGTACGACAGCGACTACGTTGTCTTCCGCAGACCCGATTGGCTTGCATGGCTCGGCGGCAACCGTTTCGAGTATGATGGGCCGATCGCGTACCAGAATGCCCGTTTTGCCGTTGCGCCCGTTCCGCCCATCCCGTCAACACGCGAGAGCCGCGGGCTAACCGAATCCGGCCTCGGCAGTCTCGATGGCCTTTAGCATCCCCTTGGCCTTGTTGATTGTCTCTTTGTATTCGAGCCTGGGAACGGAGTCGGCCACGATGCCCGCGCCAACCTGGATGTAAACCTGATGTGGCTGCCCGGAACGACGGGAGGATCGGTCTGCGGAGTTCGGCGTGGCAGCGCCCGTGATCACCATCGTGCGCAGCGCGATGCAGGTATCCATGTTGCCGGCGAAATCGACGTACCCGACCGCGCCGGCGTACGGCCCGCGACGCGTCGGCTCGAGCTCGTCGATGATCTCCATGGCCCGGATCTTCGGCGCGCCGCTGACCGTTCCGACCGGCAGTGCGGCCCGCAGGGCGTCGAACGCGGTCTTGCGAGGGGCCAACTTGCCCGTCACGTTGCTGCAGATGTGCATCACGTGACTGTACCGTTCGATGGTCATCACATCGGATAGCTGCACGCTGCCCAGCTCGGCGACCCGCCCGACATCGTTACGCCCCAGATCGACCAGCATCACATGCTCGGCACGCTCCTTGGGGTCAGCCAGTAGCTCGCGCTCGAGGGCGAGGTCCTCCTGCTCGGTACGGCCACGACGGCGCGTGCCCGCCAGCGGCCGGTTCGTGATGACGCCGTCCTCCACCCGGCACATGATCTCCGGAGAGCTGCCGACGAGGGTGACCTTGGGACTCTTCAGATAGAACATGAACGGGGAGGGATTGATGACCCGAAGCGCGCGGTAAATGTTGAAAGGATCCGCCAGGGTCTTGACGTGCAGCCGTTGCGACAGGACGACCTGGATGATGTCGCCGGCACGGATGTACTCTTTGCAGGCATCCACGGCCCGCTCGAACTGATCCCGTTCGAAGTTGCTCTCGAAGCTAAGAGTCGGCTCGCCAACCGGATCGATGCGTCCCACCGCAATCGCACCGGGCCGAGCGAGCCGCTCCACGATGCGTTCGATACGTTGACATGCCTGTTCGTAGCCGCCTTCGACGCCGTCGCGATCCACATGTGCGTGGCTAACGACCTTGATCGTCTTGCTGACGTGATCGAAGATGACCATGCTCTCGTAGATGCCGAACAGGAGGTCCGGCAGGTGCCGATCGTCCTGCGGCGCGTGCGGCAGGTGCTCGTAGTATCGGACCATATCGTAGGCGGCGTAGCCGACCGCGCCGCCGACGAATCGCGGCAGTTCGGGCAGGTGCACCGCTTG
>JABAOF010016338.1_pt1 | contig 13585 bp, 14 predicted proteins | sample 7062171 | NCBI WGS metagenome assembly JABAOF01 (sample SAMN14538628, study PRJNA623070) | marine sediment metagenome | biome: marine biome [ENVO:00000428]; feature: marine pelagic biome [ENVO:01000023]; material: deep marine sediment [ENVO:00002113] | place: India: Gulf of Khambhat ...
ATTCAATCTGAAACTCGGGCTGTCCTTGGCGGCCGCTCCGGTGAGATGTTATGCGGATGGCAAATCACCATTTTGATGTGCTTTTCGTTTAACTGCCTCGGCAAATCCCCACTCAACCATTAAACGAGCATCCGGAATTTGTCCTTCCACCCTCTTTAATTGGTCAAAATATCGATCGAAACCATATTGTGAATAGTATTCCTTGATAATTCCAATTGCTACTTCGAGCCCATCCAGATACGCTGTATAAGCATCCGAAGATGTCTGCAAACATTCCTGATATTCTGGCGTGGTGGTCCATTCAGGCAAATAAAATGACCCTGTCTGGGAGATCTTTTCTTCGTGTGCCTTAAGCATTTCATCCGTAATATGTTCTTCATGCCATTCGAAAAAGACTGAGGACGAAATGAAGAATTGCCTTAGACATGGAAGAATTGCGTCTATCAAATTCTGAATTCGATAATCATCGACAATTTGATCGTTCTCCTCCATCTGAACCATTATGCGCTGAATACTATCTATAAACATATTTTGGCCAAATCCAGGATTTCCCATCTGTTGGTATGCATAAATACCCCCGACAGTACTGAATGAACCGGTAATTACTCCCATTGCCCAAGCCAGAAGGACTTCGGGAGTTGCGTCTATTTCATTCCCCTCGACTATTAACTTAGACACAACATCATTTTCCTCTTCGAAGACTTAGCCGGTCTATTTATTAGATCATCCGTATAATGGCCTCGAGCTCATATGCGGCGGATAACTCTTGGATTGTGTGAGTGATGAATTAGGGACGATGATTGGCTACCCACTTTACACAACCGTGTAGCCGTCAGATGCAGTGAGTTGTTATGTTGCATTTACTCTGTCATGAAATGTTTGTACAAGGAAGGACGCTAGCGATCCAGAGACATTCACAGCAAGTTCTGCATGTCTAGGGGATGGCTTGACTGGTGCTTTTCCCTTTCCATGAGCATCGCTCAACAGGTTTCGAACTGATCCTAATCCCTCGACAATGGATTGTGCGCCACCTAATATTCTCTTGAAAACCTCTTCCTGGTACTGGTCCGGTGCCAAAGAGAGAGCATTGGCAATTAATCGATATAGCTTTGGCAGTTTGATGTTATGCTCATATTCAATATCGAGTTCATCGAGTATATGCTTGCATGTACTTTCCAAGAGTGTCCTAGCAATTGTTATCGCACCTTCAGGATCATCCCGACGTCTAGCTAGCGCCTTGGCCCACACAAATTGAACACCATCAAAATCTTGCGATTTAAGGGCTTCAGAAACTATGTCATCAAGAGGCGCATCTGTTGTCTTGGCAAGACGGCCTAGGAGTGGACCAAATTGCTCCCACAAGTATGTTCGCCGCTCTTTGTAAGAATCATGAGTTGATGTAATAACTTTCCAGCACTCATCCAGGTCGTCATTCGCCCTGACTATGGTTGGTAAGTGTGGAGATACATTCGGATGGTTGAGTAACTCTGTTCTAAGCTCTTTGTACTTCTCTTTAGGATTTGAAACTTCCTGAGTGTTCGTGACATGTCCAACCATGATTCTATAGAGCTTATTGACCTTGCCAAAAAGTGACTGCTCATCCATAGATTACCTTAAAGTCCTTGCAGCATAACGGCCTCGAGCTGAGCGGCCCGCTTTCACCTTCGATCATACACTAACTCTACGAAAATCCGGCTGAATCTCGGGTCCGCTCCAGCGAGTTGTTAGGCGCACCGAGAGTGGATGATGTAAACTGACGAGTTGTAGACGCTCCCCGGGCCGTGACATCTGATGAATCTCTTGTCAGCAGACACGAACGATTGACAGAGAGCGACCTCGGAGAGCAAGTAATCGTAGCCCTCAATACCGCCGCCAGGGTGGGAGCGAAGCAGTCCATGCCACACGCCGCCTCCGCTCACTGCGAACCTCGGGGGCGTTGGAGAAGCGCCTTCGGTCAACGAGGGATACCCCACAGGTAGATCTTCTGCAGGTAGTCGGCAGACACCAAAAGCTGGCCATCGGGTGAGAAAGCTACCGCGGTCACCTCATCGCCATGTCTCAAGGAGACCAGCATCTTCCCGCTGGCAGCATCCCAAAGCTTGACAGTGCGGTCGCAGCTTGCTGAAGCCACCAGGCTGCCGTCTGGGGAAAAATCGACGCCATACAAACCGTTAGAATGCGTCATCGTCTGCAGCATCTGACCGCTGGCGAAATCCCACAGGCGTACCGCATAATCGGTGCCCACCGATACCAGCCATTTACCATCCGGCGAAAAGGCGAAATCATGAACATCATTGCCTGTGCCATGAGCCAGTCTGCGGGCCACCTGACCGCTGGCGACATCCCACAGCCTGATCCGGCCATCATGCCCGCTGTCGACCAGCCACTTCCCATCAGGCGAAAAGACAAGATTGAACGAATCATCACCAGTCTGCGATTCGAAAGTCCGCAGCAATTGTCCGCTGGCCACATCCCAAATCTTGATTGGCCGCCCGCCACTTACAGCGAGTAATGTCGCATCTGGAGAGAAGGCCGGGTGCAGGCCCAGCGGATCGAGCCTGTGGATTGGTTGCTGGCTTTTCACATCCCAAATCGTTTGCCCGGTAGCCACCAGGCGACTGTCTGGCGAGAAAGCGAAGCTATTGAGATCGCTTTCCTGGATACCCAGTTCAAAGAGCTGTTGGCCGCTGGCCGCATCCCAGATGTCGAGGCTGTCCCCATCCGCCGATGCGAAGTAAATACCGTCTGCCGAAAAGGCCAGGGTCCACACCCTGCCCTGGGCATCCTCGAGGGTGCGCAAGAGCTCCACCTGCGCGGCGCTATCCAGTGTGATAGGCAGGATATCAGCAATACCCATGGTCTGGGAGGAGGATAGCGCCGGCGTCGGTGTCCGTGGCGCCTGTGTCGGCGTCATGGTTGGTGTGGACAGGTCGGTGGACAGGATAGGAACCGGTGTTCCGGTCTTGGGCGATACGCAACCCGTGAAGAGAAGCATAAGCGCTAGCAAAGTGCTGACTATGAGATTGTGTTTGAACTTCATGGGTGTCACCAGATTGCTTTCTCCGCAATGGGCAGAAGCCCAAACAGTGAATCCATATGTGCCTCCTACATACTCGATCTGAGTAAACGCGCCTAACGGCTCCCGGATGATCGGTCCGGTTTGACGCCGAGCGGGTTCAAAATCGGCCGCGCACCGGGTCCGATCCATCCGGACGTTAGACGGATCTTATGCTCTCATCCTTCGAATGAATAGCAAATCTATACATGTCATGCGAAGAAATGGCCTCAATTTCATCCCCATGGACCATCATCAAGTTCTTAAGCTTGGGTCCATGATCTCCCAACATTCCCCTAACAAGCCAGCTAGGTAGGATTTTGGCGGTGTGATGACTACTTGGAAAATTATGAATATCGGAATCTGGGTGAATGGGACCTGCGGCATCTCCGCATTGGAAGAGCCATCCTTCGCCAAGGCGGATCGCCACACCACAGTGTCCTGATGTATGTCCTGGCAGAGGAACGAAGCGGATTTCAGGATCCCGGTCTTCCCAGATTTTCAAACTCGAAAAACCGAACCAATCCTCAAATTCGCGATCATGAATTACCCAGTTGGGATTATGTGCCCAGTGAGATCTATCGTATGCGCGTTCCATCAATCGCCGTGGATTCATGCCAGCTTTGAATTCTTCATGATAAATGTGGACTCTCGCGTCGGGAAAATCTGGGAGCCCACCAGCGTGGTCTAGATGGAGATGTGTTAGGACGATGTCTTTCACGTCCGATGGAGATAAGCCCAGCGCTTGAATCTGAGAGAATGCAGTTTCGGATGGATCTCCAAGAGCACCAACCCACCACGCAAAGAGCCTCATTAGCAGGCTGGGATGTAAGTAGTCCTGACGGCCAAAACCGCTATCGATCAGAACGAGACCCCGATCAGTTTCTAAAAGCAGGCAATAAACCATTGAATCGATCTTCGGGAATTTGGCCCTCAAGGTTCCACAGTTGAGATGATGCACTTTCATCCATTATTCCTTGATAAGTCCGTCTAACGGCTGCGAGCTGAACGGCGCAGCATGGATACATCGTACAGGGAATCGCGCTGAGGCTGCGTCCGCTCCAGCGAGTTGTTAGCTGCCGCCTGAAATCGACCAGAGGGACACACTCCACCAGATGAGTCCTATGCCTGACAAGGTCAGACCAATGAATGTGATGATTTGGTTAACTGGGCGGAACGCCGTTCCGAGGAAACCAATCATGAAGAGCACAGACGCGATCACCGGGAATACGCCGACCATGATCGTTGATATCCCAAACAGGATCTCTCCTATCAGAAAGATGGAAAATGAGATATAGGTTGCCCGCATAGCATTGCTGGCGCCAAGCCGAGACTTTTCATCTTCGGAGAGATTCGGCGAATAAAAAGCGCCCCAATAATCAATGCACGCTATCAATGCAAGTCCTAAGAAGACTACTACGTACGCCACAAAGCCGAAGATGCCGGCATCTTTCGCTTGCCACAAGTAGAAGCCAGTTAATCCAAATAGCCCGATCAGAGCACCGAGGAAATTGAAAACTGTTCCTCTTGTTGTTTTCATGAGATCGGTGAATACCGTACCTAGGATGATGCAACTTCCCGCGATGGTACCCGCGAGCGCACTGAAACTAAATAGAGTTGCTGTAGACATTGAGGCCTCCTTAGGAGCATAGTATGGTGCTGCTATTCACCTGATGTCATGCGATTCGTTGCTACATCTGTAGAGTGCCAAATTGTGATGAAGAGACGACGAGATCCTAGTAGGCGCAAGATCTCATCATTCCAGACTTGGCTATCATTAACAACTAGACAAATCCGAGACCCTCCATTCAGGCAGCTAACGTGCACGAAGTGAGCGGCGCTCCCCGCCCCATCCTTTCATTCTCGCGTATCCCACGCCCATATTCAATCTGAAAATCTAGTTATACTCGGCGCCCGCTCCGGTGAGGTGTTAGGCCGCACAGTTGAGAGCTATCATGGGCCCAACTCACCACCAGACTTGTACCACTTCAACGCTTCATCGCCGAAATAACCATCCAGGTCATTGTGCCTTGAATAGTTACGACGTATCCAACGCGCCAATCTCTCATACCACTTCGCGAACCTGTCACCTTTATAAATGAACTCATCATCTCCAAGTGCATACATTTCTGCCCAGATACGACCTTTTATAAGTAGATTCTTGTTATTAATAAATGAACGAGACAATTGGATTACAGGCGCATTCATCTCATCCAAGAAGTAGGCGATTTCACCAGTCTCAACATAGTCCTTTTGAACATCATCATGCTTCCTCAACCGAGTTTTTCTGACATTCTGCTGCTCAATCGGAAATTTTGTGTTCCAAATAACTAGACTCCATTCGTCTGTAGGTAGGGGTAGTTCCCTTCCCAATAGATTTAACTCAGGTGTGTCCGATCGGGGAAATATAAATACTGTATCAGTATTTTTCAAAGTAAAACTAAAGAACTTACTTTCATCTTCAGGCAATGCATAAAACCTAACTTGCCTTCCCATTCAACCACTCCATAATGCAACTCGTCTTGGTAACGAATCGGTCAATGAGTTGGTTTTAATATGGCACAGATCAGTTATGCGGCCTAACGGCCTCGAGCTCATCTGCGGCGGATATCTCTTCGATTGAATGGGCGATGAAGCTGGGACGTTGATTGGCTTTCAACTAGAGACAACCGTGTAGCCGTCAGATGCAGCGAGTTGTTAGGCAGAACCCATGCATCTCAAAACTACTCTTCATCGACTAGAAGGTTTTCAATCGTTAATGCCCAACCAATATAATCAAAACCTTCAAGAAACCATTCAGAAATTAAATGATAATCACCAATCACGTCCGAAGAACTTCCAAGTGCAGGAATATCATCAAGCCAAACCAGAATCTGGGCTTCTGTGCGCTTATCCTGTACAACATCCGACATTGAATCTCTTATCCAATCACCGATTAAATAAACTCTGCTACTATTCTGCGGCATGCCCGCAAGAATTACTGCGTCTAGGAATGGAGCTGAAATCTCACAGTTTCTTTCATCATTTTGAAGTTCGATTGTCGCCAGTCCACTACCTGATCCAATTGGAACAGTTATCTCAAATTTCCTAGCATTGCATTCGAGTGCCGGAAGACCCCTCTCAACTAGAGAATCCTGAATACTCTCTATTGTTGGCCCATAGTGAGGCTCCGGGGTATTCGTAGGAGATGGTGATGGCTCAGGTGTGGAAGTTATTTCAACCACCACCGTTTCAACTACAAACGTCGGTTGCGAACATCCAACAAGAAAAGTAGTGCAACAGTAAAACAATATTTTTGTGAGGCGATTTATCTCACGAGAGATATTTATCATTCTGCCCTCATAATTAAGACTTTAGTTCTGCCTAACATATGATTCTTTTGCAATAATGCACGTTTATTTCCAATACTTAGAATCCAGAATATCTCCTAATTTCCCCTTCAATCAAGGAGGTAACCCGGCAAAAATGCCAGAATATCTCCCAAAATGGAGGTAATCAAGCAACGCAATTCTAGCTTACAGCAATTTCAAGGGCGCCTCAATTAGAAAATGCCTTCTCCTTGAGCATTCCATAGCGAGACAAGATAAATCTCCGGTTTTTCTGTAATTCCCCACGCACACTCTGCAACTTTTCGGTCTTCACTACCATATACTAAATGAAAGGAGCAACATGCCCCGTGGGCACTATAGACCGACGATCCTTGATCCCCGCCATTGGTCTCACCGCGATTCTCATCGCACTGCTGGAATGTGGGAACGAAACGCCACCACCAACCATCGCAGCACCAACGATCCCTGCACCCTCACTCCCACCGAAGAGACTAAACGAACCCCCCTCGCCACAACTCATCGAGGGTTTCGATGATGGCATCGACGGCTGGCAAGGCGTTTCCGAGAACGAGAGCCTCTCGGAGAGCACTTGGCATCCAGATGGATTTCTTCAATGGCACGTCGAAGTGTCTCCAGAAGGGATCGCCGGGATCTACCACAATTGGCCTGATCTCGCATCAGCAGAGGGGATAACCATCCGTTTGGAGTCTACCGATCGATCAACACTTCTCATCCTTGGAATCCACGAAGCGGACGAGTCGGCCTACGGCGTCGTGCTCCCAGTTGACCCCGATGAAGTGACCGAGTTCACTATCGGTTTCGATAGCTTTGGCCTTATGACCGATAGCGAGGACGAGAATGTGCATTTGGACTACGACCAAATCACCTCCATGAGCCTGGTGGATTTCACCGGCTTCATCTCGACGCCGAAACCAAATACAGTTCTCATTGACGAGATCGTCCTCTGGCATGGAGTTCCCGAAACCGCCAACGTTGGATGCGCTGCTGCAGATACAAAGTCCACCAACAAACCATTCAATGTTGGTGTGGACGCGAATTTCACCCCTCAAGGCGAGGATCCATACACAGGATACCGGGTAGGCGACAAATACGTGGATCCGCTGGAGCTTTTCGCGGTCAACGGCGCGAACGCCTTTCGACTCAGGTTGTGGGTTGGCGAACGCGGGGAATCCAAACTGGACTACGCCACCGAGTTGGCGAAACGAGCCCAGGACACGGGATTGCGTCCTTACTTGGTCATGTTCCTATCAGAGGATTGGGCTGATATCAACAAACAACCGGCTCCAAAGAAATGGTCGAGCTTGTCGATCGAGGATCGCGCCGATGCCATCCGGGATTATGCAGCTGAGACCACTCAACACTTCCTCGATGAAGGCATCGATCTCGAGTTCTATGAGATCGGAAACGAAATTGACTACGGGATTGCAGGGATCTTTGCGGACACGGGTCATCCGCGTGATCCCCATTCATTACGGCAGAGGGTCTGGCCGGAGGAAGCGAGGCTCATCCAAGCTGCTATTGAGGGTATCCACCAGGTTGACCCGGAGGCTCCCACCATGCTTCATATCGCAACCGGCTGGTCGCCGAGTTTCGCGTTAGCCTTCTTCAGTGAGATGGAAGCGTTGGGCGTTGACTATGATTACGCAGGGCTCTCATACTATCCCGCTTCCTTTGGACCTCCCTTGGTGGATCAGTTTTGTAAAACGCTGGAGCGGCTGAGCGATGAAATCGGGATACCCATCGTTATCGCTGAATCAGCATACCCGGCCGAGGTGCCTTCTGGCGGCATGTTCGGCGATTGGAGGCGCTCGTTGCCCGGGTACCCACTGACGGAAACTGGACAAGCTGCCTGGCTAAATGATTTGTTAACCGGAATGCGTAGTCGCGGGGATATCCTGGGCGTATATGTCTTCAGCCCTGAGTTCTGGTTCAGCGGTGAACTGTGGAGCCCATTCGCACTCTTTGACGGCGATGGGGTGGCTCGTCCAGCTATAGCCTCCTTTGATTACCTCCCCCCACTTCAGTCCCCTACTCCTACATCATCGGCGACAGATTAATCAAATCCCCTGCTGTCCATTCAATTGCAGTTGAGTAGCAACTGAAAGATGAAGATTCTTTGTGTGGGTAAATCCTTTAATGGAATATGGATGAGCACTCAATTAACTACCTCTCGCCATCTACCAATTCCCGTTGACTTGCAAATAAAGGTTGATCCGATATGATCAAGATCGTCCCTCGAAAACACACTCGGATTTGATCTGTTTACGACGATGTCGTGGGGAGAATGCCATGCACAAGGAAATGGAAGGCAAGATACGGATATTAACCGCCGTAGCATGCATTATCATCGCAACCGCGTGCACCACGACCAGTTCGGTGGCGCCCACTAGGGTGCCTGCATCACCAGAAGTAATCCTCACACTCCCCCCGCTTCCAACACCCTCGCCGACGCCGACACCACCAACCTTGCCTCCATTGCGGATCAACTTGAATGAAGGTGATGTCTACCGAATTCGCATGAACGCGACTCAGGAGCTTTCCCAGACTGTGAATGATCAAGAGCAGAACACGCTGCAATCATTCGGGTATGAATACGTCTATTCCGTTCAGGAGGTTGATATCGAGGGCAATGCCCACATTGACGTCGTGTATGATTGGGTCCTTTACGAACAAAATGGTCCTATGGGAAGGGTCCATTATGACTCATCTGATCCAAGCGCCGAGGTCGATCCCACAGCTTTGGCATTCAGTGGATTGGTGGGGAACGGATTCTCGATGATCGTATCGCCCCAAGGAGAGGTCCTGGAGATCAGCGGGCTCAACGAGATGTACGCAGGAATGCTTGGGAAGATGGAGCTCCCAAATGCGGAAGCGCGCGCAGTGTTGGAACAGATGCTTACACAATTATTTGGAGAGGAAGGTTTGAAGGAAGAAATGAACAGTACCCTCTTCGAATTTCCCGAGGAAGCAGTTCAAGTTGGCGAATCCTGGACGGATACAACGGAAACCTCACTCATCATGCCCTTTACTATTGAAAATACTTACACGCTGCATTCCTACGAACATCCTATAGTGACGATCGCTGTGTCCTCAATCATATCGACCGACCCTGAAGGTTCCATAGCGGAACTAGGTGGTATTGAGTTCCGTTACCTCTTATCTGGCGAACAGGAGGGGATCGTTGAGATCGACGTCGAAACGGGGATGACCACGCGGTCCCAAATTCAACAAGTGATATCCGGCGATATGATCATGAATCAGGAAGGGACGGAGTTCGTTATTCCGACGACCATCCGCTCAGACGTCGACTATAAGGTGACCAAGGAGGCATAAGGAAGAGGTCCATTGCTTCTCAGGGGGGTTGGGTGTTACAGCCCAACCCGCTTGTGGTCCCCGTGTGCTGGAGAGCGAACTAATACCTCCACCAAAAGCACCCATCGTATCCCCATGCGACACGATTTTCGCCTAATTTGCCAGGCCATATTCCCTGGAAACCAGCGGTATACTTAAACCATTGGTGGGAAGGAGGGATTTTCACCCATGAAGCTACATGTTGGTCAAGAAGCTCCTGATTTCACATTACCCAGCCACCTGGAAAAGGATGTGACACTGAGCAATTTGAGGGGGCAGAACGTCGTTCTGGCATTCTTCCCTCTTGCCTGGACCCCCGTCTGAACGGCTCAAATCCCCTCTTACGAAGCCGAAAAGGCCAGATTCGTGGGGATGGATGCCCAGGTCCTGGGCATTAGCGTTGATAGCGTACCTTGTCTTGTTGCGTGGGCTGAAAGCCTCGGTGGGATTTATTACCCACTTCTGAGCGATTTCTGGCCTCACGGTGCGATCGCCGACCTATACGGTGTTTTGAAGTCCGATGGTCGCTCGGAACGTGCTTTATTCATCATCGACAAAGAGGGCGTCATCCAGTACATCGATATCCATGATATCGATGACCAGCCCGATAATGAGGTTCTCTTCGCTGAATTCCGCCGTATCGATCCCGAAGCTGCCGCAAAGGCACCGCCAGAGCCCCAAGCGGTGGAATTGCCTCATGGTGGCATTGTAATGTACTGCACGAAATGGTGCTCGGATTGCCGTGATGCACGAAAGTGGTTGAATGAGCGGAACCTCAATTACGTTGAGGTCGACATCTACAACGTACCGGGTGCTCGAGAACAGGTTCGAAGCTGGGGCGACGGGCATGTCATATCTCCCACATTCGATATCGACGGTACGATCATCCTCGACTTCGATGAGGAGAAACTGAAGCAGGTATTGGGTCGGTAAGTGAAGATGGAACCATCAAAAAGAGAGTCTCGTTATGAAACTCTCTTTCGATTCATCGGAAATGAGTGTATTCGTTCCTTTACCCACTCAATCCAGAGCAGCGTAGATTTCTTGATTGAACTCAAATCCTCCTGAAGAAGTAACCTCCTTGGAGTAGCAAGGAAGAATCACAACTTGCTAAACCGGCGGTTTGAACTCCGGTTAGTAGCACATTGCCTGTGTAAGGATACGCGATCTCTTGGAGTAGCACCATGAAGAAGCTGATTATGCCGTTATCTCTCGTCTTCTTCGCCCTTTACTTTACCGGCTGCCGCGCCACCGATACCCCCACAGAGGTGCCCGCAACGCATACGGAAACACTGGCACCACCAACGGAGATCCCCGCCTCACCCACAATTACGCCTTCACCGACCCATACACCAAAGCCAACCCAAAAGCCAAGTCCCACCAAGCCGCACATTTCGCCACCCGCAATTGAAGAGGCTGGACAGCTTTGGGTGAATCCCATCGATGGCGCGGAGATGGTGGGCGTGCCTGGTAGTGAATTCATCATGGGCAGGGACGATGGGAACGCGGATGAGGGGCCAGCGCATATCGTTTATGTAAGCTCCTTTTACATCGACAAATATGAGGTGACTAACGCCCAGTATAGACAGTGCGTCGAAGCTGAGGCATGTTCTCCACTGCTAAAGACCTTTTATTATGATGATCCCGCCAACGACCAGCATCCAGTGGTTAATGTTAAATTGGAATGGGCACAGCAGTACTGCTCATGGGCTGCGAAGCGGCTTCCTACCGAGGCCGAGTGGGAGAAAGCCGCGCGCGGGACGGACGGTCGGACTTACCCTTGGGGTGAGGGAATCGACTGTGAACACGCCCATTACAAGGAATGTGGCGGTGAAACCGCACCTATCGGTACAAAAGCGAAAGGAAACAGCCCCTACGGAGCCATGGACATGGCGGGGAACGCGTGGGAATGGGTATCGGATATTTATGAGGAAGACTACTATCAATCCTCCCCTGAGAAGAACCCAAAAGGACCCGATAAAGGGTACATCTGGGTATTTCGCGGGGGTTCCTGGAGTGAATCAGGGGACATTCTCCGCTCAACCTATCGCACCTGGTACGAACCGGACGCACAGTACTACAACCTGGGCTTTCGATGCGTTTTTGGCTGGTGATGATGGTCCGATCCACATAAATAAAGCAGGTGTCCACCCGCTCAATGCGCGTTGATATTTCTCCGGATTTTCCATCCCCATTAAGATTCCATCAAGATTCGAATGATAAGCATGAATAGAAGCCTCCTATGAACTTAAGGAGTTGGCATGAGTTCCGAACTTCTATTCATGCGCCTTCCGCGTTTCACCCGCGAGGAAATTGAAGCTGCAGTTTCGGATAACGATCGCAGTAAACTCATCTATGTTTGCTTATCCGCTGCATATCACGGCGGCGATTGGAAGTACGCCCAAGATCTGAGTATTTCGCTATCGAACCATCAGGATAAAACAGTGCGGGGCAATGCAATTTTGGCATTGTCCTATATCGCCCGCTCCCACAAGATGTTAGAGAAACACCTGGTCGAGCCCATACTACTGCGAGCGCTTCGGGATGAGGAAGAGGAATTTCGAATGCGCGTCATGGATGCCATCGAGGAAATTAATGAGGTTATGGGATGGGATATTGCTGAGATGCTGCTGGAAACAAGACGGAAAAACACCTAGACAACCAGATCTTTCGGGATCATCTCGAGATACCGACCTCCATCGGGTGCACCTATCAGGGAATACAAATTGAAACGGGGCTCAATCTGTTATATGATGGATGCAACAAAGAAGAACCTCATCCACTAGAATTGATGAGGACGAGCCTCGGCGTGGTGGGGGCCAGGCGCATACATCAAAACATCTAGCCCGACTTCACGCGAGGTTGGGCTGTGATTATTTAATCCTAAACCTCTCGTGTGCTACCACTAACCCTCCGCATCTATACATCATTCGACAGTATCACATGATCTATTCTGGTTTCGAGGCTGAACATCCCATCAAGCGAAACCAACCCCAAACCAAAAGAGGAGGAATGCAATGGCGAAAGTAACAAGAAGTATCGTAATCGACGCGCCAGTGGAGAAAGTTTTCGAATATCATACCGATCCTACAAACAATCCTGAATATTGGCCCAGCTTCCAGGCGGTCATGGACATTGAAGAAAATCCTGCTGGGGGTAAGAACTTCGGTTGGACCTACAAGATGGTCGGCATCAAGCTTGAAGGAACCACAAAAACCGTTGAATATATTCCCAACGAACGCTGGGTTACCAAGACTGAAGGCGGCGTCGAGAGCACCTTTACCTATACGTATGAACCAGAGGGTGATGGAACAAAGTTGAGTATGGAAGTAGATTATTCAATTCCTGTTCCGGTTGTTGGCAAGCTCGCGGAATCCGTCGTTATCAAGACGAATGAGCGTGAAGCAGATACAGTTCTTGGCAATCTGAAGGACATTCTGGAGGCATAACACTTCAGAAGCGTAACGGGGTGACTTTCGCAACATCGACAAATCGACGGAGGGGTTGTTCCCCTCCGTCGATCCTTTACACTGAAGTACAGTCAGGTTCCTTTCGTACCAGGAAAAGTCAAGATTGATGGTTCAGGATTTTGGATCTTCGCCGAACTCCAAGTGCTCGAGCTCTCGAACCATGGACTGCAGCATAGCCAAGTGGGCAAAGAACCTCAGGAAATATGGCCATAAGGCAATCATCATTATCCACTCGCCCAAAGACGCCTCGACCCGAAATCCTCTCATTTGTCGCACTACTAGCAGTGCCCCAATCAAGCAGTAAGTGAGTAGAACAAGGACCAGCCAAAACATCGAACCTACCTTTGTAAAAACAGATA
>JABAOF010007594.1_pt2 | contig 13582 bp, 15 predicted proteins | sample 7062171 | NCBI WGS metagenome assembly JABAOF01 (sample SAMN14538628, study PRJNA623070) | marine sediment metagenome | biome: marine biome [ENVO:00000428]; feature: marine pelagic biome [ENVO:01000023]; material: deep marine sediment [ENVO:00002113] | place: India: Gulf of Khambhat ...
CATGGCCTTCGTTGGCCCTCTTTCAAGCATTGTGATCGCCCTATTCTTCTGGCTCATATCATTCCTCTTTCGTGGTTTCAGCCAGCCCCTTTGGGCGCTTACACGATATTTGGGCCTCATTAACCTCATCATTGGGATCTTCAATCTCATTCCGGGTTTTCCCATGGATGGAGGTCGTGTACTCCGGGCCATTATCTGGAAGATAACGGGAAATCTGAGGAAATCCACCCATATTGCCTCCGTGGCGGGTCAGGTAATGGCCTTCCTGTTCATCATGTCTGGCATCTTCCTGATTTTTAGTAGGGTATTCTTCAATGGCATCTGGATGATTTTCATAGGGTGGTTCATTCACAGTGCAGCGGTCAGGGGATATAAACAGGTGGTTACGAAGGATATGTTGAAGGATGTGAGGGCCAAGGACCTCATGAATCGGGAGTTTGAGACTATCTCCAGCGATCTCACCCTCCAGCAACTCATCGATGAGTATATCCTCAAAAGGCGCCAGCGAGCTTTTCTGGTATTCGACGGGGGGCAACTCCAGGGGATCATCAGCCTGGATGATGTGAAGAAGGTGCCCAAGGAGAAGTGGGCTACCACCAGTGTTGGCGAAATCATGACCCCAAAAGAGAGATTGGAGACCGCCTTTCCCGAGGATGATGGTACCAGCGTCCTCGCCAAACTGACGGCCAAAGATGTAAACCAGGTCCCCGTAGTCAAAGGGGATAGAGTCGAGGGTATGCTCTGCCGGAGCGACGTGTTGCAATTTCTTCAGCTGCGGACGGAACTAGGAGTTTAGCGATAGCGTTTCATCCTCATGGGTTTTCCCTCAAGGGCCGGTTCTTCCCTGAATTCCCTCCGCTGACGCTTCCCCGAAAAGGAGAAATTTCAAGGGGTTATAACCGCTCTCCCTTAGAGGCCTTCCTTGACAATGCGCCCATTGATCATTATTCTTTACCTGGAGCGGAGGGCCTTTCCCCTTCCTTATCTCTTTTTGGTACCCCTTCAATATCCGCTGAAAAAATGGCGGGGGCGAGGTGGGGTTTAGGGGAGACCCCCTTTCGGCCCTGAGCCCGCGACGAGACTCTGGAGGAAAATTATTCGATGGAAAATCAAATGGCGGTCCTGGAAGAGAGCAAACCTTGGGGTGGGTTCTTAGTTCTCGAGGATCGCCCGACCCATAAGGTCAAGCGGATTTGGGTCCACCCGGGACAGCGTTTGAGCTATCAGAAGCATTTCAAGCGGGCGGAACACTGGGTCATACTGGAAGGCAGGGCTATGGTTACCCTTGATGGAAAGGAGATTATTCTACGCCAGGGTGAGTCGGTTGATATTCCGCTCGAAGCTGCCCACCGAATCGAAAACATCGGCGTTACTCAACTCACCTTCATCGAGGTTCAAAGAGGGGATTACTTCGGGGAGGACGACATCGTCAGGCTGGAAGATGATTACGGCCGGGTGCCGCAGGAGTAATCCACAAGGGTTGAATCCAAGATGCTTCGGTGAGTTCTTGACTGAAGCGAGAGGGACGAAATTGGAAGAAAGGGAACTGGAGGCCTCATTAAGTGAACACATAGAACGACGGAATTATGCGGCTGCCGCATCGATAGCCCAACAGCTGGCAGAACCCCAGGAGAGGATTAAGGAGCTTCAGGAAGCAGCCATCAAGCAGTATATCACGGAATATCGAAACGCCCGGGGGGCAATTGCCCTGGTCCAAGAATTCCGTTTCGCGGATGACGAAATCGACCGACTCTTCGAGGCCATAATCGAAGAGGCAAGGGGAAGCGGGGAGAAAAGACCCTCGTGGGCCGGTAGACGCTACGATGTCAAAACCATGAAGTATCTCGACATAGAGGACTGGATCGCCCACTACGGAAGGGAGTTAAGAAGGGCGGGAAGCCACTAAAGCACGCCGAAGCCCCACCAACAGGATTGCACGTTAAACAGATCTGATCTCCTGCCGCATGAAGACCCCGTAGGAAAACCCGAAGCAGATCAGGGTTAGCGCTACCAGCGAGACAATGTAAGGCCATACCACGAGGATGCTCTGGGTCAGTGGTAGCGGGCTTTGAAAACGTGACGCGGACAATCGCTCTATGGGGCCCATCAAAATGAGCGATTTGGTGGTCTTCTGCATAGGATTCATCACGGTGGCAGTGGCATCGCTGTAAAGCCCCATGGGCGAGGACAACCTTACCCCCTCCATGATCCGGGCGTGCCGAACAACGGTCTCGGAGTCCGAACCGACCTGATTGACGGGTGCAAAGGCCTTGGCTAAGGTGGGGGGGCCGATTAAGGTGAAAATGAAGAAGAATACCCAGACAGCTATGGATGCCAGAGCCGATGTGGCGATGCTTCGGAAGACGATGGACGACAGCATGGCTATTCCCAACCAGAAGGAGACGTATATGATGCTGATGACCAGATAGATGATGATTCGCCAGACCTCTTCGATGCCCGGAACTACGCCCAATAACAGAAGTCCGAGGCCGGAGATGACCAGGACGATGGAGACGAGCATGATGGCAATGGTTGTGATGCCAGCGAGGAATTTGCCGTTGATGACCGAGTCTCGAAATATGGGTTGGGAGATCAACTTGCTCATCGTCCCGGTGCTTAATTCTCGATTGATGGAGTCGAAGCCGAGTACAATACCGATGAGGGGAAAGAGAAAAGCCACAAACCAATCAAGGGACAACCATGCTCCGCTTGTGAAGAGCATTAAAAACACAAGCTTCGGCTTGGTGATGCCCTCGAGCTCCTCCCTCAGGCTTACACCAGTCATGTAGGTGGAGATGAGGCTCACCATGGCGATGAGGGCGAAGAGGATGATAAACCGGTAGCTGCTGAAATGATCCGCCAGCTCCTTCTTGAATACGACCAGGAGACCTTTGGCATCGATTCCCTCGGAAAGGAGCTCACGGAGATTTTCAGAAAATTTACCCATAACTACACCTCATGGAAATACTTCATGTAGATTTGCTCCAGGGTGTACTTTTCCTTGCCCACCCCGAGCTTCTCCTTGGCCAGATCCTCCATCGGGCCCACGGCAACGAGCTTCCCCTTGATCATGATCCCTACACGATGGGATATCCTCTGCACCTGCTCCAGGTTATGGGAGGAAATGAGCATGGTGATCTTCCTGTCGCGACTGAGGGATTGAATGAGCTCGATCATCCGTATCGCGCCGTCGGGGTCCAGGCCCAGGGTTGGCTCATCGAGGAAACAGATATTTGGATCCTTAATGAGCACTTCCGCGATGCCCAGCCGCTGACTCATTCCCCGGGAGAAGGCCCCCATTTTCTTTCCCGCCTCCTCGGAAAGCCCGACGATACTGAGGGCATCATCGATTTTACCGGAGACGATCCCGTCAGGGATTTTGTTGAGGCTCGCGACGTACTGGAGATTCTCCCGAGCGGTCATATCCGGGTAAAACCCTACATTTTCCGGCAGATACCCGACCAGCCTCTTCACCTTGAGGGGTTCCCTGGTGGGGTTGAATCCACAAACCCGAGCTTCCCCCTTTGAGGGTTCGGTGAGCCCAAGGAGCATGAGAATGGTGGTGGTCTTGCCCGCACCATTCGGTCCGAGAAAGCCGAAGATCTCACCTTCTTGGACCTGGAAGGTCAGATCTTCCACCGCGGCCTCCTGGCCGTAGTACTTGGAGAGGTCCCTTGTTTCTATCGCTGTTTGGGCGGCCATGTTTATCTCCTCCCCAACCACGTAAACAGTCCACCGAGCCCTACAATCACCCCAACGATGATGAAGATGCCTATCAATCCCCATGCCGTCGAGGCCTTCACCGTCACCCTCATCTCCATGCTCTTCTGGACCTTTTCCCCGTCGACGTTGATGCCCACGGAATAGTCTCCCACCAACGCCTCTTCGGCGGGGGTGATGGTTACCTCCACCTGTTTGAGCTCGTCCGGTTTGAGGGCCTCGATCTTCTCCGGTTCGAACTTGACTTTCCAGTTTTCAGGCTTGAGGGATACGAACTTGATGTCGTGATTGATGGCCGACCCGGAATTCTTCACGTAGACCGACATATTCGCATCCTTCCCCTTCTGGGCCTCCAGGGAGAGAATACCCGTTGGGGTACCGGCCTCCAGCTTATAGGTCCCCGTGAGAATGACTGTCAGCTTTGCCTCGGCCTTTTCATCGCCCGAACCGACCCGCACATTGACTGGGTACTCCCCCGCCTCGGCCAGCCGTTGGGGTTTGACCTCCACCGCCACGCTCTTGCTCTGATTCTTTTCAAGCCGCAGGCTGGAAATAAATTTATCCTCATAGGCAGGTTTGAAATTGATCTCCCAGTTCTCCGGTCCCTGGGAGATAAGGTTGTATACCCTGTCCTTATCCAGCTTGTTGTCCACCTCGACGGAAAACTCGAATGTGGCATCCGTTGGCCCGCGCAACACTGGGTAAGATGTGGTAATGGTAACGGGCTTCTCCTTTTCCGCTTCGGCCTTTTCGGACACCATTACGGTGATATCTTGCTTTGATGTGAACGCGCCATCTTGAGTTCGCGCTCGTACTGTGAACGCATATTTTCCCGGCTTTACATCCTTCTTTTCGGGTTCGGCAGAAAAGGTCAGGCGTTTCGTTTCCCCGTTTTCTACGTGGGCCCCCGTAACGGTGAAGCTGTATGTCTTGACTTTGGCTGTCCACCCCTTGGGCTTCGAGGTAACTTCGACGTCGATGTTCTCGTCAGCTTTTCCCTTGTTGTAGAGGATCAGGTCCATGCTGACATCTTCGCCAGGCGGTATGATGACGCCGGGAAATTCCGGGGCCATTGCAATTGCCCTCGGCGGTCTCTCATCCTTTTTGCCCTTTTCCTCTTGTGCCAGCACGGATGAAATCCCGACTAGGGAAACCACCATTGCCAGAACCAGAAGAATGAAGAAGATTTGGCCACGTTTTGACCTCTTCATGACAATTTCCCCCTTTCACGTCTCCGTTTAGTTCGTTTGGTTCTTTTCCCTCAGATCAAAGTTTAACCTCCTCCTCATTGAGCTGGGGAAGGCCGGAACTAAAGTAGATCCCCTTTCCCTGGCTCAACTCCTTGATTTTTCCCGAGGGAAAGTTCAAGAAATTTACCGTATAATTGCCCCTAAGTCAACCCTTTAAACCAGTCTCCTGAATTCTCTGGAAATTCCCTGTTGAGATATCTATTTTCCAATAAAAGTAAAGGGTTACAAGAATATATCCCATAAAATTCAGGAAACTCCTGTTTTAACGGTTTCGGTATCCCCGGAATGCCAAGAATCTATTTAGGGTTCCGTTTTCGCGTCAATCGTGAACACAAAATGATGAGCAAAGGTGGGAGCAAGAAGAAAGCCCCCACCTTTGGGATTTAATTCTCGATTTATCCCCGCCGTCAATACATCCCGCCTCCTGGAGGCATGGGCGGCATGGGGGCTTTCTTCTCCGGCTTCTCCGCTACCATAGCCTGGGTAGTTATCATCAACGATGCCACGCTGGCCGCATTTTGAAGGGCCAATCTGACCACCTTCGTGGGATCGATGATGCCCCGCTTCATCAGATCCGAATACTCCTCCTTGGCCGCATCGAATCCATAGGCACCCTTCTCCTTCTTCACGTGCTCCGTGACCACTGAGCCATCGTGACCGGCATTGTGTGCAATCTGGCGAATGGGCTCCTCCAAAGCTCGCTTCACGATGTTCACCCCCGTCTGCCTGTCACCATCCAGCTTCATCTTATCCAGAGCGGACAGACACCTCAGGAAAGCAACTCCACCCCCAGCGACAATTCCCTCCTCCACCGCTGCACGAGTGGCATTGAGGGCATCCTCCACGCGGGCCTTTTTCTCCTTCATCTCCGTCTCCGTGGCAGCACCAACATTGATCACCGCAACACCCCCAACCAACTTCGCCAGTCGCTCCTGGAGCTTCTCCCGATCATAGTCACTGGTTGTCTCATCAATCTGGACGCGAATCTGTTTTACTCGCCCCTCCAAAGCACTGCTTTCGCCCATCCCTTCAATAATGGTGGTGTTGTCCTTGTCGATACGCACCCGCTTGGCTCGGCCCAAATCCTCCATCCTCACATTCTCTAACTTAACGCCGAGATCCTCGGAGACGACTTGACCACCTGTGAGAATGGCGATGTCCTCCAACATGGCCTTGCGCCTATCGCCAAAACCTGGAGCCTTGACCGCCGCACATTTAAGGGTTCCTCGAATTTTGTTTACCACTAAGGTAGCCAAGGCCTCCCCTTCCACGTCCTCCGCAACCACGAGAAAGGGTCTACCCGCCCTGGCCACCTGCTCTAACAAGGGCAACACGTCCTTCATGTTGCTAATCTTCTTTTCGTGTAACAGGATGCAAGGATCTTCCAGCTCTGTCTCCATCTTCTCCGCATCGGTCACGAAGTAGGGCGATAGATACCCCCGATCGAACTGCATCCCTTCAACGATATCCAAGGTGGTCTCCATCGCCTTTGCTTCTTCAACGGTAATTACCCCCTCTTTTCCCACCTTGTTCATGGCCTCGGCAATGATGTTGCCAATGGTCTCATCGTTGTTGGCCGAGACGGTACCAACCTGAGCGATCTCCTGCTGATCCTTTGTTGGTTTGCTCAAATTCCTCAGCTCCGCGACCACCGTTTCAACGGCCGCGTCAATACCTCTTTTGACATCCATGGGGTTAGCACCGGCGGCCACTACCTTGTACCCCTCCCGGAACATAGCCTGCGCCAGAACGGTGGCCGTGGTTGTGCCGTCACCCGCCGTATCGCTGGTCTTGCTGGCCACCTCACGGACCATACGGGCGCCCATGTTCTCGAATTTATCCTCCAGGTCGATCTCCTTTGCCACCGTCACCCCGTCCTTGGTTACCGTTGGTGAGCCAAAGGACTTCTCCAGAATGACGTTTCGCCCCTTCGGCCCCAAGGTGACCTTTACCGCATCGGCCAAAGTGTTCAGACCATCCAGAATGGAATTGCGCGCGTCTTGATCAAATTTGAGTTCCTTGACTGCCATTTTAATCCCTCCATTTCCTTATCGTTTATTTCTCTATCACACCCAATACGTCATCTTCCCTCATGATCAAATGCTCCTCGCCCTCGATCTTCACCTCCGTCCCCGCATACTTGCCGAAGAGGATCCGGTCTCCTTTTTTCACATCAAGGGGCCTGACCTTACCATCCTCCGATACCTTGCCCTTTCCAACCGCAACCACCTTACCTTCTATTGGCTTTTCCTTGGCCGTATCAGGTATGATAATCCCTCCTTCTGTCGTTTCCTCCTCCTCAATCCGTTTGACCAAAATACGATCCTGAAGCGGTCTGATATTCATGGTCCTTTCTCCTTTCCTGACGAATTTTCTCGAGCCTCCTCAGCTCTTATCGGGAAAAACCCCCTAAACCTATTGAGATATCATGGGACAATGGAAAAATACGAATTGCATTTATGAAAGGAATCATATTTTCCAAAAATATAATCATTCCCTTAGGCCATGTCAAATCTCCTCACGCATTTTGAGATAATTTTCATACCACGGTTTTTCCAAGAGCCTCTGCTATCCAGAAAGATCTTCTCGTCACTGAATATCCGAGTATCCCCGGTCGACTGAGAAATAATAAGTGCCACCGCACGGGTTACGACGGGAATGGAAATCAGGTCTTTCCCTATGGGGGTTAGAACACAGCTTCAAGTCCCGCAATCCAGTTCCTTTCGGGAGCGGGATAGAAGTTACGAACCGTCGGAAACCCGCCAAGAACTGCAAATTCGGAATACTTTTCGTCTGTAATATTGTTCACCCCAACAAAGGCCTGAATCCATTTCCAATTATAGGAGACCCTGGCATCGATGGTGTGGTATTGTTCCAGTTTTCTAAATTGGTTGGCTTGGTCGCTGATAAGGAAACTGGAGCCGACAAAAGTATAGTTGGCTGAAAAGATGAGACCGGGGATGAGATCATGGAGTCGAAACCCCAGGTTGGCCTTGTGTCTCGGTACGGCTGGTATATCGTTGTTCTCAAAGGGATCATCCCGGAATGTTGCCTTCTCAAAGGTGTAGTTCCCAAATACGGTTACCTTCTTGAAGAGATGTGTGTTTATCCCGACCTCTACCCCCTGGTGTAAGGTCTTTGGATGGTTTTCGTTCGTGAAGGTAGCGGGGTTGAAAAAGATCTCATCCCTGATTTCCGCGCGAAACAGGGTGGCTCTCCCTTCAATCTCAGGCATGAGAAAATGCAGGGGCTCGATATCAGGAGCGAAGAAGTGTTTTATTCCCGCTTCATAGTGGCGACCCCTCTGGGGTTTAATGTCCGAATTTATCCGAATACTCCCGGCGGTGAAATCGAAGAGAACCAGTTCGTCCGTAAGGGGAAAACGGATGCTTCGATTTGCCCGGATAAAGAGAGAGGACCTTTCGTCATAGAGGAAAGTGATGCCGGCGGTATAGGCATTTTCCCAATCCCTGACGGTATCATCTAAGGGCGCCAGGCCAAAGAGGAGATCCTGCTGCTCGAGATCGTATTTGACGCGCTCGTGTCGAGCGCCCAACGAGAGGATGAGATTTTCCAAGAGCGAGAGTTCGTTGTGTGCGTAAAACCCGTAGGAGAACTTTTGAATCTCGGAAAAACCCGATGGAGCGAGGGGGGTTCCGAAAAAGAAATCGACATCAAGGTCGGATGCATAGAAATCCACACCCGCAATGAGCGTATTTGCCTTATCACGGATTGCTCCATTCCAGGAGTATCGAGGTGTAATGCTCCAGGTTTGAAGTACCCTATCCGTTGCCGAGGTGAAACTGACGAACTCGTCTTCACTATCTCGATCCCTGTAGGAAAGATCGGATGTAATCCTTCCATATTCTCCCAGATCCCAATCCACGTTGAGATTGAGGTACTGATCGGTGGTTTCCGCTTCATCAAAAGGCTTTGTGGTAGCTCGTCGGTCAAGGGCGAGCTCGGTCTCCGAAACCTCTCCTGGAAGGCCGAAGTCATCGCGATGATGGGATCCGCTCACGGTGAAGCTGATGTATTCCGTGGGATCGAAAATGATCTTTCCACCCACGTCCCTCGTTCGGAATTCATTGTTTTTTCGATACCCATCGGTTGACTCGTAGCTGGCATAAATGGAGCCTGCGACATTCTCGTACCCACCGCTGACGGCGGCCTTTCCCTTGAAGTGTTCGTAGCTCCCAGCATTACTGCCAACCGCCGCAGTCAACTTCTCGGCTGGTGGCTTCGTGATGATATTGATTACCCCCCCCACCGCATTATCGCCATAGAGCACGCTTCCTGTTCCTCTGACGATTTCGATCCGTTGGATCTGATCCAAGGGGATTTGAGCCCAATCGACCCCGCTCAAATCGATCTCATTGATACGCCGCCCATCCACCATCACGAGGGTATTCAAGGGTCCTGTTTCTCCAAACCCTCGCATATCTACCTGGGCTGTCTTCCCGTTTCCGAGCAGATCTCTCACTACAATCCCCTCTTCGGGCCGCAGTAGATCCAACACCGTTTTTGCGTTCGAATTCTTGATGTCTTTTTCGGTGATTACGGTCACGTTGGCCGGAATTTTGCGAATCTCCTCCTCCTGGCGCGTCGCCGTAACTACCACCTCTTGGAGGACGGGGACTTCCTCTTTTTCCTCAGCTGTGGTCATATCTGGTTGGAAACCCAAAGCGAGCACCAGCAAGGTAGTCAAAAGAAAAATCACGAGTTTCCCTTTGGTTGACCTTCCTCTATTCATACCTTACGCCCTCCTTCTTTCCATGCCGGCTGCATCCTACACCCATCCCATCCGATGCCCCGACGAGATGAAACCCTATAGAGGCGAAATATAGGAAGCTGTTGCCGAACAACCTCAATGAATGACTGAAAAAGTGAGGCGGGAAAAGGGGTTAACAACAGGAGGACAGTTTAAAGGTTGTTATGAGACGAAAAAAGCCTGACCCGTAGACATGATCAGGCTAACTCCTTTTGCCGACTCCATATTCCCACCCTTCGAGGAATCTCCATGGAGCAGTGTCATGGGCAGGTTTTCTGGCTCGTGGATCGTCCTACTTGCCACGCCTTCCCATCCTTCGAGCAATCTCAGGACAGTGGCAACTACATGTGGCTTTCGTCCCCACTCACAGCGGCGGGGCCACGACGGATTCTCACCGTCTTCCCTTAACCCAAACACTTCCCTCTTTTGAACCCCTCTATAACCCAGAAAAGTTCTTCTGTCAATATCTTTTTCTGAGATTTGCTGAAAAATGAGAAAAAGGAGCTCTGAGCGCGAATTAAGATTTTTTCGGTAACCATTCTTAGTGAAGCGAAACGGCCGCAAATCCAATGTTTGAGACCGAAAGGCGAGTTTTGAAGTTGCGGTGAAGCGAACTTGAGAATGGTCAAAAAAATATTTCTGAGCGGCGAGGAGCGACTTTTCTAGAATTCTCTTTCTGGAGTTGAGGGACCATCGGCTCCGTGTTGTCCACGAGTTTCCGGAGATTTTCCTTGATTTTCTCTTGTAAAAATGGTTAAATGAGCCTAGCGGTGTAAGTTGTAAGGAGTTTTTCAAGGATCATAGGTAAAGATCGTATATGTACCATTGTACGTTATGGCTTTATGCTAGACCTGAAAGCCATTACAACTTACCTGAGAATTTACATCGGAAGGAGGTGAGTTGTAATGGCCAGAGGGCAGGTTAAATGGTTCAGCGAGAAGAAGGGCTACGGGTTCATTACCCGAGAAGATGGAGATGACATATTTGTCCACTTCTCCGCCATTAACAAGGAAGGATTTAAGACCCTTCACGAAGGGGATGAAGTCGAATTTGAAATCTCCCAGGGCGAAAAGGGTCTCCAAGCCACAGATGTTAAGGTAGTGGAATAAGAGAGGAGAAGTGACGTCAACAAGAGACCCCGGGGGTCAAGTTTTCCCTCGGGGTCCCTTCGTTCATGAAAAGGGGGACGGGGAAATCTTCTCTTTCTGCGAGATTACTCCATATGCCCCCGTTGTTGTTTACCATCCTTTTCCCCTATTCCGTTTTCCTCAGGATAATGCCATCCCTTCTTTTGACGGCTTCAAACGTATCCCCTTTTTTTGAAACCAAACTGTTCTATAGCCAATAGCTTGCCGAGAAGACCTGGAGGTTTGATAGGGTAACTATCGAAAAAAAATAAGACCCCTACGTTCATCCGCGCTCGGCGTCACAGCAACTCGCTGTCTCTTTGTCTTCGGAACAAGAGGGAGACTCGCTCTCAGGGCCGCACGTGGCCTCTTTCTTGCCAGTTAGGGCAGCGCGAATCATGGCAGCGGCACACCCTACGCCGCTATCCACCGTGATCGCAGATACCGGGCAGTTGCGCTGGCAGGCCCCGCATTCCATGCATGCTTCACGGCATATTAATTGGGCCACGTTATCATCTGGTGCAAAAACACCATGCGGGCAGACAATGCTGCACATCCCGCAGTTGATACACAGCCCGGGATCGTACTGAAGTGTATTGGATCTATAGGAGCCGACCATACTATGCACCTCCCCATCCTCGAATAAAAATAAAGGTAATTACCAGCACGATGCCTAGCCCAAATGTCAACGCCATAAGAGGAGTGTAGGCAAATATCTCACGTCTGACGCCACTCCTGGAGGTAAAGGGTGTCGACCCGGTAAAGTTCAGAGCCAGGTAGGCCGTTACCGGCGGCATGGCCAGCAGAAAGGTCAACGCCCACAGGGCTCGGAGCCACAAAGCTGTATCCGGATTGCCCAGAACTATCCTTATGGCGAATGGGAGTGCAGCCAAACCGCCCAGGATGAATCCCTTCACGCTGAAGTCCGATGTAGGGAGCCGAGGGAGCAAGACGGGGAATAGGACAACCCCGGCCAAGATAGCGGCGACTGCGCCTGCAGACGCAAGGAGGCCGCCGATGAAATAGAGCAAGACCACCGCGATCACCATCGGTAGCAGGACGTGAACCAGCTCTACCGGAATGAGAACCAGACGGTCAGACAGGTTGAAACGCACACGGCGCATCTCCGGTGTGGCTCGGTGGCCCTTGAGGTATTCAGGGAGATCGGCTGCTCTCACCGGCCCGTACTCAACGGTAAACCCTGAGCGCTTCAGGACCTCGTAGGCGGCAACTCCAGATGCGCCGAGTTGGGGGAGAATGAGGGTGCGGTGGCGGACGACGTTATAGAGAGCGGTCGTTTCAATTCGGTGTACTAACTCATCGGTGCCAAAGGTTCCCTTGCCAGCAGCACACCATACGTTGATTCCCTTGGTATCCAACACCATGATATAGCCGTCAATTCCCGTAAGCGCCGACCGAAGAGCGTCGAAGCTGAGCGTGTAATTGGCGGTGACAAAAACGGGCGAGTCCGGCGTCGGGTTGCCCAAGGAGTACAGTCCCGGCTCCACCAGATGTTGATTACGCTTATACCCCCAGCGGGCCAAGAAGTGGTCCCAGCGGTTTGCGGAGGTAATGTCGCTCGAGGTGGTTTTGATAGAAGGTTGTGTCTGGCTCGTATCGTTTCCTGCCATCTTCGTCCCTTTCAGTTTAGCATAATACCACGAATCTACCCTGTGTTTAAGGAGAGAAGTGCGGGGTTGTCTTCTTCCCCCAATACCAACGGCTACCCGGAATCAGCCAGGAAATGAGACCGGATCAGTTCGGTAAGTTCGTCCCGGACCCTTCGGAAGGTTTCGCATTTCTCCTCTCTCGAGTCCGCCGTCTCTGCCGGATCCTCAAGACCCCAGTGAAGCCTCTCTCCCTGGCCCGGAAAGACCGGGCATATATCCCTAGCATCGTCGCAGGTTGTGACGATGAAGTCGAAACCTTGCCCCAGGAATTCATCAATGGATTTCGAGCGCTGGTCTCTTATATCAATTCCCTTTTCCGCCATCATCTCAATGGCCATGGGGTGAACTTTCGAGGGGGACGTTCCCGCGCTAAAAACCTCGAACCGTTTCCCCCCGTAGTATCTGAGCAGGCCCTCCTCCATCTGGCTCCGGGAGGAATTATGGGTGCAGAGAAAGAGAACCCGTTTCCTTTTGGTTTTCATTTGTATTATCTTTCCTTTTTTCTCTTTACCCTTTTGCCCGTCACGCATTCATTTCGGGTTCGCATATTTGGGCTCCCCAGCAGGAAGCTTCACTCCAGCCGTCGACTCTCCGGTTTCGGTAAAATACCTCCTGGAAAACCAAAAAGCAACGTTGACCAGGCTGATCAGCACGGGAACTTCTACCAGCGGACCGATCACAGCCGCGAAGGCTTGCCCCGAGGCAATCCCGAAGACGGCAACGGCCACCGCGATGGCCAGCTCAAAGTTGTTCGAGGCCGCGGTGAAGGCAATGGTAGTGGTCTGGCCGTAGTTGGCCTTAATGCGCCACCCCATGTAAAAGGAAACAAGGAACATGATCACAAAATAGACGAGCAAGGGGATGGCGACGCGGACAACATCCAGCGGAATCTTCACGATGAATTCGCCCTTGAGGGAGAACATGACCAGTATTGTAAAGAGAAGGGCGATGAGGGTAATCGGGCTGATTTTCGGGACAAATTTCTGCTCATACCACTCTCGTCCTTTTGTTTTGAGGCCAATCAGCCGGGAGAGAATGCCCGCA
>JABAOF010054558.1_pt1 | contig 13582 bp, 10 predicted proteins | sample 7062171 | NCBI WGS metagenome assembly JABAOF01 (sample SAMN14538628, study PRJNA623070) | marine sediment metagenome | biome: marine biome [ENVO:00000428]; feature: marine pelagic biome [ENVO:01000023]; material: deep marine sediment [ENVO:00002113] | place: India: Gulf of Khambhat ...
GCGGAAGTTTTTCCCCTTAAAATCGGAGATATTCAAGAGCGCTGAACCCGAATCGGAAGAAATCCCTTTAGCCAGTCTAGCGATATCTTTGGCTTTATTGGTTTCTGGATCAATCTGCTGCAGAAAGACAGATACTTTCGCTTTCGGATCTTTCTGCCAATCGCCCTTTAGCGTCCAGGTCAACTTTGTCTCATCTTTTGGTCCTGAAAATGTTACATCCTTGATGAAACACACATTCNNTTCCACAGTTCTGGTTTATCGAACCGCCCCTGCAAGTTATACCTTTGGTCTCCGCCACAGTTATTATCCACAGCCAGTTTCTCGTCATATTCAAAATCTCTGTAGAGCGGCCGGAACAGCTTGGATCCGACGTTGAATACGATGCGTTTATCCTTCAAATGGCCTGCCGCTGCTCGGTTCATGTACCTCCATTGGGATCGAATCGGGGGTGGAGGATCGTAATCGTTAAAATCCGGACGCATTGGCGTGGCATCAAAACAAATCCAGCCATAAAGGCTTCCCAGCCACACTTGTGAGTATCTGTGGCCATTGGAGCAACCAGCTGTTTCTTCTTCATCAAGGAGGCCGTTTCTATTCGTGTCCCACACCTCTGGAGTCTTTTCTGTTCCGGTGCCCAGCCACCGCGCCGGAATGCCCAGATAGCGCATGGCCCCGGCAAGCATGACACTGGTCCCTGAACAGGCAATGATTTGGTTTTTGTCGTAATCCCGGCTGGAAAGCTCGATCTTTAAATTCCCTGGATTAGCATCATAGTGATGTCTATCATAATCTACTGCCGCGGGCTTCCTCTTGGGGCGGCCGGGATAGTAATAATGATCCTGGATGTACTCCAGAGCATTGCGTGCTGCCCAGTAAGGATTGTCCATGTCGGCCGGAACACCGTATTTCTCCTCGATATGAGTCTTGACTCTCTCGAAGAAACTGTCATAGGTTTTTGTGTCGGTCAGGTTGAAGAGCTCGGTATCATCGGCCAAGTAATCTGTCGCCTTTAAGGACTCGGTGTTCTTATCGACACGGTGGGGATAGACGTATTTGCGGTAAGCATTGGTCCAGATATCTATTTCGTACTGTGATGAATAGGTTTGAGCTGGCGCATCGGCATATTCGACGAGGCTCATGTACTGGCGGCTGGAGGTATCCTCGGCAGGATCGTAGGGAAAATTTTTGATGGTGGCGTTCACAGCTCCGGATAGATCAGAAATCTTCTCCGTCTTAGGCCAGACGCCCTGATTATGGAGTTGATCATAGGCGTATGGTCTTGAATAATAATGATATACTTTTCCTGGATTAGAGGAGGCATCTCTCTCAGGTTCCGTTTTTATGGTCATAAAGAGGTGGCGTAAGATGTGGGGACCTTCATAAAAAGCATCCAGGTTCTTGGTCACGTTCACCCGATGCACACGATCTGTCCCTGATACCCTCTCCGATACCCAAAGGGCCTCTTTGCCAAAGGCAAGACCCCAATAAGGATGATCCTCCTCAGCTGCCGTCGGGCGATCAAAATGAAAAAGCCCCCGCCCGGTTCGGGCATCTGCACAATAGATGTAATCGCAACCTACTGTACCCCAGAGATACCTCGCTCCTTCAAACTCCATTGAGGCCAGTCCCCTTGACGGCAGGTGTCCTGAATCGGGCATGTGTTTGATGAACTCGAGCTTTCTATCGTAAGCCTTGTTCCACTCCAGATGGATGATCCCTCGATGGATACGGAGATTGCGGTTTTGATATCCCGTGGCATCGAAACTGACGAAGATGTTTCCGTTTTCATAGGCGATATCCAATAATTCTCTGTCGCCGATGCGGAATGTGTACAGAGATAAGTTCACCGTTGAAGCGGTGCCATCAGAAACGTTATGCTTCCAGAGCTGGGACTTAATTTCTCCTTCTGAATCATCCCAATTAAGAAAATAAAAAATGTTCTCCCCGTTTTCCAAGGTATAAGCCAGTCCTCGCGGGTTTGCGATAGGAGCGTCATCCACATCCTTTGGCAATTCATAGACCTCCAGGTATTCAAGCTCGTCTTTTCCCGTTTTCAGATCTTGATGCCATCGATATACAAAAATCTTGCCGCAGCGGTCGAGCACAAAAAGGCGAGGGGCATCAGCGGAAACATCATCAAAGGCCAAGCCTCTGATGTCCTGGTTTTCATCTGCTAAAGTGTAGACATTCTCGCTTTCTCCGATAAGCGCCGCATTTTTTGGTGTGAAAGACAGCGCAAAGCCTACCGCTGTGATGAACAATATACTCATGAAAATTCGAAGGATTTTCATGACTTCCTCCTTAAAAATTTATATTCATTTCACGATGTAAAACTCGGTCTGCCGGCCATCCAGGAAGTAGGTGCCTTTCGGGGTAAAGGCCACCACTTGCTCTAATGCCATGCGCAGTTCCTCACCCCCCAGTTCAGGAACTGGACAGGTCACACTGAGTTCTGCTGTGAATGTGCTGTTAGGAACCAGTTTGACTTCTCCCCTGCCGCCTGTATTTTCCTGCTCCCAGGGAAGGCCGATCAGTGGACCGGGTTCATGCAGATAATACCCGATCGAGTGAGAGTAAATCTTGGGTTTACAGATGCCTTTTTCTCGAGCTGTTTGGAGGATATTGGCCAGGAGCTGGTTGCCGGTGAGTTCCTCCTTGAATTCTGCGCAGAAAATATCCTGGAGCTTGTTACCTTCGGCCATCACTTTCTTGAAACCTTCAGGCACATCGGTTTCTCCTGGGCGGAGGACATACGCCCATTCGGCATGATCTGTGTAGTAGCGAAGATAGTAAATTCCAGCATCGCACTGAAGGATATCACCGCGCCGGATAACCATATCGTCTTTCCCGTATTTTTTCAAGACTTCTGTGTCGCGAGCCCTTATCCGGAACCAAGGCCAAGCGTAGCGTTCGAGCCCCAGATCTGCAACTCTCTGAAGATAATAATAGAGAAGATCATCCAGGGTGGTTACACCTGGTGTGATCACCTCACCGGAAAAAGTCGCTTCAATAAGAGCATGGGCCACTCCTACAACCTTTTCGTACAGTTCCAGGTCTTCGTCGAAAAGCGTCTCCAGCCAAAGAGTGGTGAGCTCCTCTGAAGAATGCAAGCGTCTCGCATATTCGGGTCCGATAGTCTTAACCAGCTTTTCCTTGAGAGAAATAGACAGCCCGTCAGCAGCCCAAATCACCTCCGCCTGGTTGATGGCAATTCTCTTAGGATCTCTCTCCTGGAGAATCCTAGCCAGACAATCCCACTGGCTTTCCTTTTTTTCGTTGTCCCAGGCCCTNNATGGAGTCCCTGCATCTTGGTCCGGGAGATATTCAAGCGCTCGACTTTGGATCCCGGCTTCGGCTGATACAAAACAAGAATCTGAGTGATGGGGCACCATGTATCATAAGGAATCATGGTCTTGAACACAGGATCGAGATTATCTTCGTTACAGATGACAATCCACATGTCAAAACCAGTTTCCTTCATCACTCTGGGCAACAGCTCATCCAGCCTCATTTTTGTGATCTTGTTTATGACGCTGGCTCTCTCTCTGACACTCAACACATCGGGAAAATCCTTACAAATAGAGAGCATAGGATGTAAAAAAAACAACGCCAGTAATACCGATACGAGACTGAATTTGGTGAGTTTTCTCATTTTCCCTCCTTTTTCTTTTTTTATCTCAAACTTGTTATGAAAACAGCCATTTCCTTTTCATTTCCAATTGGTTTTATTTATTCTGGATTTTTCGTCTTTTTTCCACAGTATCTAGCTGCCCACAGCAGCTTGCCGTGGGAATCATACTTGAGGGTCGCATAATCGAAGTCAGACTCTCCTCCATCGCTGTAACCGGTCACATAAATATTCCCTTTGGAGTCTGAGGACAAGGCTTTTGATTCATCCATGCCGCCAGTGGGACCGTTATATCTGGATGCCCAGAGTTGTCGGCCATCAGGAGCGTACTTGATCGTGATGTAATCCCGGCCTGTTTCCTCGCCCAGGCTGTATCCTGCTACTACCACATTCATGTCAAAATCCAAGGCAATGGAATGAGCCATATCTGCCCCATTTCCCGGCCCGTTATACCTTGCCACCCATATCTGGTGACCATCCTTATCATATTTTATGGTGGCACAATCCGAGCCCGTTCCCGACCCACAGCTCTTTCCCGTAACATAGACATTTCCGGTATCATCCACGGTCAAGTCCAAAGCTTTATCGATGCGCCTTGCTGGGCCATCATATTTAGAGATCCATCTTTGGTTTCCGTTTGAATCGCACTTGATGGTAACGTAGTCGTATTCCTTCTCTTCTGCATAGCTAAATCCTGCTACGTAAACATGCCGGTCAAGATCTATAGCAATGGCTTTTGCCGCATCGAAGTTACCGTCGGGACCGGCAAACCTGGCCAGCCACACCTTCTGGCCATCTGAACTGTATTTCAATGTTGCAAAATCATAGGATGTCTTACTCACTCTGTCTATGCCCGTCACATAGACATTTCCTTTTGCATCTATTGCAATCGTTTCACAGATATCATCCCTGTTTCGAGGTGGATTATGCCTTGCCACCCATAAGAGCTTTCCGTTGGGATCGTACTTGATGATGAGGTAATCATGCTCTGTCCCCTTCCCAAAGCTGTAGCCTGAGATATATATGTTTCCGCTATCATCCACGGCTATGGCATAGGCATAATCATCCCGGTGGGCTGGTCCATCGTAACGCGCAACCCACAACTGCCTTCCTTTCTCATTGTATTTGACGGTGGCGGTATCAAGGGAAGTTCCTTTTCCGTTGCTGTGTCCTGAGACAATGACATTCCCTTCGAAATCGACAGCCACGGCCTGCGCATAATCTGTTCCATTAGCCGGACCATTGTAACGGGAAACCCAGAGCTGATTTCCATCTTTATCATATTTTAAGGTAACATAATCGTAGTCTGTATCACGGCTATAACTGTATCCCGTCACATAGACATTCCCACTAGAATCAACAGAAATGTCCTGGGCTAGATCCGAGCTGCGCGCACAGCCATTGGATGAAAAGGGCTCGGGCTGTTCATCCTTCCCAGGTGAAGACTGATTCAGACCGGTAAAAGAGACAGTCAGAGAAATACATAGAAATGTTAAAACAAACGAGATTTTCAACAGGTTATTCTTCTTCCTCATTTCTCTTTTTTTAAACCGAGGTTTTACTTATCCCTATTTTTTCTGCTAAAATATTTTCACCTCAATCCATCATTCTAAACTCACAGGTCTGGATCTTTCAATTCTTTTCTCAATTCTGTCAAGCGCCTTCTGAGCTGGTTAACAATAGGTTTGTATTGAGGAACATGGATAAGGTTTTTCATTTCGTGAGGATCGCTCTGGATGTCGTAAAGCTCAAACTCCTGCGGCTCTTCAAAATAGTGAATGTATTTCCAGCGCTCAGTTCTTACGCCCCTATTTTTCCGTCCGGAATGAGCTCCTGGATATTCATAGTACTCATAAAGGAAATCCTTGCGCCACATGGAACGTTTCCCTTCCAGAATCGGCCTGATGCTTCTTCCATCCATGTCATCAGGTATCGTTATATCGGCCAGATCTAGGATGGTTGGCGCTATGTCTACGTTGAGTACCATTTCCGACTCGACCGAAGTCGATTGGATAAGATTTGGATACTTTATCAGCAGAGGAACGCGAATGGACTCTTCATACATGAACCGCTTATCAAAAAAATGGTGCTCCCCGATAAAAAAACCATTATCCCCGGCATAGATGACCACCGTGTTGTCTTCAAACCCGAGTTCCTTGAGAGCATCAAGCACCCGTCCTAAGTTTTCATCCACACCGGCCAGGCAGCGGTAATAATCCTTGACAAATGTCTGATAGTCTGGAATATCGGCAAAATCACCGATCTTCATGTTAGCATTCTTGACAGCATCCGGCCGCCCTTCATAGTCATCATCAAAATTAGGAGGCTTGGGTATTTCCTCCTCCTTATAAAGGTTTTTAAACCTCTTTGCCGGATGGAAGCTTCTGTGAGGAGCTTTGAACCAAACAAGAAGACAGAATGGCTGTTTATGTTCCTTCCTTAAGAATGTGATGGCTTTATTGGTGAGAATATCGGTCACATGACCTTTATACTCCTTATAAGGACCATAGTTCTCTGAGATGATGGGATCATAATATCTCCCCTGTCCTTTAAATCCGAAGGAGTAGTCAAAGTTACGGTTCCTCCCCAGGTCGGTGTTGTGCCATTTGCCCACAAAGGCTGTCTCGTAGCCTGCCTGTTTGAGCAGTTCAGGAAAAGTTCTGTGTCTTAAAGAAAGGGCCAGGCCGTTGCGGCGGACATCATGATTATGTGCATATTTTCCGGTTAAAAATGAGGCTCTGCTGGGACCGCAAAGGGAAGCGGTGACAAACATGTTTTCAAACCGGACACCTTCTTGGGCAATTCGGTCCATATTTGGTGTCTTCAGGATTGTGTTTCCGGCGCAACTCATTCCATCCCAACGCTGATCATCCGTTAGAAAGAAAACAAAATTAGGTCTTGACTCCTTTTTTGTGCGGCAATAAAATGAACCCAGAGAAAGGGCTATTCCTGCGAAACCTGCAGAAGAATACTTCAGGAAATCCCTGCGAGATAAAATCCCCTCTGTGTTCCGTTTAGGATTATTCATGAGTTAATATTCTATGAACAATCGTTTGGCACAATCATTTGTTCTATGAATATAATGAATAGCCCACTCTTGTCAAGAGCAATTGTGAGTAATTTTGAAAAGTATGTAGCTTGACCTTCATGATATTTTTATTGGAGAAATCGTTCATGCAAAACGGCGAGAAAATAAATTACAAATAAGCTATGGATTCAAAATTAATTTCCTTCCTTTTTCTTTATCTTGGGTTCCCAGTTTCGGGAGCGGGATCCCCTCGACTTCCTTTCTTTTGTCGGCTTATGGGTAATGTCCTGCGGTAGACTGCTTATGTATCCAGGAAATCCATATGCAATATCTTTAACTTCTACCAGCCATGCATCCGGCAACTTGCCTTCAACATAGCCTTCATAAAGATTCCCTTCTTTTAGCTTCATAATCTCTGGATACCACATTAGGTCTCGCCAGTAAGGCACATCATCACAGTATACATACCAGACCTTCACCTGTATGATTTTGTTTGGTGTATCGATCCGAGCCCGGAAGATCGTTCCCTCTCCAGTTTCTTCATAGCTCAAATTACTGATCTTGGTGATCGGACGCCCATCAAAAATATGCGCCACCCACATCTGCCAATCCATGAACTGCTTCTCTGACCTGGAGGCATGCCGGTAGTTGGGAATATACTCGATTGTCCATTGCCGCTCCATCCTTTCCTGAATTTTGTTGATGTTAAACATCTCATACCCATCTTCATTGGTTGCCCCTATGTAGAAAACAGGACAATTGACATATTTCTGCGTGGTGAAAGGATTGACAGCCACTGGAAATTCCTTCCTCACATACACCCTTTCACAACCCATGAATATCACGCTGGCAATTCGATCAGGATCCATGGCCGCCGCTGTATAGGCATAATAAGCCCTCTTGCTGTGTCCTCCGATAATAGCCCGAATCTTTTTTTCTTTGAATAAATCAGAGAAAATATCCAGTGCCTGCAAGTAAGGAATGGCCAAACGGATAAAATCATGATAGCTGGGATCCTGCGTCTCGAGGGCCAGCTTGCGAAAGTAGCGTAGCCATTTTCCTTCACCATCATTTCCGCCATAATCCCCTGGTAATAATAGATCCATGGTCGGATATCCTGTACGTGCAGCAATGGGTTCAGCGTAGTTTCCTTCTATACTCTTATCCCCGAAGCGATGCGTGATGATCACGACTTTTCCCCTGCGATTGGGCCTTTGATAGACCTCTGAATCGGCTGGCATGAAAATGACTGCCCTGTGTCCCATCCTTTTCTCTTCGATAACCTGGCTAGTAAATGTAATCTGGAGTCGCCTAAGATTCATAGAAGGCGTAGTATTTGACTTCACAATCTTATCTTTCTCTATAAAATATAAAAATGGAGGAAATTTTTTTCTTATATTCTCCCACATCTGTTTTGGTGTTCTCATCGGAGAAATCTGCTTAAATTTGTAATCATAAGCGCCGATCATCATTGATATGAGAAAACAAAATAAAATGATGATCATTGAAATTTTGAATCGCCTGTTCATTTTTTTTTACCTCAAATCATTCAGGAAGCCAGGCTCCCTCAAAGATAAATCGTTGGCATTTCTTCAAAGTAGGAAAACTTTTATAATCGAACAAAGCACCATCAAATAATATAAGATATCTTTGATTATCAGAAAAGATGAAATTAAGATCAAAGTGGAAGCCCTAGCAATATGCGTTTAAAATCCCCACATCTTCAAGTATGACATCCGTACAGAAAGAACATCCAATTGGACTTGAATTGTTTGCCCTATAGAAGAACNNCCGTCCAGGTAAAAAACGCCCTTCTTGGTGAAAACGATATCCTGTTCAAGCTTGAAACGTAGTTCCTGGCTGCCCCATTCCGGAACAGGACGGTCCACACTCAGCTCGACCGTAAAACAGCTATTGGGAACGAGCTTGACTTCTCCCCTAGGACCTGTGTCTTTCTGTTCCCAGGGCAATCCAATCAGCGGACCGGGCTCATGCAAATAGAGCCCTACCGAATGCGAATACACGCGGGGCTTTTTTATCCCCGAGGACTTAGCTTTCTGCAGGATGTTTGCTAGCATTTGGTTTCCCGTCAGACATTCTTTTAATTCGCTGCAGAAAATGTCCTGGAGTTTGTTCCCTTCCGCCATGCCGGCTTTTATGCCATCGGGGACATTACTCTCCCCTCGCCTGAGGACGTAAGCCATCTCCTGGGTATCTGTGTGGTAACGCAGATATTTGATACCTACATCACAATGAAGAACATCGNNTATCATCAACAGGATATTCTTCGAGTAGCTCCGGGTTCCGTCCTCTTATACTGAAAAACGGCCTGAAGGCCTTCTCAAGCCCGAGATCAGCCATCCTCTGCCTGTAATGCCAGACAAGGTCGTCTGTCGTGGTTACACCAGGTGTGATGACTTTGTTGGAAAATGTTTCTGCAATGAGGGCATGAGAGATAGATACAGCGGCATGATACAAATCCAGCTCTTCATCCAGAAGCGTTTCAAGCCACAGTGTGGCGAGTTTTTCAGCCGAATGCAAACGTTCAGCGTATTTGGGCCCTATCATCTGAACCAACTTTTTCTTAAGTGAGACAGTCAGACCATCTGCAGCCCAGATCACATCANNCCTTCTCTTTAACCACTCTGGCCAGAAATTCCCATTGACCCTCTCCTCCGTGTCTCTTTGTATGAGGTGGTGTCCAGATGTTTTGATGCAACCCTTTCATCTTTGTCCTGGAAATATTCAGTCTTTCCAATTCTTTTCCAGACCCTGGATCGTAGAAAACAAGTATCTGAGTGATGGGGCACCATGCATCATAAGGAACCATGGTCAAGAAGACCGGATCGTAATTATCCTCGTTGCAGACGATTATCCACATGTCAAATCCGGTCTCTCTCATGAAACGAGGGAGCAGTTGATCAAGCCTCATTTTCGTGATTTTATCCACCGAGGCTGCTCTTTCTTTGATGCTCATGACCACAGGAAACTCTTTACTATGGGCAACAAACGGATGCATAGAGAGTGATATCAATAGAAACACGATAAAAGCTCTTTTTATTATTTTGATCATCTTCCCTCTTCTCCTCCTCAAAATTTGAGTATTAAAAAGCCGAAGCAAATATTATTTCGTCTGGAGTAAGAATTCAACTNNTACGGTTATAGGCTTCTGCTGCCGCACCATTTCCCCAGTCATAGATGGTGAACACTCCCATTCCCTCGCCCTTCGGACTTGTTCTTCCTCCGTGTCCATAATTTTCCATCGTAAAACCGTAATCCTCGGGACCGAAGAAGGAATGTCTCTTTTCCCACTGCCTTTTTGTCTTCGGATTTTCCGGACAATACATCATTACGAATGAGGAACGCAGGGCAGCCAGTCCCCTCTGGATGTACTCTCCTATTCCCAATTCGATACCGTATCTGACGATGATCTCTGCAAAAAGGCTTTCTCTCGAATCAAGCCATTCTCCGTCACAGTTCATGACGCCAAAACCGCCGAGCACATTCACATACATGTAGGGAGGCTGCCATGAGGCCTGGGTCATCAGCATCTCATCCAGAACTCGCTGGCCCAAACGAAGGTATCGATGGTTTTCTGTCGCCTCGAATGTTTCATACAAAGCCTCTGCTGTCCAGAACATCGAAAAATTGCATTGTTTGTACATGTTGCTCCGAGTGACTCTCTTCCCTATGAGATCATCATTCCCATGACTTGAGCTCGACCAGTAGGTCTCAAAATCCTCCCATCTTCCTTGAGGAATGATTTCACGGATGACCGCCTCCATGGCTTCTAGGCCGGCTGTTCTGTAATCCTCGTCTCCTGTTATCTCCCATAGCTTCAACAGGAAGGTCACGGACATGGATGATTCGGCAGACTGGTCGAGAATTCCTAGCGGTTTCAGAGTATCTTTGTCCAGCCAGCCAGGAAAGAATCCCTTTTCATCCTGAAGCTCAAGCAGGTTCTCAGCGTAGGCTTTCGTGTATTTGACAAGACGCTCATCCTTTTCCAGATCCTCATACCAGCGGAGCATGAGAAGTGCTGTCCAGCTCATGTCCAATATATGATATGGAGCCATACGGCAGTCCCTTATCCGGAGTTTTCCTGGAGGTCGATTCACCGGGTTACGGTTCGAGTTTCCCCAGAAGGCTGTTTTCCATCCCTTGGAACGGTTGTAGGTCTTGCCTTCGATTTCGACTATTTCCATTTCTGTAGCAATTACAGTATCGAAAAATCCGTTTTTCATCGGAGCCGAAAGAGCCAATTCCTTAGTCAGGAGAGCCTTTTCCTTCAGCTCATCGTTTTGAGTTCGCCTGGCATACCGGAAAAGCCCTGAAGCCGAACGAAGAGAGCTGAACCAGGCTTGATTCCAGATTGAACGGAATTCTCTCTCGTCCACGTCGCCGGGATAATTCGGGCTCTGGGTCACGTTGACGATAAAAACGGGTGCTCCAACCTTTTTCCCTTTCAGATCAAATTCCTGCCAGACTCTCTCCTTCCAAGTGTTAAAAGCCCAGTTATAAGTATGTTTCACATAAGGCTCTAAATCCGGCTTGAGGGGATGGCCTGATTCAAACAAAGGCTGTCCCCAGTTTTTCCACAGAAAGGCGAGTGGCTTTCGCCAGGGATTCTGGATATCTTCCCGATCAGATGAAACGAATACGAAAAAACCGAACTTGACCTTTCCTGGGGGATAAACAGCTCCAGGTTTTCTGAGAAAAAACAGACCTCTCTTGACATCGTATTCACTCATACCCAGCGTTAATTTATTATTGATTGCATCCAGATCCATGTACCATCGAACCGGTGTGCCTCTTTTCATTATGTCAAGATCCGGGATCAAGGTAAGACATTTGTCTGTAGAATGAACGATGAGAGCCGGGGACCTAAAAACATGTTGGTCGATTATATCTTCGTCTGTTGGCGTGAGATGGGGAGACCAATGGAACTCCGGCTTAAAAGCCGGTTCAATATTAACCTGCCAGTCATCCTGCTGCACCTCATCTTTGATATTGAATACAAGCCGGAGGCGAAAAACTGTCTCCCTCATCTTTTCTAGGGTGATTTTGGGCCTAATCCCATCCAATTCATTTATTGTGATAGAATGAACATAAGGCAAGAGTGATTCAGGGATTTTGACCGTAACGACATCAAGACTTCCCTTTCGGTAGCTGGCTCCTCCCCATATCACAACGAAGACGAGGATCCACCACGTCTTCGCTTTTCTAACCATGTCTTTATCCTTCAGTCTTTACTTCTTTCTCCAAAACAAGACAGTCGATTCCCACCTTATGCCCTTCCGAATCAGGATTTTTTGAATTTATTACAAAATGAAAGACATTCATCCCCTCTTTCAAGGAAACACCTGAGAAGACATACTCTCTGGGGGGCCAGATCGGCCTGGTCAAGTCATCGGTTCTCAAAAAAGTATCTACTGGCTCTCCTACTGGGTTCCCGTTGACAACAAGTTGAACTTTTCCATAGTCGGGTGCGCGCACATAATACATTTTCACAGTATATTTCCCAGGCCATTTGACTGGCACAGCGAGCGAAAACTCCCCCTCCCCGCCTGAGTCGAACACGAGCATATGATCACCGCTGAGATTGGGCATAACATGCTTGGTAAAGGGTCTAGCGCCGGGCCCGATCTTGCTTGAATACTCAAGAATGCCCAAATCCTCCGCTTCGAGAGCGCCGTTGACATACCAGCGTCCCTTAAAGGGATTCCAGGGATCATTCGATATGATCCGATTAAGATCAGGCCACCGTTTGTGAATACTCTTCTGATACCAGAAGCCAACACTGGAATAGTAATCCCGGCCTGTATTAGGCCAAGGGCTGATCCATGGCCAGTGCTCGATCTCAAACTTAAAGGACTTTCTGAAAGGGATGGGGTCCATGATGTGAAAGCGATAGGCGCTCAGACGATCGCCGACTTCTCTTCCTTCCAATGCCGGCACCCCATGATAGAGATCACTGAAAATCCTGAAGCCCCAGGCATCGCAGAAATAATCCTCGGTACCCGTCCCCGCAAACGAGACCTTCCCATCTACAGTTATGACATCGTCACCTTCGCCAAACCAGCCGGGCGTCCTCGCTCTGTGTCCCATAACCATTCCAACAAAGTGACCATCTCCCTCAGCCTCCAACAGTTTAACACGTTTTCCCCGCTGTGCGGGATCGGTTTCCTGGAAACGGGCATGAAAATAATGAATATCTTTGATGGGTCTGCTGTAAACCCGATAATCGATGTAATAATAAAGCGAGATGGTTTTCTTCTTAAGATTTTCTTCAGAACGTGCAGCGCTTACCGTGATGCGTGCCGATTTGTTGAATGGCATATGCCACCAGCAGTTGCGAGACCGACCCTGAGATGACACTTGTATGGGATAGCTATTCATATTGGCATCGATTCCCATCGCCACGCCGAAAAAGTCCCCGATGGGAGCCTCAACACTGGGGTGATGGTTTCCCTCCCAATAAAACCTGATTATGAGGTCACGGCCTTTCCCTCGAGTGGTTGTCCAGATATGCGTGATGGCGCCAGGCCCTTCAATCTCGGCAAGAGTCACCTCTTCTCCGCTCGTTGGGATCCAGAAATTGTCGCGAGGTCCTCCTTCGCGGTGGAAGGAACTCACTCTGGAAGCAGAATAACCTTGATGTTTTGAAAGCAGAACAAAAGGATTAAGCGCGGATCCTACTCTTGAAGGAGGAGACACTGGCCCTGGTTCCGGGAGAGGAGAAAACTTTTTCTGTGCTTTCACGCCAAAAAAAGAAAAGATGAATACCGCAAAAACAATTAAAATAAGAGATGATTTCTTACTAGTCATTTCTATCTCCTTTTAAAGCTCAAGAGTTTATCTCCACCTGTGGCTGAGCCTCTTGTAGCTTTCTCTGTCACCGCAAGACCTTCGACAGGCAAAAGATC
>JABAOF010000978.1_pt2 | contig 13577 bp, 15 predicted proteins | sample 7062171 | NCBI WGS metagenome assembly JABAOF01 (sample SAMN14538628, study PRJNA623070) | marine sediment metagenome | biome: marine biome [ENVO:00000428]; feature: marine pelagic biome [ENVO:01000023]; material: deep marine sediment [ENVO:00002113] | place: India: Gulf of Khambhat ...
AGACTCTCCTTAATATTCTTAAAGTGTCTCAGCATATCTGCCTTCGTGTTATCTGATTCGATGATTTTTTGGGCTTCTCTGATAAGTTTTTCTGCCGTAAAGTGCTTTTGAATCAATTCCGGTACGATTTTTTTCTCGGCAAGAATATTCACGATGCTGTAATTTTTAATCTTCACAAACCTTACCCCTGCCCAATAATAGAAAGGCCATATTCGATAGAAAGATATGAGCGGAACTTCTAGGAACACGGCTTCCAGGTTGGCTGTCCCACAAGCCGCGAGGACGAGATCGCTGTAGGCCATAGCTTCATGCTTATCTTCTGTCACCATCTTGAAGTCTTGGATAGGAGAGGGGAGGTACCTAGAGAACAAGTGATCATCGAGATGTTCTGCCTTCAATAGAAGAAATTGGGCGTTGAACATTCTGTGTAATTTTTTTATGGATTCGAGCAGAACAGGCATATGAAACTTTAACTCGCTCTTCCGACTTCCAGGCAAGAGGGTAATAAGCCTTTTTTGCGTATCGAGATCGTACTTTTCATAAAACTCCTGCTTGGTGAGGGAGAGGCGGATCATGTCTTTCAGGGGATGCCCGACATACGAAGCCGGAATCTGATGGTTTTGATAAATTTTTTCCTCGAAGGGAAAGATAAGCAGCATTTTTTTTACGTTTTTTTTGATGGTCTTCAGTCTTCGTCCTCTCCAGGCCCAGATAGTAGGCCCTATAAAGTAAAGGACGGGGACTGATTTTTTTTTAAGCTTTTTGGCGAGGCGGAGATTAAAGTCAGGCGAGTCGATAAGGACGGCAGCGGCGGGCCTTTTTTCAGATTTATTTCACGATCAAGACGTCTGAATATTTTTAGCAAATTGAAAAAGTGAGTAACAATCTCGAAGCCGACTAATGAAATATCTCGAACAGTAAAAAGAAGCTCTACGCCTTCATCTGCCATATGTTTTCCACCGATGCCGAAGAATAAGATGGACCGGTGGAGTCTGTTGAATGCCTGGACGAGGAGAGCTCCGTATTTATCGCTGGACGTTTCGCCGGCTATGATGAGGACAGAGTCATCATTCTTTCTTGGACTGACCATAATAGACGATTTCTGGCATCTTACGGGGATCTTGGCCATAAAAGAACAGCCATTTATCATAGGTTTCTTGATCGTTATAGATTCTTATAGATTTTTCTGTCGAGGAACTGACAACTCCGAGAATTTGGGGATTGTCCATGGCTGTAAGCGCATTCTGGGGTGCGACCATGACCTTCTGAGCCGCCTGCTTTTTATCGGCTCTGACAGCCTCTTGATGGAGGATGATGTTCCAATCGCCTCCTTTGGTGATCGGGTCCTTGAAGAGCTTACGGATGCACTTTTCTTCTAATAGTTCGTCGAGAGTTTTCGGGAATCTCCCGGGATTCTTCATCTGGTATATCCGGACGGCCTCGACGTATTGCTTTCCCCTGAAGATCAGTTCCTCTTCTTTCTCTCTCTGGATTTGCGTCTTCCAGACAGGAACAGCAACGAGAAGAGCGATGCTCATGATAGAGATCGCCACCAGAAGAATAATCAGTGAGTAGCCTTTCTGTTTTTTCATTCCATGACCTTGGCGCTAAAGCTACCAGGTGTTATACAAAGTTCCGTCCAACCCTTCTTCTTCGGATCCTGATAACACATCCATAACCCCAGGTTCGATTCCCATCATAGCGTCTTCTGGGCTAAGTTCCTCTCTCACCTCAATCCATGTCTCGGAGGATTTAGTCATCGGATCAACGGGAATTCGTCTTAAGTATTCTTCCTCGACCAAATCCTGGAGAGTGAACGGATATTTCCCTTTATCAACGTAATATTGGTTTATGAGTTTTCTCAACTGGAAGAGATTTTCTTTTAGAACCGATTCTCTTGCTCTTTTAGTGGCGTATTTATACTGAGGAAGTCCAAGACCAACGAGAATCCCGATCAAAGTGAACACGATGATCATTTCGATGAGGGTGAAACCTTTTTCCCTCCGGCTTGAACAATTCTTATTCATACGATCACCAGTCTTTATACATAGTCCCATCTAGGGCTTTTCCTTCGTGCTTGGTGTACACATCGTAGACATTCTCTCCACCCCAGAAATCCGAATCAGAATCATCCTGGTACGATCTCAAGCCCCAATCATAGGAATTTGTTATCGGATCCTTGGGAATGCGTCTCAAGAATTTTATGACTTTTTTCCCCGATTTTTCCTCCTCAGAATCAACGTTGACTTCGACACCATTGACCAGGGTCTCTAAATCGGGGGGATAGCCCTCTGTATCTTCTTCCACTTCGATCTTCTTTTCATCTGCTAGCTTCTTGTAAGCATCGATGGCCTCTCGGATAGTCCTTAAATTCCGGTGAAGCTGGATCTCCTTTTCCCTTTTCACCGCCACTTTGGTTAGAGGCATGATGGCAGCAGCTAAAATGGCCAGAACAGTCAGGGTCACGAGCATCTCAACGAGAGTGAAACCCTTCTGGTGCGGATATTTTTTCCCCATGAAAAGCACCCGAATATATTAAGATCTATTCTTGTAGCGACTTTTATGGTCACGATTCCGATGATGATTCGATCTTCCCGGTCGATTTCGATCTGAGTCATAAGAACGAGAGGTATTTCTTTCCAGGACTTTCTTGCTCAGTTTCATCTTGTTGTCTTCATCGATCTGGAGCACTTTGACTTTGACGGTTTGCCCGATTTTTATAACATCCCTGATATTTCTGATCCGGTAATGGGCTATCTCTGAAATATGAAGGAGCCCGACGATGTTGGGAAGGATCTCGACGAAGGCTCCGTAATCCTCGATGCGGACAACCTTACCTACGTATGTTTTGCCGACCTCGGCTTCGACTGTGATTTCCCGGATCATCTGTCGAGCCTTTTCTGCAGATTCGATATCTACGGAGGCTATGGTAATCTTTCCGCTTTCCTCGATGTCAATTTTGGCATTCGTTTCGCTGATGATTTTCTTGATGATTTTTCCAGCCGGGCCGATCACGTCTTTCACTTTTTCAGGATTGATAACCAGGTTAATGATCCNNTCAGAGCGAGGTTCTGGTAAGGCTTCCTTCATTTTATCCAGGACTTTCAGGCAAGCTTGCTTGGCTTTTTGGAGACCTTCTTCAAAAATCTGGAGGGAAATCCCGGGTAACTTTAAATCGAGCTGGATAGCCGTTATTCCTTTCTCTGTTCCCGCTACCTTTAGGTCCATATCCCCGAAATGATCTTCGAGGCCAGCGATGTCCGTGAGGAGAGCATAACGATCATTATCCTTGACCAACCCCATGGCAATGCCGGCCGTGATCATAGACAGAGGAACTCCAGCATCCATAAGGGAAAGCACACCACCGCAGACCGTCGCCATCGAGGATGAGCCGTTGGATTCCAGAATATCGGATACAATACGGATAGTATACGGGAATGTTTCTTCATCAGGCACCGAGGGAAGAATGGATTTTTCGGCTAGAGCTCCGTGACCGATTTCTCTCCGACCAGGGGCCCTCAAGAAGGCGACTTCGCCTACGCTGAATGGGGGAAAATTATAATGAAGCATAAACCTCTTTTCACCCAAAATGCCGATTCCATCTAATCTTTGGACATCCTCAAATGTCCCAAGAGTGACGGTTGCCAGACATTGGGTTTCCCCCCTAGTGAAAAGAGCCGAGCCATGCGTTCGGGGAAGAATCCCGACTTCGATAGAGACAGGCCTGATTTCATCAAACTTTCTCTGGTCGACTCTTTTTTCTTTGTTCAAGATCATATCCCGGACTATTTTTTTCTGGATGGTGAAGAACATTTCCTTAATCTCATCGATTTCTTCTTCATCCTCCTCTGGAATGTTCTCCAGAAGCCCCTCCAATATATTTTTAGTCGTCTCTTCCCGATCTTTTTTGTTCGGACGCTGCATGGCTTCCTCTAAAGAAAAAGAAATATCCTTTTCTATTTTTTCGAGCCTTTTTTGGTCTAACTCCTTCGGAATAAATTCTCTTTTCTGGATGTTGTATTTTGAAAAAAGCTTTTTTTGGGCTTCGATAATCTTTTTTATGGAATCCTGAGCGGCGCTGACTCCTTTGACAATGATCTCCTCAGCTACCTCAATCCCTCCAGCTTCGATCATCACGATACCTTCCTCTGATCCGACAACAATCATATTCAAGGGACTTTCTTCGAGCTGACTCATAGTGGGGTTGATGATGTATTCATCTTTGATATAGCCGATTTTAACGGCTCCAAGAGGTGTCGTGAAAGGAATATCAGATAAATACAGGGCTGCTGAAGCCCCGATGATTCCTAAAGTATCAGGTTCGTTCTCAAGATCAGCTGACAGAAGAAGAGCTACGATTTGGGTATCGTTGAAATACCCATCTGGGAAGAGCGGTCTGATGGGCCTGTCGATCAGTCGGCTGACCAGTATTTCTCTTTCTGAGGGTTTCCCTTCTCGCTTAAAAAATCCTCCTGGAATCTTGCCGGCGGCATAGGTATTCTCGCGATAATCCACGATCAAAGGGAGGAATGGTTTTTCCTCCTTAACCTCTTTTTTTGAGGTGGCGGAGACAAACATGATAGTGTCTCCATAGCGGAGGAAGGCAGAACCGTCAGCTTGTTTGCCGACTTTTCCGATCTCGATGGAGAGGAAACGGTTATTTATCTCAAGGCTTATCTTCTCATTCAACATTTTTTCGCACAGGAACTTAGCCTATTTTCTGAGGTTAAGCCTTTGGATTAATTTTTCGTATTTATTGACATCCTGAGATTTCAAATATTCAAGAAGCCTTTTGCGGCGCCCCACCAATTTCATCAGACCTGTCCGAGAATGATAATCCTTCTTATTCTCTGATAAATGCCTGATTAAGTCATTGACTCTTTCAGTGAGAAGGGCAATCTGGACCTCTGGCGAGCCGGTATCCGTTTTGTTTGTTTTATAGTCTTTGACAATCTTTGTTTTAGTCTCTTTATTCAACACCTGTGTCCACTCCTAATGAAATCATGGACTATCATAACAGAAAACCATCCAGAAGTAAATCGCATAAGAAGCATAAGAAAAACGTCCGAATCCATGAATATCATCCATGCTTACCAACTCCCATCTGTCTATTCTTGTGGCTGAAGATTATTGGTAGACTTTGATAAGCTGACCATTGATGATTTATCCCGTATACTCTAGGATAAAAGAATGACGTCGGGTCTGAGTATCAGTAAGAAGGTGATGTTCTTACTTGCCCTAGCTAATATCATTCTCCTGGGTGCCGGTTGGATAATGGCTCTGTATGCTTACCCGCGTCTTCCTTTAAGAATTCCAGTATGGATAAACTTTCTGGGACAACAAACTCTGTTCATGAACAAATCGATCCTCTACTTTATCTACCCGTTTTCGCAATCTCTTTTCTGTCTTATTTTCTGGTATCTCCAGAGAATCATGATCAAGAAAAACAGAAGAGCCGGGCAGGAATCCCTCAATTCTCGCTTAAAAAGAGAATTTATCTTCCTAACTCTCATTTTTTTCAATCTTCTCTTCATCCATCTCCAAAGAAGCATCATCCTGACTGCGCATCGGATCGAAGAAGGTGTGAGCGAATACTATTTCTTTTCTCTTTTCGGAATCATCCTGATCCTCATTCCATACTATCGGATTCGAAGCCGGATGATCATGAAGAAGGGAAAAATCCCGAAGAATTCCAAGAAATTTTAGTTCTCGTAAGAGAAGATTTTTTTCAAAAATGAGGGAGAAAATCCGTGCTATTGCAAAGATTCAAGATAATTCTTTCTCTTGATAAGTTGCTGGGCATAGTTGGAGTTCCAGCCTCCCATTTTTTCTTTGACATCTTCCAACTTGGCTTCGATTTCGGCTAAAGACATCTTATTGATCTTTTTTGCTTTAGACGGCGGCAAGGGAGCTTCTGGCTCTGGTTTTAGCTTGGGTTTCCTGACCTCTTCCTCAACCTTTTTTTCTTCTTCGACTGCTGGTCTGGCTTCTTCTATTTTTTCCTCAGGTACTATCTCAATTGCTTCCTCAAGCTTCTTTTCTTCTATTTTCTCTGGAGGAAGCTCTTCCCTGACTTCCCTCTCGACTTCTTCAGGCTTCTCTACTTTTTCAGCCTCTCTCAATTCCTCCTCAACAGCCTGAATGGCTTCTTCTTTCTCTTTTCGAGATTCTGGTTCAACTTCCTTCTCAACCTTCTTTTTTTCTTTCTTTTCCGGGGGAGCCTCTGCTTTGACTTTCTCTTTAACCTTTTTAGGCTCCGCCTTTTTTTCAGCCTTTTTTGGTTCCTTTTTCTTCTTGGCCTCCTTATCAACCTTTTCAGTCTCAGCTTTTTCTTTCTTCTGTTCTTCTTTGTCTGGCTTTTTCTGTTTTTTTGGCTTTGATTCCCTGGTTTCCTGTTTTTTATCTCTTGATTTTTCTTCAGTTTCTGGAGTTTTATCCTTTTTTTCGTTCTTGTCTTTCTTCTCTTCAGCCATTTTGTATCCTTTCTATCTTAATGACACCTGCAGGTCTTCATAGCTTACCAAAATACAGCCAGCGAGAGCAATGTTTTTTTAAGCGGTGGTACTTTGAAGAGCGTTCCTATCTACGTTATCTTGCACAGGTCTAGGGAATTTAGTATAGTCAATGAACATGTACACGATTTACTCCCTTCTTCTCCTCTTATCTCTTGTCTTCTACATTCCTCTTTACTTTGTCCGAATAAGATTGATGCGAGGAGAAAGCCTCCATCTCAAAGAAAGATTGGGGCTCACGATTTCACGAATGGATAAAGTAGGCTCATCAATCTGGATTCATGCTGTCTCGGTAGGGGAAGTTCTCTCTCTCCAGAATCTCATCAAAAAGATCAAACAAGATCATCCTGATTGGACGGTCTATTTCTCTTCGCTGACCAACACGGGTGTGAGCATGGCTAGGAAAAGATTGGATGAAGTCGATGGCATTTTCTTTGCTCCTTTTGATTTTAAGTGTGTCGTGAAAAGATTTTTCAGATCTCTTCATCCAGATGTCTTCATTTTAGCTGAATCTGAATTCTGGCCGAATATTCTCAGAGAAGCCAGAAGGCAAACCAAAGGTATTCTGCTGATAAACGGAAGAATCTCGAATCGATCACTGAGAAGATACACAAAGGTTAAGAAGCTAGCGGGAAAAATATTGAGGCATATCAATCTCTTCTTGGTCCAAACAGAAAGAGACAGGGAAAACCTTAAAACTATAGGTGTCGAGGACGAACGGATCGAAGTCGCAGGAAACTTAAAGACAGAGATCACTCTACCGGAGTTGAACGAGGAGGAAGTATCTAAACAAAGAAAGAATCTCGGTATACAGGGGATAAAACGGGTGATTATCGCCGGGAGCACCAGGAAGGGGGAAGAGGAAAAGATCCTGCAGGCTTATGCCGAGGCTCGGAACAAGAAAAAAGATCTTCTCCTCATCATAGCTCCTCGACACATCGAGAGAGCTGAGGAAGTCGAGAAAATCTGCCAATCTTTAAACCTCAATGTAGCAAGAAAAACAACGTATTCCCAGCGAAAGGAATGGGAGGTCTTCATCCTGGACACCCTCGGAGAACTGACCAAGTTTTATGCTCTGGCCGATATCGCTTTTATCGGAGGGAGTCTCATCCCCTGGGGAGGGCACAACCTTCTTGAACCTGCCTTCTATAAAAAACCAGTCTTTTTTGGGCCCCATATGGATAATTTTTCGTTCCTAGCTAAAAAATTTCTTGAGGCGGGTGCGGCTCGAGTCGTCCACAGAAAAGAAGAATTGTTGGATATGTTTCTGCTTCAAGACCAGAAATTCTTAGAGAACATGGGGGAAAAAGCCAAGAGGACATTGATCTCCCTCCAGGGAGCCACGGAAAGGACTCTCAGGGCCATCGAAGCCTTGATAAGGAGGGCCTGATGGAGATCCGGAGGTCTAACCTTAGGAAACCACCTGCTGTTTTGCTCATCCTTCTCATCCTTGTTTTTTCTTCGGAGGCATATGCCCTCCAGAAACAGAATGCTTCTCCAGAATACAAGCTGAATACACAATTCCTAAAGTCTTTCGCAAACGACTTCGGCCGGGTTGTTATCGCTCCGAAGGGATGGGATGGGAAGGATCTCATAAAACTCTCAGCGCTAATTGCTTCGGGAACACTGATTTTTGTCTTTGATCAAGATATCCATCAATGGATGCAGGAACGAAGGAGTCCGGCAACTGATGATATATCAAGTGTCAGCGAAGCATTGGGGCATGGAATTTTCTTAGGAAGTACTATCACAGCCCTGTATGTGACCGGAGAGATCATCGATAATATCAAACTCCGAAAAATAGCTCTGTTAAGCCTAGAAACCTGGTTGATCTCGGGAGGCATCGTCGGGGGCATGAAATTTCTGATCGGTAGAGCACGTCCGCATAAGCAAGAGACGAGCACAACTTTCCATCCATTCTCTTTCCGTTCTCGCTATCGATCTTTTCCCTCGGGACATACGGCCTCAGCCTTTGCTGTAGCGACCATGATTGCCGACCACTCGGAAGAATTCATCGTGGACCTCATCGCATACAGTCTCGCCTCTCTCGCTGGAGTTTCCCGGATTCATGACGGTGCGCATTGGGCTTCTGACGTGTTCTTCGGAGCAGTGATGGGTTACTTCATCTCTAAAAAAATAGCCGCATGGCATAGGCAAGAGGGGAAGAAGAATCTCCAGGTGGATCTTCAGTTTGTGCCACACAGACAGTCTTTCACCATCTCATTTACCTTTTGACCGAACAGGTTTGCGAGAACGATTTCAATTCTCTACATATAAAGTCATTCAAAGAGGATTGTATGGAAAATCAGGATGATTTGAAAAGAGCCTATAATATTTCACTTTTCGTCGGGATAGGAATCATCGCCAGTCTTTTTATCTATGTGATAGTGGTGTTCCTGTTGAAGTCCCAGCCTGCTCCCACATGGAGGTTGCCCGAAATCCAAGACATCCGGATGCTGCGTTATATTTTCTACGCCCTTTCTGTAGGAACAGTCATCATCTTGAGAATCCTGAGGGGAGCATTCCTCAGGAAATCTCCATCCGATACCCGTCGAACTTTAATCGGTCAACTCCAGAGGACCGCTATAATCACCATGGCCATGAGCGAGGGACCAGCTCTTTTTGGACTGGTTCTTTTTATTTTAGGGGGGAGCGAAAGAGATTTCTACGTCCTCCTCTTCGTCTCCCTGGTCCTTGTCTTCATGTATTTTCCCAGATTTAAAAATTGGGAAGATTGGATAGAGCCCCGCCGATGACCATCTGCACGAAACAAGAAAGGCCATGCACAAAGACTTACTCCGGCACTGATCGAGTGTCCTTATAGAAGTGCTATTTCCGATCAGATGTTCTGTTTCGGGAGCAGAGAGTTTAATCCTATCAAAATCTTATATACGGATACTCCAGCCCACTTAGCTAGTTGGTCGGCAGTAATATTTTCTTGTCCTTGACTGCCGATGAGAACGACCTCATCACCAGCCATGACCGAGAGATCATTCCCGAGAAGAACTTCCATATGGTTGGCTGTGACAGCCCCGATGAGGGGGAATCTTTTTCCACGGATGAGGATTGAGGCTTTACCGATCACTTGAAACGGATAGCCATCAGAGTATCCGACCGGAACTAGAGCGATCTTCTCTTTCTTCTTGGCGATATAAGCTCTATGGTAAGAGACCGAATCTCCAGGGCGAAGAGTCTTGACATCATAAACCCGGCTTTTGAGCTGAAGAACAGGCCTGAGTTTAAGAAGATCTTTTTCCTGGGTCTCCTCAGATGGATAGTATCCGTAGAGAGTAATACCCGGCCTTACTAGATCAAGGTAAGATGAAGGGAAAGTCAAGATGGCTCCGCTCGAGGCTGCATGTTTTCGGCCTAGAGAAATGCCTTGTTGGGCGGCCTTTTGACAGACTGATAGAAAGCGTTTGATCTGTTCTCGGTCATATTCAGAATCTTCAGTCAGTGTTGTCGAGGTTCCGACGATTTGAATCCCTTCTAACTTCGAGACTTTCTCCAAGAATGGTAGGGCTTGGTAATAGGGAACTCCTGCTCTTCCCATGCCTGTATCGATGTGAACATGAACCTGGGCCTTCTTGCCTATCTTTAAGGCTGCAGAGTTCAAACTCTCGACTTCGGGTGTAAAGACGGATTGAGAGATGTTATTTTGAATGATCTCCTCTGCTTCTTGAGACCCAAACGGACCGAAGTTGAGGAGAGAACACGTGTTTCCCGATTTTCTGAGAAACAGCGCTTCCTGTATCTTACCCACCATAAGGGAATCGATCCCTTGGTTTTCCAGGAATTGAGCCACTTCGATTTGACCGTGTCCGTAGCCATCAGCCTTGATGACAGCCATTATCGGCACTTTCACCGTTTCTTGAAGTTTTTTCAGATTCCAAGACATGTTGTTGAAATCGAGCTCTACCCAACCATCAAAAAATGAACTTTTAATTCCTCCAAGAGGTCGATTAGGTGATTTTCCTTCTCTGCGAGGATGTTGCCTGAGCAGTGAGCCGAAACCCAATCCTGACATCCATAAAAAATCTCTCCGGGATAATCTCATTTTTTTATCCTTTTAAGGTTTGTGAATCGAATGGTATTATAACATGTTTGAGGAATCTAGGCGTTCGTACTGGATTAAAGATGCTTACCATAAACACATATTCCTTGATTTTCTATCACTCCCATCTTATAAAATTAAAATGGCCCAATAATCGATGACTTCAGACCGAAGGAGATATGGATGAAAACAATCACTCGAAGACAATTTCTCAAAAAATCATCATCGGCCCTGGCTGTGGCTGGCCTAGGAGGCTCGAGTCTTCTGCTCAAAGGCTGCAGCACGAAAAAAGATTTTGACCTGATCATCAAGGGCGGAACTATCCTTGACGGATTGGGGAATGAGGCCCTCCAAGCAGATATCGGAATCAACGAGAGCCTTATTCGGAAGATAGGGAACATACCCATTGCCCAAGGTAAATCGGTCATCGAGGCCAAGGATTTAACTGTGTGTCCAGGCTTTATCGATGTCCACGATCACACTGATATAGAACTCCTTGTAAATCCTAAAGCGGAAAGTGCTATTCGTCAGGGAACGACAACTCTCGTCAGCGGCAACTGTGGCTCTTCTCCTTTTCCTTTAACCGAAAAGACCTACGAAGAGATGAAAGAGAGGCTCGATGAGGAGTATGGTCTTGATCTAACTTGGGACGATATCACTGGCTTTTTTTCAAGGTTAGAAGAAAAAGGTANNAAAGGTATGGCCTTGAATTTCTCTTCACTCGTCGGACATGGCAGAATCAGAGGAGCTTCGATGGAATTTGATGATCGTCCTCCGACACAAGAAGAATTGGAAAAGATGAAAATGATGGTCGAAGAGAACATAGAGAAGGGGGCTGTGGGTTTCTCCACTGGACTGGAGTATGCGCCTGGTGGCTACGCCCATCCTGATGAAATCATCGAATTATGTCATGTGGCCGCCCGTTCAGGTGGGATCTATGCCACCCATATGCGGAATGAAGGAGATTCCCTGCTTGAATCCCTTGACGAGACCATCGAAGCCGCCAGAAAAACAGGCATCGGTGTTCAGATTTCTCATTTCAAGATTGCTTATCCACGCAACTGGCACAAAGTCGACGATGCTCTAACTAAAATCGAAGAAGCCAAAACAGAGGGAATTTCAATCTTTTGCGACCGCTATCCGTACATAGCCGGGTCAACCGACCTCAGTTACTACTTTCCTCTTTGGGCCAGACAAGGCACAACAGAGGAATTTTTAGCCAGGCTAGAAGCTTCGAATCTCGAAGAGAAACTCAGAACCCACGTGGCCGAACAAGAAAAAAAGCTTGGGTCATGGGATCGCGTCGTGATTGCTTCCGTTTTTTCCGAGGAAAACAGACGTTTCGAGGGGAAGAGTGTTCTGCAAGGAGCAAAGGAATTAAAGAAGGATCCCTTTTCCTTCATGAAAGATCTGTTGATCCAGGAAAAAAACAGAGTGGGCATGGTGACATTCATGATGAAAGAGGAGAACTTGAGGAAAATTTTGGCTCATCCGTTGGTCGGAGTCGGATCGGATGGATCCGCCATTGCTCCTTACGGACCTTTGGGTCGCGGCAAGCCCCACCCCCGCCACTACGGCACCTTCCCTCGCGTCTTGGGTAAGTATGTCCGGGAAGAGAAGATTGTTCCTCTGGAAGAAATGGTGAAAAAAATGACCTCTATCCCAGCTGAGAAATTCGGGTTTCAGAAAAGAGGATCCCTGCAAAAGGATTACCACGCAGATATCGTTGTTTTCGATATAGAGAGAGTGATTGACAAGGCCACCTGGACCGAGCCCCACCAATTTCCCGTCGGGATCGAGTATGTCCTCGTCAACGGGCAGGTTGTTGTTGAAAAAGGTGAACATACGGGCAACCTGCCAGGAATGGTCTTGAGAAAACATGCGTAAGCTAAATCGAACAGTGTTTCGTTCCCTGGAATCATGAAAAGACTGCTCAGCCTTCTATGTTTCCTCTTCCTGTCCATTCCTCTATTTACTGTTGAAATTGAGCAATGGACAAGTCCAAGCGGATATCCAGTTGAAATCAGGTACCGGTCTTTCCAACCCGGGGAAATCCTCATCTTGACCCTCAAGAGCCCGAAGGTGCAAAAGGCTCAAATTCGTTTTGAGGACAGGAAATTTGAGATGAGAGGAATCAAGAACAGGTCCGAGTTACAGGCTTTCGTCGGCCTTGACTTAGGGATAAAGCCTGGAGCCTATCCGGTTAAAATATTCATCCTGAATTCAGCGGGTAGATGGGAAGCCTTTGAAAGAATCATCACCATCGCTTCGAGAGAGTTCCCCGTAAAAAAATTGTGGGTAGAAGAACAATTCGTCACACCACCCCCTAGTATGAGGGAAAGAATAAAGCGCGAGTCAGAAATCCTGGAAGCAATCTATAGCCGATTCTCCTTAGAATGGTTGGGAGAGGGACGATTTATCATCCCGGTAGAAGGGAAAAATTTTGCCAATTTTGGAGAAAGACGAATCTACAACAACCAGCCCCGGTCTTCTCATGGAGGAGTGGACATTTCAGCTCCTGCCGGTACGCCGGTAAAAGCCTCTAACTCAGGAGAGGTGGTTCTCGCCAGCAATCTCTATTTTTCTGGAAAAACCGTGATCATTGATCATGGCCTCGGCCTTTTCACTCTGTACCTTCATCTGTCTAAATTTCTGGTAAAAAGAGGCAACATGGTGCGGAAGGGCGAGATCGTCGGCGAAGTCGGTGCTACTGGCAGGGTAACCGGCCCCCATCTCCATTGGGGAGTGAAGATCTCCCGAAGTCGTATCGACCCTTCTTCACTTCTCAGCTTTCCTTTCGATTAGGTCAGACTCATTCCGTATGAGCCGCTATCCATTCCAAGACAGTCTTCCACCAGAGCTCAGCATTCTGTGGTTTCTGGATGAAGTGGTCCTCATCAGGAAAATAGAGCATCTTGGAGGAAACGCCCACCCTTTGAAGAGCCGTGAACAGCTGGAAGCCCTGGTTGACGGGAACACGAAAATCATTCTGGGAATGGATGACCAGGCAG
>JABAOF010014684.1_pt2 | contig 13568 bp, 11 predicted proteins | sample 7062171 | NCBI WGS metagenome assembly JABAOF01 (sample SAMN14538628, study PRJNA623070) | marine sediment metagenome | biome: marine biome [ENVO:00000428]; feature: marine pelagic biome [ENVO:01000023]; material: deep marine sediment [ENVO:00002113] | place: India: Gulf of Khambhat ...
TCAGGTCATAGTTTCACAATTCAAGATACCACCTTACCGGTAATTTCCAACGTGTTGGATAATCCGGATCCACAAGTGGCTGGAGGCTCAGTAAATATTACGGTTGATGTGACAGACAATACAGGAGTATATGACGTCTGGGTGAATATCACATTGCCAAGTGGAGGTTCGCAAAATGTATCCATGAGCAAAGGGACAGGGGATAGTTGGTTCAACAATACGATTTATACGATATTGGGTATCTATGACTATGTCATATGGACAAACGATACCTCTGGTAATTGGAACAGCTCCTCAGGTCACAGTTTCACAATTCAGGATACAACTTTGCCGGTAATTTCCAACGTATTGGATACTCCGGACCCACAAGAAACAGGTGGTTTTGTTAATATTACCTGTGATGTGACTGATACTGAAGGAATTTACAATGTCTGGGTAAACATTACCTTGCCATCTGGTGGGTACATTAATATCTCCCTTACAAAAGGTGCAGGCAACGAATGGTACAACAACTCGATTTACACTACTTTAGGCATCTATGATTATGTCATATGGGCAAATGACACTTCAGATAACTGGAATACTTCATCGGGCCATAGTTTCACGATACAAGATACCACTTTGCCCGTGATTTCGAATGTATTGGATATTCCTGATCTGCAGGAGGTAGGAGGTTCAGTCAATATCACGTGTGATGTTACAGATAATATAAGAATATCCAATGTCTGGGTGAACATCACCTTACCAGGTGGAGGATACACCAATGTATCAATGACAAAAGGATTAGGTGATGAATGGTATAACAATACATTCTATGGTGCCCTAGGTATCTATGATTATGTAATCTGGGCGAATGATTCATCTGATAATTGGAACAGCTCCTCAGGTCATAGCTTTACGATTCAAGATACCACTTTACCGATAATTTCGAACGTGTTAGATGTTCCTGATCCGCAGGAGGTAGGAGGTTCAGTCAATATCACGTGTGATGTTACAGATAATATAGGAATATCCAATGTCTGGGTGAACATCACATTGCCAAGTGGGAGTTCGTTAAATGTATCTATGAACAAAGGGACCGGGGATAGTTGGTACAATAATACAATTTATACGATATTGGGAATCTATGACTATGTCATATGGACCAACGATACCTCTGGTAATTGGAACCGCTCGTCCGGCCATAGTTTCACAATTCAGGATACCACTCTACCAGTAATTTCAAATGTATTGGATACTCCGGATCCACAAGAAACAGGGAGTTTTGTTAACATTACCTGTGAGGTCACTGATACCGTAGGAATTTTCGACGTCTGGGTAAACATTACATTGCCAGGAGGGGGATACCTTAATGTCTCCATGACAAAAGGGCCAGGTAATATATGGTATAATGAAACGCTCTATTGGTTGCTGGGCACATACGACTATGTCATTTGGGCAAATGACACCTCAGGTAACTGGAATAGTTCATTAGGTCATAGCTTTTCTATCCAGCCCGGCGCTCCATTCGATATTATCATAATCTCCGGTGATGGTCAGAGCGGCTCAGTAGCTACAAAATTGGCAGCACCGTTGGTAGCAGAGGTTCGCGATCAATTTGGAAATCCAGTTCCCAATGCGAACGTTTGGTTCAATGTTACCTTTGGTGGTGGAACCGTAGACATCGTTAATCCGGTTGTTACAGGTGGCAATGGGAGAGCACAGGCTAACCTCACCCTGGGAACGACTATTGGTCTCAATACCGTTACCGCTGAAATCACAGGTGGTGGTGTCACACAGGTGATATTCACAGCCACAGGGATTCCTGGTTCAATTTATGATATCGTGATCATTTCCGGCAACGGTCAGAGTGGCATAGTTGGTATGCAGTTGCCTGAACCCATGGTGGTTGAGGTCCACGATCAATTTGGAAATAGGGTTCCAAACGCTGATGTGTGGTTCAATGTGACCCTCGGTGGTGGCACTGTTGATGTTACCAATCCAGTATTGACCGGGAATAACGGTAGAGCGCAAACGAATCTTACTTTGGGCACAACCTCTGGTTCAAATACCGTCACCGCGGAGATAGGCGAAGGTGGTATCACCCAGGTAATATTCACTGCTAATGGAGGCCCGGATGAACCATATTATATTATGGTAATATCTGGCAACGGTCAAAGTGGTAAAGTTGGCACCCAATTAATTGATCCCTTTGTTGTGGAGGTTACAGACCAGTACGGCAATCCCGTGCCTAATACAATGGTATGGTTCAATACAACAAGTGGTGATGGATCACTTGACACCACAAGCCCATTATTTACGGATAACCTAGGCAGAGCTCAGGTCAACCTCACATTAGGACCAATCGCGGGTATAAATACGGTCACTGCTGAGATGAGTAGTGGGAGCACAACCCTAGTAACATTTGTAGCCACCGGCATTTCAAATAAACCTGAGATTATCACATCCATCTCTGATATAGAAATGCTGGAAGACGATCCACCGTATAGCATGTTTATGTTTGCCTCCGCCATTGACGATGAGGATCTCCCTAAGGACTTGAAATGGTTCATCACAGACATAGATAACTCTTTATATTCTGTTAGTGGCCAAGGAACAAACGTATTGATAATAACACCAAAACCAGATATGTATGGAAATGACCAGGTAACGCTATTGGTAGAGGACTCCGATGGTCTCCAGGATTCACAGCCCTTATGGATCAACATCACACCTGTCAACGATAAGCCCTTTTTCTTCCCCGAGCCACCGGATTTAACTGTAACCAAGGATATATCCTATACATTCAACTATGCCCCCTATCTATTCGATATCGACAACAACATAGGGGAACTTACACTCACCTCAAATGATCCGGATCACACATCCATAAATGGTCACTTGGTGACATATCTTTATCCCTCCTCAATGGTAAACAAAAAGGTATTTGTGACTTTAACCTTGAGTGATGGTATCGACAGTACCTCTACGGTAATTCAAATCAACATCTCTGAGGACAATGTGCCGATATTAAGGGAGAAACTTCCCAACGTAATAATATACGAGGGCGAGATTAAGTACAATGTATTTGACCTTGATGATTACTTCTACGACCCCGACGGTGATGCTGTTTATTTCTCCTATGGGTATTCTCATATTATTATAATGATTAACGAAAATCATAGCGTCGACTTCTTTGCCCATGATAACTGGTTCGGGGAGGAGACAGTTACATTCCGTGCCCGTGACCCAGGTTCTGCCATCGTTGAGGATACGATATTAGTTACAGTTTTCCCTGTAAATGATCCCCCTATTATTTCTGATGTACCCGACCTTGTTGTGCATTACGATGCTTCATATTTTTTCAATCTAACGCCCTATATAAGCGATGCGGACAACAGTGATGCAGAGCTCAGTTTAACATTTATGGAATTCATAAACGGAACTTGGCTTATATCAGAAAATATCAATGTATCCAACGATAACAATCTAAAGATGGAGATAAACTATTCTAAGAGTTATCTTGACATGAAAATACAGGTCATGATCGAGGTTTATGATGGTATCGATTCGGCATGGGATATAATAAACATCACAGTCTCAGAGGATTGGCCTCCACAGCTCATAAGGGATATTCCTGATGTCGTATTCTATGAAGATGAATACATATCCAATCGCCTCAATGTCCATGACTATTTTACGGATAGGGATGACGATACCTTGTTCTTCACGTACGGACATGAATATATACAGGTTGTGATCCATGAGAACGGAAGTGTGGACTTTTATGCTGACGAGAATTGGTATGGCATAGAAAACATAACCATAAGAGCCACAGATCCTTTTGGTGCTTTGGTGGAAGATATTATCACAGTTACCGTATTACCTGTGAATGATGCGCCAGTTATATCAAGAATTCCTGATCAGGAAGGTGTTTTAGGTATAACATGGATTCTGGACATAAGTCCCTATATACAAGATATTGATAATAATATCACTGAGATGTTGATCATTTGCGAATCCCCATATATTTCCGCTGTGGGAGCTGTTTTGATATTTCAATATCCATCAGACGTAGAGGAGGACACCGTGCAGGTTACAGTATATGATCCCAGTAATGCGGATGCTACTACAGCTTTTAATGTTACTCTCACGAAAGCAGGAATTGGAGAGAGAAACGAATTAGATATCCTACAATTAATATGGATAATAATACTGATAATAGCAATTTTAACAACGATACTTCTTCTCTATGCCTATCAGAGAGGAAAGTACGAGGTAGAAGAGGTGCTTTTGGTGTATCGCAAAAAAGGGCTTTTGGTATCCTATAAACATAAAAGCGAGGAGGTTAAAATGGACAGGGACCTCATGACAGGCATGTTTACAGCCATCCAGGACTTTGTAAATGATGTATTTGAATCTGAGGATATGAGTGGAACCCCACTAAAAGTAATGGAATTGGGTGATAAAAAGGTCATGATAGAACATGGCAAGTATACCTATCTCGCAGCGGTGTTTAAAGGTGGAACATGGCGACTGGTAACAAAGTTACAGACGACATTGGCGGATTTGGAAGTTAAATATAAAGACGTACTAGAGGATTGGGACGGTAATATGGAGTCCTTGGAAGGTATTGATACATTTCTAGATGATATCGTAACCTTGGAATAAAACAATATCAGTAAATTGGTTAGATTTTTTTTATCAGTATATATCTATGGACGTCATATGGAATCTGTCATCTTCCAAACCATATGATCCTCGAATATCATCGATTGATTGTTTTTCTTCGAGGTCCTTTATCATTATCGTTCCCCAAGAACTGGAAAGAAGTTTAAAGCCTGAATCGATAATGGCTCCAATTAAAGAAGTCCCAGCCATCCATTCGAACGACATATATTGAGGCTTGAACTTCATTTCAAGAGCTTCTATACATCTTTGAATGTCCCTATTTTTCGGGCAGCATATCTCCAAAATTCTGATATTCTTTTTCTCTTTGCTTGCCAATAGATACCCAATATTCTTCGAATTTTTCGTAAATATACCTTTTATGTTCATAGAAGGCCAATCCCATACTTTTTTAATCTGTAGGAAATTTTTCGGCCTAATGACGAATCCCAACAGTACCTTAGAATATCTTTTGAACAATTCAACAAATACTTCGTTATCGGTTGTTGGTGAATAAGAAATCTCTCTCGTGTAGCGATTTATAGGTTGGCATTCTTTCAATCCCAAACTTAGCGGTCGAAAATCAACATACCCGAGGTTTTTATAAAGGGCATATGCGACCATAGATTTTCCAGTACCTAAAAAAGCAAACCTTATCCCATCAGCAATCAATCTAGAATGTGCTTCCTCCATCAACTTTTGAGCGTAACCTTTTCTTGCACAATTGGGTATGGTACAAACTCCCCAAATGAATCCGACTTTTTCCAATCCCTGAGTTGTCTAGGTATCCACTTGGGAAACACCCGCTTGACATAGAATCTTTTCCTTATCCACAGCATAGAGTGAAAAATAATCTGGGACGTGATCGTCCACTTTACGGATTCTCCTGACCTGTTTTGGTGTAAAAAACCAACCAAAACATCTCAGGTTCATCTCCATAACCTGTTGCCCGTCAACCTCGTCGTACTCAAGAATCTTCATATATTCAACAACCGTAACTTTTGAGACAAAAACCGCTAATACCTGATCTCAAACCTTCGAAATTTACCTTTGTACTCCTCCCATTTCACATCTGCACTCTCCACATGGGCATAAGGCTGCCCTGTCTTGCACCATTGTATCACCTTTTCTATATCCTCCTTTTCGCCCTCAAAAACCGCGGCTACGCTGCCATCCCGCATGTTCTTCACCCATCCAAGAACTCCAAAACGCTCTGCTGCATCTCTTGTGTTGGCTCTGAAGAATACGCCCTGTACCTTGCCTTTAAAGTTAACTGTTGCCCTCGCTTTCATATTGTTGGTATAACTTAGCAAAACCATAAAGATTTTTATACCGTAACTTAGAAATCTATTTAAAGCTTAAAGGTAAAAAATCAGTTGGAGGAGGGGTAAGTAAAGACACACAACAGAACAAAATCCTATAAACGTCTATGCATATACTGGTAAGAGAATGGTTGAAATGATGAATCTGCACACACATACGACAATTTCTGATGGCAGGTATCCACCACGAGAAATAATCGAGGCAGGTGTGGAGTTTGGTCTCACACATATCGCCATTACAGACCACTATATGACCTCCAAAGTCGACTCCATACCTTTTGACAAGCTTTTGAACTATATCCGAGAGATAAAAGCCTTGGCAGAGGAATTTCAGGATGAGGTCACGGTTCTTTGCGGTGTGGAGTTCGATGCGTGTAAAAAGCGCACAGACTTTTCGAAAATACGATATGAAGATGTCAACAACCTGGATTTTGTACTATTTGAATATGTACAAAATGATATATGGAATGGAATGCCATTATGGGAACTGTTGAGAATTCGAGAAAATATCAAATGCCCAGTTGGATTGGCCCATAACGATATTGGTAAAAATTTTTCTCACACAAAATATGATGAGCTCATAGCTGTTCTCGAGGCAAACAAGATATTTATTGAGCTTTGTCCCAGCCTGAGAAACTCAAAACTCAACACACCCTACTATCATTTTGCAGAGGGGTTCTTCGCAAGTTTGAGAGGTACTGAGGTACTAATTTCCATAGGGACTGATACACATTCGAACATCAAAAGTGTTGGTAATATCAGCGATGCAATGGAATTTATAGAAAGCTATGGGCTTGGGGATAACCTTATAACCAAGATTTTTTAGCGTATTTTACCCAATCTTTTCCAGGTCCTTACTCCCCGTTGAACGGCAGTTACATGACCCGCTATAGCAAACCAGATCATAGCGTATTCTATGGGTGTGAATATCCATATTCTTCCATCCAATTCAATATAGATGAGCAACTGAATTAAAGGCACGATAATGAGTATTACAAGCCTATCAGCTCTTCCCAGTATTCCTCCATAGTCTCTACCACAACCTAATGCTTGAGATTGTGTGCCCATATAGCTTGCAAATATCACTCCAAGCAAGGCCAGTAATCCTATGAACCAATCACAATGAACGCTGAGCATGATACCGCCAATTATGAACACATCGGCATACCTGTCAAGCACGTGATCCAAAAAATCCCCTCTTTTGGAGACTTTCCCGGTGATTTTGGCTATTTTACCGTCTAAAGCATCCAAAACTGCGTTGAGAAATATGCATAAAACCGCCAGCAACAGCAACCATCTGTTGCCCAAATAGAAAAATATCCCTGCGAGAATAGCGAACATGAAAGCGATCCATGTTAGTGTATTTGGGTCAACATTCCTCAGCTTTTTGGCTAATGGCATTAGGTAGGGATCAGCAGTTGTTCGATAACTGTCAAGAACCATTGGTCAACCTTCTATCGTAATTTATACCTGTGCAGAAAATGAGTATTCGTATTTTAAGATATTGTCTCAAAATACAAAACAAGGTCTTTATTGGGTCCCCATCACTTCATATTAATGCCTTTATAATATTTTAACTCCTTGAAAATATCCTTGAAAAAATTGGACAAGTAACCTATAAATATCAAGACATTTATGCCAAAACATGGATTCTTTCACCATCTTAATATCTATTTTATCCAGCATAATTGCATTTGTCACGAGTATTATCCTCACCAATAGGCTGATCCCCATACTAAAAAAGCAAAATATTGTCAATAACGATTTAAATAAAAAAGAGAAGCCATTAATTCCAGAGATGGGGGGAATCGGAGTAATATTCGCATTCTTCCTGGGGATGAATTTTTTTCTCTTCCTCATCACCTCAATGGATTTTCCATTTTTAGAAATAACTTTTTTCACCATTATGGGCGTGGTCTTTGTTGGGATTATGGATGATTTACTCAACCTCAGTCAACTAACAAAGAGCATTTTACCATTTATAATTGCCATACCTTTAGGAATAGGTTTATCCAATGAAATATCTCTAACTCTACCGTTTTTTGGCAGTACGGATCTTGGTTGGTGGACGGTTTTACTAATTCCATTAGGGATTACCGCAATAGCGAATCTTACAAATATGTTGGAAGGATTTAATGGACTGGGCTCTGGATTGGGTATTATTGTCACATCAACGCTTATAATCATATCCTTTATTACAGAACAATTAGATGGATTATACCTGTTAATACCTCTTCTAGGGGCGCTTATCGGATTTTTTTATTACAATAGATACCCCAGCAAAATCTTTCCTGGGGATACGCTGACCTTCTTTCAAGGTGCTACAATCGGATGTGCTGCAATTATTGGAAATTTAAAAACCATAGCGGGAATACTTTTTTTGCCGATGCTGTTGGAATTTATATTAAAGGCTAGGGGAAAATTTCCAGCGAAAAATCATGGAATAATTACGGATGACGGAACTCTAACCTATGATGGAAAAGTATTTTCTTTAAGTCATTTATTAATGAAAAACTTCAAAGTAACTGAAAAACAACTGGTAGCTATGCTATGGATTATGGAGGCCATATTGTGTGCGGTAATGATACTGGTGGTATACTTGCTGGGACCAGAATATGCATGGTAGTTTATTCATATTATCCCAAGGATCAAAGGGTAAGAAGAGAAGCAGAAATTCTCAAAGAAGATGGTGCAAATGTTCATGTGATTTGCCTAAGAAATGAGAATGAAATGAAGTTTGATATACACAATAAAATATCGATATATAGGATTCCTCTGGAAAAAAGGAGGAATAAGAGCTATTTAGCATATTTCTTAAGATATTTTTTATTTCTATTTTTATCAACTGCAATCCTAACTCGATTATTTATAAAATATAAATATAAAGTGGTTCATATTCATTCTATTCCGGATTACCTGGTGTTTTGTGCATTCGTTCCAAAATTATTTGGGGCCAAAATTATACTAGACCTTCATGAATCTTTACCAGAGGTTTTTGCAACTAAATTTGATCTTTCTATGGACTCTAGAAGAGTATATGTCGCGAAAATTATTGAAAAGGCAAGCGTTCGATTTGCGGATTTAGCAATCTCTACGAGCGATGTAAGGAAAAAAATTTTAAAAGAAAGGACTCAAAAGAAGGATGTAGCTGTGATCATGAACCTACCAAAGAGAGATATTTTCAAACCGAGAGATATGACCGAATTTATCAAAGAGAATAACCTGGAGGAATCATTTATTGTAAGCTATATGGGTGGATTAAATCCAGAAAGAGAATTGGAAGTTGTTATAGAGGCCATAAAATATATTGAGAAAAAGATTTCGAATATAGCGTTCATATTTTGCGGTACAGGAGAAAGGGGATATATAGCTTCATTGAGGAATTTAATCAAGGATTTAAATCTTGAAAAGAAGGTATTGTTTATGGGATATGTTCCCCAGGAGGATGTATTGAATTATGTTGCGGTATCAAATGTCAGCCTTAGCCCCTATAAGATCCATCCCAATCTGAATCCGGTGGGTTCTACCAAGGTATTTGAATATCTTTTGGTTCCGAAACCGGTCATCGTTGCCGATTATTCTGGAAATAGGGAAGAATTCAAAGATTTGGTATTGTTCTATAAAAGTAGCGATCATAAGAGCCTTGGAGAGAAGATATTTGAAGTGTATGAAAACGAAGAAGAGTTCAAAAAAATGGCTTGTAGGGCACAGGAGATAATATTCAAAAGATACAACCCAAAAAGGAATGAAGAAAAATTACTGGAGATATATAAGAATTTACTTATTTAATAGAACAACTATGATCGAACAAAATTTACAATAATCCTGCCATTATTATATGTTTTTTTCTTTGAGTTAAGGGCTAGAATGTCCGATATTCATTTATTCTTCTTTGAACTTTCCCTTCAATTTCTCGGTAATTTTGGCTATGTCTTCTTCGATCTCCTTGAGGGCGATTTCACCCTTCACCTTGATAGTGTGAGCAGCCTCTTTTGCCTTCACCTCACCAACCCCGCCTGTGATTTCCATTCTCTTAGCCTGAAGCTTGGTTCTGGCAGCGCTGATGTCTTCCGTTATCTCATCAAATAACTTATGACTGGTTTCACCTGCCTTTACCCTTCCTTCTTTAACAGCCTGCTGAAGTGCATCCAAATCCTTATCGAGTTCTTCATAGGTCCTTTTACTTATTTCCTTGACCTTATCCTCTACAACACCGCCTGTTAATTCTCTTCTCTTATTCCTTATCTTTTCCCGGGTGGAAATCAGCCTTTTTTCCAAATTTCCAATTATTTCAGACAAGTATAGTCCTCCATTACAACTTTTTCATCGCTATGGCGTACGAAATTATATACCTTTCTATGAGGTGACTAAAATTGTGGCGATTTCACCACCAACAACCTTTTAAAATAAAGAGACTATTCGGTTTTTGGGGATTGAAATGCCAAAGGTAACAATAAGTATTATAAAAGCGGATGTTGGAGGCTGGCCTGGACATTCTACCGTACACCCAAGGCTCATGGAACTTGCGAGGGAAATGCTGTCCAAACCTAAGGAAGAGGCTACAATCCAAGACTTCCACGTAACACATTGCGGTGATGATTTAGAACTGATAATGAGCCACTTTAAAGGTGACAACAACAAGCATGTGCATGAAGTCGCTTGGAATGTGTTTACAGCGGCAACGAAGGAAGCAAAAGCCTTAAAATTGTATGGCGCAGGGCAGGACATGTTGTCTGATGCATTCTCTGGGAATGTCCGTGGAATGGGGCCTGGTGTGGCTGAGATGACATTCACAGAAAGAAAGGCAGAGCCTATAATCGCTTTTCTCATGGATAAAACAGAGCCAGGAGCGTTCAATCTTCCCATTTTCAGGATGTTCGCTGACCCATTCAATACCGCTGGCCTTATCATAGATCCAAACCTCCACCCAGGTTTTGTATTCGAGGTATGGGATATTATGGAGCATAAAAAGGTGATGATGTCCTCACCAGAAGAAATGTACGATATTCTGGCGTTGATCGGTGCAAAAGAACGATATGTTATTAAAAGGGTTTACCCAAAGGAATGGGGGAAACTCCCACATAGCGAACCGGTGGCCGTGATTTCCACAGAAAAACTCTATCAAATTGCAGGTGAGTATGTAGGAAAGGACGATCCTGTTGCTGCGGTTAGATCCCAATCAGGTTTGCCTGCCTTGGGCGAAGTGCTCGAACCCTTTGCGTTACCATTCCTCGTTTCAGGATGGATGAGAGGCTCTCATAATGGACCTATAATGCCTGTTGGTGTGAAGAACGCGGCCTGCACAAGATTTGACGGCCCTCCAAGGGTTGTGGGATTGGGTTTCCAGTTGTCTGAGGGGAAGCTCGTTGGGCCTGTTGACCTATTTGATGATCCAGGTTTCGATTATACGAGGGAAAGAGCGCAAAGAGTCGCAGAGTACATGAGAAGACACGGTCCCTTCGAACCTCACAGATTGCCTCTCGCTGACATGGAATATACGACCCTCCCCAATGTTATGAAGAAATTGAAGGATAGATTCGAGAAGGTGGAATAAGGCTTAGGTTTTAAACTGTTTAGTTCGGAACAGTTTGCCTTTGAAAATCATAATTATGGAAAGGATGAAGGTGATTAACCAAAAATGGTAAGATGAGGGAAATGGCTGATATGATAGATGCTCTCAATGCATTGATTTTACTAGCTGTGATATTGGTCATCTTATTGGTCATCTCGGTCATAATTACCGCAATTTTGTCGAGAAAAGGGAAGAAGTACTTAGGTAGAATAATAACCGGATGCTTACTATTTATTTTTGCTGCGTCTCTTTTAATAGGGTTTTGGAATTTTATGGGCATATTTGGGCCTGCGAATAGCGCTGAAGATATTGCAACACAGGAGATGAACGGAGACTTCACCGACTATAACAAGGGCGATATTATACCAATTAGGGATGAAATTTCAAGATTGGACACTGTAGAAATCGACAATAAAACCTATGTTATTATTTGGTTCGAAAGTTCAGGCGATGGGGATGGAGATTTTAACGTTACTTTCAAGGACGACATCAGCGATAGTTACAATGATGGAGACGTTGTGGTGGTTTTTGTCGAGGTGGCGCATTACAATGCCTCAAGCGATAGGGAGGTGCTTAAATATCACGCACCCAATAAGGAGTTGGGAGCGAGATCGTATCAAATCATTCCATCATTATATGCGGATATTTGGTTTTGGCTGATTCTCATCATCGGTTTAGTAGAGATAGTTCTTGGTATTGTAGGATGGAGGAAAAAGAAGCCTGAGGAAGAAATGGAAGCGGAAGGTCTCGAATCCGAGAAAGAACCGATGAAGGGCAAGGATGATATTCCAGATGAGGAGTCACTTGAGGAAGAGCAGAGGAAAGAAATCAAGGAAATTCGAGACGAAGATGTTTGAGGAATAAACCGGCGATTTAAGCGACAAAATAACCTGATTCTAAGATTTACTTAATCCCCATATGCTCGCTGAGCTCCTACAAATTAATCACTCATTGGTTTAATCAACTTCCTTTCCCTTTTAAACACAAAATGTTTGCTGCCAAAAAAGTTCCAAAACACGGCGATTATTATGGCTATTAGTAAAGCGAACCGTTCTATGGATAGAACAGATATAAACCAGGTCGCTATAGGCATACTGTAGAATCTCCAAACACTCTGGTAGTTCAATATGAAGTATATTATGATGGTTCTTATTGCCCAAGCGCTTACATTCACGGCGAAGAATTTTATATACTGCTGTGTAACCTTCATCTTTCTCCTTTCTTTGTCTTGGAATGTCCAAACCTTGTTCAGTGTAAAATTGAAGGTCACAGCTACAGAAAATGAAATCGTTTGTCCCAAAATTGTGCCTGTACTCTGGCCAAATCTTATGAAATAACCCCAATATACGAGAGAAAATACAGCTAAATCGACGAGTACTCCTAGACCACCAACGACACAGTATTTGAGAAATTGATAAAACGAGCTATCCTTGTAAAAATAAAGCTTTAATGCATGTGATAGGTGATCTCTTACAGCTTTAGCGCCTAGCTTACTTTCTCCATGAACTCTGTTCTTATGCACATACGGCACTTCTATCATGTGTTTATAGTTACCCTTTACAATGATCTCCAATCCTAATCTATGGCCTTTTGGTTTTAGCTCAACACCTTCCACAACATCTCTTCTCAGTATGAAAAAGCCTGACATTGGATCTTTTACTTTAGTAAGAGGTCTTGTGATGAGCCTGGCGAACTTCGATACCAATTTTTGTTTCATGGTCCGATTCTCGATCCCACCACCTTTCACGTGCCTACTTCCAACAACCAGCTCGGCGTCACCTTTCTCTATATGAGTCAACATTTTTGGGATCACTTCTGGTGGATGACTGAGATCAGCGTCCATAACACAGAAAATATCACCTTTTGCTTCTTCCATACCTCTAATTGCAGCAGAGGCCAATCCCCGCTCATTCTTACGCACCACGACCTTTACATTATACCTGCTTCTCAGGCCCTCTGCCACATTTGCCGTCCCATCGGGCGAATCATCATCTACAACCACTACCTCGCCTACTATCTTCTGCTCA
>JABAOF010001555.1_pt1 | contig 13561 bp, 9 predicted proteins | sample 7062171 | NCBI WGS metagenome assembly JABAOF01 (sample SAMN14538628, study PRJNA623070) | marine sediment metagenome | biome: marine biome [ENVO:00000428]; feature: marine pelagic biome [ENVO:01000023]; material: deep marine sediment [ENVO:00002113] | place: India: Gulf of Khambhat ...
CGCACAATCTTACAAGAGAAACATACTACTTCAACATGGAACATTTCTAGTAAATATTGACCATGAAAAAATGTTTACTTTTCTCAAGGTTCCGTGGGCTAAGACACTGACGGACATATTGGAAGTATCAAAGAAAAAGTTGACATCTACAAATCAGGAACTTGGTTCACCTAAGTCTATGGAAGAAGCATACCAAGCGCTAGTTGATGGATTTGAAAAGGCGTTGAAAATACAAGTTGTAGAGGAAGAATTAACGAGTTACGAAAGGAAATTGGCTGAAAAACTTCGTAAAACCAAATTTGCGACCAATGATTGGAACTTTAGCGGTAGAACCACCGGCCAATCGTAAATAAGTCAATAGTTTTTCTACATTAGAGCGTGCATGACAATGAGGGGAGCAAACACGGAAGCGACGAGAGACATTACGGTTATCATTGTGTTCAGTGACGGACCCGCTGTATCTTTGAATGGGTCACCTACAGTGTCGCCTATAACAGCAGCCTTGTGGGAATCTGAACCCTTACCACCAAACGCTCCTGCCTCAATATATTTTTTGGCATTATCCCACAATCCACCAGCGTTGGCCATCAAGAGAGCAAAGATCAAACCGGAGAAGATGCTACCACCTAAATATCCACCGAGGGCTCCTATGCCCCCAACGAAGCCTACTACCAAAGTAACAACGATAGATAGTACGCTTGGAAGAATCAATTCCTTCAAGGCTCCTTTCGTGGCAATATCTACGCACTTTGCATAGTCAGGCTTTACTCCCTCCTTCCCTTCCTTCAGACCTGGAATTTCTCTGAATTGCCTTCTAACTTCCTCGATCATTCTGAAGGCGTTTTTACCGACTCCCAACATCACCAACGCTGAGAACAATGGTGGCATAGCAATACCTATCAGAGCGCCAGTTAAAACTAATGGTTCCATCAAATCAAAGCCAGCTGCCCCTGAATATTCTTGAAAAGCAAAAAGCAATGCAAGCACAGTCAATCCTGCAGCACCTATTGCAAACCCTTTCGTTATAGCCTTGGCCGTGTTGCCAGCAGCGTCCAGTTTATCTGCAATTTCAATTACTTCTTCTTCAAGTCCCGACTGTTCTGCGATTCCTTTTGAGTTGTCGACGATTGGACCATAGGCATCGCCTGCAACGATCATCCCCACAATGGACAACATTCCAACGGCAGCCATGCCAACTCCATACACTCCTTCGATGCCGAACGCCTCAGCCAAAAAGTAGGCCCCTGCAGATGCGACACCGATTCCAAGGAGCGGCGGAAACATGCTTATCAGACCATAGGAAAAACCACTTATTATGTTGACGGCTGCTCCGGTTTGAGAAGCCTCAGCAGTTCTTATCGCTGGAGTTCTATCTATGGAAGTGAAATAATCTGTCGTAATGCCGATTATAACTCCTGCCACTAATCCAACAACAGCAGTTCCCCAGATTCCAAAATTGAATTCTAGATAATAAGTAACTAGAAATGTGAGGCCAGCAAAAATAACGCAGGTTAGGTAGGTTCCCCAGTTGAGAGCTTTTCCAGGGTTTCCTTTTTTTCCAACTCTTACTATGGCAACCCCCAATATTGAGGCTAAAATTCCTAACCCAGCAAATATTAATGGTAAATTGACAAACCGATTTTCAAAGGATGTAACACCTGAAGAAAGAGGTACTCCCAAAAGCATTACCGCCACTACGCTGGCGACGTAAGAGTCAAATAGGTCGGCTCCCATTCCTGCCACGTCGCCGACATTGTCGCCAACATTGTCTGCTATTACCGCTGGATTACGGGGGTCATCTTCAGGAATATTCATTTCCACCTTGCCCACAAGGTCAGCGCCTACATCAGCAGTTTTTGTGTATATACCTCCACCTGCCTTTGCGAATAGAGCCATGGCGCTTGCACCAAAACTGAAGCCGAGAACTACTTCAGGATCGCCAGTTAGATAATAAACAATACTTATTCCAAGTAGAGCGAACCCAACTACAGATAAGCCCATGACAGCCCCACCGCGAAACGCTATCGGAAAAGCTTTGTTCAATCCTTCTTTTGCTGCATTGGCTGATCGCACGTTTGCCTTTAAAGCAACCGTCATTCCTAAGTAGCCCGCCAAAGCTGAACAGATTGAACCAAAAATGTATGCTACGCCCATAATGGGACCGTTGGGAAGGAAAATTGCGAGGATTGTGGCTACAACTGCAACGAAAACTGCAAGGTACATAAATTCTCTTTTCAGAAAGGCATTAGCGCCCTCTTGTATCGCTCCAGCAATTTCACGCATCTTCACGGTTCCACTATCTTGTTTATTTACGTAAAGAAAAAGATAGGCTGCAACTACTATAGAAGCTAAGGCCGCGAGGGGCGCAATAGTCCACAAGTCCATTAATAATCACACTCAATACGTAGACTTATTGAACAATAAACAAGGAAGTCTTAAGTTTTTCGCCGAACCTTTAGCAATATCACGTCTAGAAAATCATTTTACGCCTTCACCTATCTCCTCATTCCAAGTCTTTTAGCAGCTACGAGAAAACAAGTCATCTACTGAAAGAAACGCTTTTTAAGCGCAGCGGTGCCTTAAAAGGCTAAATGTCAAATTAAGTGATTGAAAAACACAGGCGGTCGACATGAGCCCAGAATGGCATGCCATGGAAACAGAGGAACTCACGAAGACCTTGAAAGTCAGCGAGAAAGGGTTGAGTGGAGAAGAGGTTCAACGTCGACTGCAAGAATTTGGACCCAACGAACTTGTAGAAAGAAAGGGTATAACCCCTTTTCAGATATTTCTCAGGCAATTTAAAGACATTTTCGTAATCATGCTTCTAATCGCGATCGCCATCTCCGTTCTAATTGGAGAAATCATAGACGCTTCAACAATAGGCGCCATTGTAATTCTCAACTCTATAGTTGGTTTCGTTCAAGAGTATCGATCGGAAAAGGCGATGGAAGCCATGAAAAAGTTGACAGCTCCTAAGGCACGAGTCTTACGAGGTGGGAAAGAAATGCTCATACCCGCCAGAGAGGTTGTGCCTGGCGACATCGTACTTTTGGAGGCTGGAGACCGCATCCCAGCTGACAGCCGGCTTCTTGAAGTTGTGGAGTTGAAGACTGATGAAGCAGTTTTAACAGGTGAATCGACACCCGTGGGAAAAACAACTGAGGTTCTCGACGATAAAACGCCTGTGGCAGATAGAAAAAATTCTCTTTTCATGGCTACTCACGTGACATATGGTAGAGGAAAAGCTGTAGTGACGTCTACAGGTATGAAGACCCAATTTGGTAAAATCGCTGAGATGGTCCAAGCTGTCGAGGAGGAGGAAACTCCTCTGAAACAGAAACTTGCAGTGTTCGCCAAGAAACTTGGAATTATAATAATAGGAGTATGTGTAGTTATATTCGCTCTTGAATTATACGAAATATTTGTTCTCGGAACATCCATGGGAGCTGAAGCTATCGGAAAAATCTTGGACGCTTTTGAGACAGCGGTTGCGTTGGCGGTTTCAGCCGTTCCTGAGGGTTTACCCGCCGTAGTGACTGTGTCGCTTGCTCTGGGCTCTCGGGAACTCGCAAAACGCAACTCAGTTATCAGAAAGTTGGCTTCAGCTGAAACCCTTGGAGCCACAACCGTCATTTGTTCCGACAAGACTGGCACGTTGACAAAGGGAGAAATGACTGTTAGGAAAATTTATGTTGACGAAAAAATGGTTGACGTGACTGGAGTAGGCTACCAACCGATAGGTGAATTCTTTTACGAGGGAACTCGCATCGAACCGAAAGAAAACGAAGACCTCAGCTTGCTTTTGAGAGCCAGTTCACTGTGCACAAACGCGAATTATGACGGAAAAAGCGTGATTGGAGACACTACTGAAGGGGCTCTAATTGTTGCGGCTGCTAAGGCTGGAATGACTAAGAAAGAAATAGAAATCTACTATCCGCGCGTGCATGAGGTGCCCTTCACCTCAGAGAGAAAACGAATGACAACCGTCCATAAGACACCTGAAGGAAAACTTGTTGCCTACGTTAAAGGAGCTCCAGAAATAATTTTGGAACGCAGCACCCAAATTCTAAAAGATGGCAAGGCAGAGAAACTTGGCGCGAAAGAAAGGAAGACAGTTCTAGAAATGAACGAAAATATGGCACGCGACGCCTTGCGGGTGCTAGGTGTAGCCTATAGAGAATTGTCAGACAACATCCCAACTAATACTCATGAAGAAATCATTGAGAACGGCTTGGCGTTTGTAGGCTTAATGGGAATGATAGATCCACCGAGAGAGGAAGCAAAACAGGCTAACGAAAAGTGTCAGCAAGCAGGAATAAAGACAGTCATGATAACAGGAGACCACAAACTCACGGCGGTTGCGATAGCCAAAGAATTGGGCATGCTTAAAAGTGAAATGGTTTTGACTGGCTCAGAACTCGACAACATGACTGATGAAGACTTTGAAAAAATTGTTGAAGACGTCACGGTCTACGCTAGGGTTTCTCCAGAACACAAACTTCGCATAGTTAAGGCGTTGAAAAAGAAGGGTCATATCGTTGCTATGACTGGCGATGGAGTAAACGATGCGCCTGCACTCAAACAGTCTGACATCGGGGTCGCAATGGGCATAACTGGCACTGACGTAACTCGAGAGGCCGCCGACATGGTGTTGGCAGACGACAACTTCGCGACAATAGTCACAGCAGTTGAAGGAGGCCGAGCTATATATGACAACATACGAAAATTCTCGTTCTTTCTGTTACGTTCCAATTTTGATGAATTACTTGTAATAGGTGCGTTCGCTCTGTTGGGTTTAGAATTGCCTCTGACCGCTGGCATGATTCTGTGGATAAACCTAGTCACAGACGGAGGCCCTGCTCTGGCCTTGAGTATGGACCCGCCAGCCGAAGATTTAATGAATCGGTCTCCACGAAATCCGAATGAGGGTGTACTGCACGGAAGAATAGCCTCGATTTTAGCCACTTTTGTAACACAGTGTCTCGGCACTGGAGCCTTGTTCTATATGGCTTATTATGTGTGGGGGCGTCCTCTAGGTGAAGCGCAAGCGATGGCTTTCGTGCAAGCCACATTACAGGAATTAATAATAGTGTGGAACTGTCGGTCGGAAAAACACAACGCATTCAAGGTCGGGTTCACGTCAAACAAATTCTTGCTTGTCGCAGTGGTTTTCTCAATGTTGTTAACTGTTCTTATACCCTACACTGGTTTGTTCGGTACAGCGCCACTAAACCTTTTAGACTGGGCTATGGTTCTACCCATCTCTCTTTCAGGCTTCTTAATCTTACCAGAGATTTTCTACGGAAGAAAGATATGGCGCTGGAAGTAATCTTCCGAAACGATTGACAATGTTCCCCGAAATTCAAGATAATTAATGAAAATCACCTTTCACAGTTCTTAGGTGCATTCCATAGAGTGGATTCATAATGTATAATTAACGCCTAAAGGTTATCGATTATCGACGACAGTTGAAGACAACGCGGGTAAGCTTGAAGCTACTATTCCACAGTTTGGGTCTCGGTTGCCTAAGCAGTTCCATATTCCTCGAGATGCTGGTCTTCTGGGACATATTGCGGCGAGGATACTTTTTAGCCACAGAGCAAAATCAACTAATATTATCATTCGAGATATTTCTTACAATTTTCGCCTGCATCTATTTTGTGTACATGTATCAGCGGTTCGTTCGCTCCCTGAAGTAACGACAACGTTAACTTTTCTATTTTTTCCTTCATAATGGTTGTTGAAATATTTCAAAATATGCATAAACAATTTGTATTATGCAAGAATTAAAATCCATATATAGAAACATATTCGAGAAAAATAATAATTGTTAAATATTCCTCTATCGAGAGAACTGAAATCGTGCTAAATCTTGATAGGTGAAAAAGTGCACTGGAAAAAAATCGTTGTATCCTCATTTATTCTCTCAATGCTCTTTTTGACTTCAATATACGATGCTGGGGTAAGAGCTACATCCGAAGAGAGACGATCCGTTTATGAAATCGATTCTTTAGGTCTCAAAGTTAACATTGTGGCTCCATATCTCGCCGATCCTGGGGAAAACATAACTGTTACCTTCAATGTAACAGCAGCAACCTCGAGTGATATAGATGTGGAATACATTCACGTGAGCATTTATGGTATGAGAAACGAAACAGAGGAATTTTCATTCCCCCTCTTAGACATCTACATAAATGAAGTGCCATATCACGTTGACCATGTAGTAATGATACCTAATGATACATGCCCAGGATTACTCTACGGTGTTATAGAGTGGGGGGAATGGAGCGTACAATTTCCAGGAGGGATGAGAGTGACGATAGAAAATCCACCTCTTGCCGGCTTCGTTGTAACCTACGTGAAGAATGTGAAACTCCAAGAAGCTCAAGCGGCATATGACTCTTTGCTTGCCAACTACACAAAAATGGAAGACTACAAAAGCGATTTGGGTTCTACCCGAAATGTGATGTACATTCTTGTGGCGACAACCATAGTCTCCGTAGCGACGGTCTTCATTATTCTACTAAGAAGACCTAAAAGACCTTGGGCATAGAATTCCAAGCTGTCTCTTTATTTCAGGGATCACTTCGGACGGAGGCTGCCTAGGGTAATTGTAGATGGGCCCACCAGGTCTCTCGTTGTAGTAAGGGCGGTTGCAGCTAGGACAACCAGAAGTTAGAAATGGCTCGCCCGTTTCGATGGCTTCTCGTAACTGCTCCTCAGGGACGCTGAAGTTGATGAGACAGCCATCATTGTCGAAGATTATTTCTTCAAACCGCGTTTTTCCATGGGTTATGAGATAGTGGGCGATCTGAACCTTACGATACTGACTGAGAGAAGGTTGGAGGCTTTTTTCCAGAAGGGTTCCAGGGATTGGGGTAAAGGAAAACAAGCCAGGGTAGACTCCTAAATCGACGCACCATTGAATAGTTTGAATCATTTCCTCCTCTGTTTCTCCTAGACCTACGATGAGATGGGTGGTTATGAATCCTTTTCCAAAAACTTTTGTCGCCTCCCTCAAAGCTTCGTGTTGCTTCTCCCAAACGTATGGTCCACCGACAAGTCTCCCCTTAATCTTGTCAAATATCTCCTCGGTGGCAGCGTCTAAGGCTATGCTTATTCGGTCAACGCCAGCTTCTGCCAACATTTTCATTTTTTCTCGATTTAAGGGCTGACAAGAGACAGAGATTGGCACTTTTGCTCGTAACTTGATTTCTCCTATGAGGCTCAAAATGTCGTCGAAGACTCTTGGATAATTAAGAGCTTGGATACAAATCCGCATTATCTGACTGGTTTTTACGGTTTTCTCTATTCTGGAAACCACTTTTCTAGTTGGAAAGGAAGGCCAAGTAACCCTAGAGAGCATGTCCGCCCTACCTTTACTAGTTCTAGATTGGGGGCAGAAGCCGCAGTTGGCAGAACACTTTCCAGCGCTGTATGTGAGTAGGTAGATTGTTGTGGGTTTGGCGTCCAGCTTACCCTGCAACAATCCGAGCACTATTGCTGAGCCGGTTGAGACTCGAATCTTCTCTACTAATCGTTTGTCTTTTACATTGGTCTTTTCATTGGGTGTGGTGGTTTTGGCTTGCCCACTAAGAGAGATAGAGCGTCTGAAAGATTTTCTTAGGGAGCGGTTAATCATAGGGTTCTTGTGAAGCGGCATGGGCGTGTTTATGATTGGTTGAGAAATAAACCCTTCGGTAATCAGTAGCTATGTGGTGGAATGCATGTTTTTGTGTGATAATGTGGGGAACCTCATGTCTTGATGGCCAATAAAAGAAATTCTTATTATCTTTCAGTAAATTATCTAATTGAGTGACTTTTGCTTGTTGACTATTGGGATAATTGGGAAGACAAATACAGGTAAAACGACCTTATTCAATGCAGCTACTCTTCTAAATGCAAGAATATCCAATTTTCCCTTCACCACTAAGAAGCCGAATATGGGTACTGCTTACGTCTGCGATATATGTGTATGCAAAGAGTTGGATGTGAAGGATAACCCGTTGAATTCCACTTGTATAGATGGTTGGCGGTATGTTCCAGTCAAGATCATTGATGTTCCTGGATTGTTGAAAGATGCATGGATGGGTCGAGGACTTGGGAATCAGTTTCTTTCTGTCATTGGACAAGCCGACGCCCTCATCCACGTAGTAGATGCTTCAGGTTCAATTGATGCTGATGGCAAGATAACCCAGCCTGGAAGTGGTAACCCTGTACAGGATGCCATCGATGTTGAATTGGAACTTGAGAGATGGGTTGCGGAGATAATTGTGCATAACGAAGAGTTCATAATCAGGGAAGCATCATCCTCATCTCTGGCAGAGGCGATTACGAAATCCCTGTCTGGGATAAAAGCCAACCAGTTAAATGTGTTTCAGGCTTTAGAGAAGTCAGGGCTCAAAGATGTCCCATTCGCTACATGGGACCTCAATGAGATCGTCAAATTTGTTTCTTTCCTCCTCCCCCTTATTAAGCCTACACTGATCGTGGCAAACAAGATGGACGTTCTTACCTCTGAGAATTACCTGGGGATGTTAACCGAGTACTATGGTCGCAGCTTGGTTGCAGCATGTTCCGCCGAAGCAGAACTTGTCCTCAGAAGAGCGGAGAAGATGGGGTTACTTCAGTATACGCCTGGTCAAGAGATTTTCAGGATAAAGGAGAATGCGAGGCTCACAGCAAAGCAGAAGGGCGCTTTAAAGTATGTTGAAACAAGGGTCATGGCGAAATGGTTGAGAACTGGTATACAACAAGCCCTTAACACCGTTGTTTTCAAACTTTTAAGAACTAACATGATTTACCCTGTTAGTGACGAATCAAATTACATGGATCATCATGGGCATGTTCTCCCCGATGTCTACTTAATGCCAGATGGTGCAACCCCTATTGATCTCGCCCGAGATATACACACACGCCTTCTAGAGAATTATATTCTGGCGATCGACGCGAAAACAGGAATACGTCTTCCCAAGGATTACAATCTTAGACACAAAGATGTGGTGAAGATCGTAACTCGACCTGGAGCAAAACAGCGGAGATAGCCAGTGCTAAGTAGAAACCATTCCAATCTTCTGTATGCATACACTCAATCTATCCTTCTTCCACCAAGATTCAGGAAAGCAACATTACCAGCATCATAGCCTTCAGAAGAAAAACGGCGCGCGCGTCTACTAGGACCTCAGGATGCTTTAAAATATGGAAATAACAGAGTTCCCTTTCACGTCCTAGTCAGTGCGGATACCCCGCATGCGTGTCCTTTTAGTTATTCCAGCAAATACGCGCAATGTCACTTCTTGTTTTAGCACATTCTCTCTCTAAATGACCAAAAAAAAGAAGGGTGGTGGTTGAGGGGTTTATTGTCGTTTTCTGAGTGCCCAGAGGTTAACTATGCCTATGACGATGGCTACGGCAACGGCTGCTATTATGGCTAGGTCTACTGCTGTGTAGGCGGGTGCTTCTGGGTATGCTGGCCACTCGGCTGAACCGTATTCTGGCGGTTCTGGGTAAGGCTCTGGTGCTTCTCCTACGCCCACATGGGTTTCTGCCCATGAGCTGCCGTAGGAGTCGTCTCCCATGAACGAGGCCATGACCTTGTATTCGCCTGGAACCTCTGGAGTCCATATGTGGCCAAAGGTGCCGCTCATATCAGTGGTGACGTCGCCGATGTGGATGTAGTTGCCGTTCGGGTCAAGGGTGTCTAATGACACTGGAACTCCAGTTACGTCTGCAGGGATCGGTCTCTGTAGGTGCAAGTATTCCATCCACGCACTCATCGAGTCTTTGGAAACGCAGGGAGTGCCTAGCTGAGCTGGAGACATATCTAGGACTGTGCCCTCGATTACTACACTTTCTCCTAAGGGTATGACAGTCTTTGGTGCTGTAACTGTTGTGGCGCTTTGACCTTTGCCGAAGACGTATCTGTACCCGTCACTGCTGCCAACTGTTAGGTATCCGTCTGCTATAGGACCTGGACCTCCCCAAAGCCAGATTCCCTGTATGTTCCATATGCCCTCGCCTGTTTTAGCATCGACGCAGTGTACTCCCCATCCTCTGGTGATGGGCGGAGTTGGCGTGTGCTCATTATTTATTGTGTACAGCTTTCCGTCAGCAATCCAAGCACTACTATCGAAAGAATATACGGTTTGGCCGTCCTCGTTACGGTATGGAGTTTCGTACGGGTTAGCTGCTGGTGCTTCGTATTTCCACTCTATGGTTCCGTCGTCCCAGTTAAAGGCGTAGATACCGTCGTAGGATTGTCTGTAGAAAAGGCCGTAAGCCGACTCTATAGCATAACCCCCGAAGCTAGCTTCTCCCCAAGGATAGTCCATCAACTCACTCTTCCATTCTAGGTCTCCTGTAGCTAGATCCCAACACTTGAAATAGCCGCCCTTGAACAATATTGCGACTTTTCCATGGTCAGCGACAGCAACCGATCCACTATACATGCTTTCGTCGGGGAGTTCAGCGCTCCACAGCTCCACGCCTGTTAGCAGGTTATAACCATATACTCTTGTTCCATAGGCTGCTCCCATTGCCTCAGGTGTAATACTGCTATATCTTGCACCATAGCCCGAGCCGAAGTCGTATAGAGTAGGTAAACTGCTCCTCGCATAGGTCGTGTTGCTTATTATTGCGGGGTCGCGCCCGATCGCGCCGAAGCCGGCTGGTTGTCCCGCAGTGGTCCAGTTGATTAGGCGATACCTGTCGGCACCTGCAGCAGCACCAAGGTCCTGTATGCTCAATGCGTAGGCGTTCCGGTAGTACAGTCCTGAAGACAATCCCCCAGGGATAGAAACGTTCATGCCTAAAGCTCCAGTAAATGGATTGTATTTTAGCAGACGACCATTGCCTATGTAGATAAGACTTACGTAGCCTATTTGTCCAAAAGCGCGCCCAACAGCGCCAGGAACTTCTCCAAGACCCTCATCATATTCAATAAATGTGGGCGTGCCGTACTGCGGTCCGAAAAATCCATACCCAACGATCGTTGCTGGTTGTTCCCAATATACTTCTCCGGTACGTAGGTCGTAGCACTGCCAAACAGGCGCTATGGTTCCATCCGGCAACATTTTTGTAATCGTATCATAGCATCTTCCAGCATAGATTATATCGGGCGTACCTGCTGCACCGCTCATTTGAAACATTGGTACGTCCTCTCCCCTCCTCGCTTCCCCTCCGACTACGCCGGATATGGCTTCCAGTCGTTTCCAGACTATGTGGGCAGTGTTCGGCGCCGTGGTATATGGAATGAAATCATATCTGTCGCTATAGTACCTGTTTGTGTCAGCCGGCCAGTCTGGGCCCACTCCCGGGCCGCGCCACGGATAGTTTCCTGCAATCGGCCCCCACTCCCTATTCGAAAAGGCTATAGGTCTTGTCCAGTAGTCTGTTGGAAGCGGAGACGGAGGCCAAGAAAGCACAGGTTCCTCCTGTACCACAAGTTCCTGCTCTCCAGTGGTGGCGGGATTATAGTAGCATGATTCTTCGAATTCGATGATACGGGGCAGAAAAACAGCAATCCCTTCCGGCACAGTGTAGTTTCCTGCTGGATAATAGCTTCCAGGGAACTTAAATTCGAGCGTCCATGTGCCAACCTGGTCGACCACGTACTCAAACCATGCTGTTGAGTCTCCACGATAGGAATCCATNNATTGTCACCGTGTATCCTGTATGGTAGCGACTTACATGAATTGGGGGCTCAGCCCACATGTTGACTAGGATGGTCTGGCCAACTCCCACGGGGCTAGGTCTGAAGCTAAGGAAAACGTTGGTATCAACTGTGAAATCAGGAGTAACTCCTGCTGGTAATGGTATTGAACCGCCTTCCTGCAGATTTGTTGGTTGAGCTTTAACTGGATTATACAGTGTTAGTATTACAGAGGTCATCAACAGAACTAAAGCGAATGCAACGATCTTCGATTTGTGTTTCCAGAATTTTTCCATTTCCTTTTATTCCTTCCTCATTTACTTGAGGCAGCCCTCTAATACGGTATACGTGTATAAGAAGTTTTTGTTCGTATTACGTACATACACACGCCGTCCTTCACAGTGCGCGCGCAATAATTATCCTAAAATGTATAATCATTACATTCTTTCAAGCCGTAAAGGGTTTTCTTATATGCAATCTGTATCAACAGAAGGGTTGTATAATTGTCGATTGAACATTTAATTCAAACTAGTGTTAATTTCTACGTGTAAGTAAACGAAAACGAGCGCGCGTCAAAGAATCGCAAGCTCACGGACCTAAACAACAACCTAACAACTAGTTAAATGCACGCGGACTTGGTTCTTCTTAAAAAAAGAGGGAAAGGAAGAAGATAGATGCTCACTACTTGGAGTAGGCCTCGACGAGATCCCGTGCCGTGATAATGCCCACCAGTTCACCATTCTTGGTGATTGGTAATCTCCTTATGTGTTTTGACGCCATGGTGACAGCGGTCTTGTGTATACTTATTCCTGAGGGGGCTGTAATTAGCGGCGACGAAGATGCCTTTCTTACTTCTGTCATCAACGATTCACCCTTCGCTAAGAACGTAGTGAGAAGGTCACGTTCTGTGAATATGCCCATACGTGGGTGCGCGCCTTTGCTAGTGATGATGACGCTGCCAATCCGTTTCTCACCCATGATCTTCGCTATGGTGGCTACAGGCGTCTTCTCATCAGCGGTTATGACCTGCTTGGTCATAAAGTCATCAACTTTAAGCCTGGTCTCGGGAACCTCGGGTAGACTTCGGATCAGGTCTGAGGCGGTTATGATCCCCACGAGCTTTCCACATTCAAAGACAGTGAGCCTTCCCTTCTTCTTTATCATAATCTGAGCTGCTTCTTTTATCTGGGCTGTGGGGCATATGGTGATGAGAGGGTAGGACATCACTTCCTCAACTTTAACCTCTCTCGGGTTCCTTCCGAGTGCCAAGATGTTACTCAAGAGGTCTCTCTCGGTAACTATACCGACCGGTGTACGATACTTCTCTACGATCAAGCTTCCTATGTGCTTCGCACCCATAATCTTGGCAGCCTCATCCATGGAGGTCTCGGGTGTTGTCGTAGCAACGTCCCGGCTCATTATTTCCTCTACATTTCGGTACTTCTTGTACTGCAAGTATGCGCGGTCGAGGATGCTTGGAAACTCCTTTCTCAAATCTTTAGGTTTCCCCATACAATTCCCCGTACTATTATTGGTGCAATGTTTAATTAATGCTTTAGTTACCTTTCTTTTTCCGGACCCATTAAAACATAGAAAAGCTCCTGTCAATAAAACACTGTGTTGTTTGGGTGTACCCAAAGTAGGGTACATCACATTTCCTTTAAAGTCTTGGTTTTGGTTGCGGGTGAGGGAAACAAACTAAAGGAGCGTCTGGGCATTTCTTGCAAAGCTAAAAACGTCTGTGCTTCACCTAGAAACTGAGGTACGCGCAGTCATTTTACCTTTTTTGATGTTTTCTATGACCCTGTTTTTTATTGAGCTTTCTAAATCAATTCCTAGAGATGAGCACAAAAAGCATAACATGATAAAAACATCTGCAACTTCGTTCTCTATTGCATTCAATGGGGCAAC
>JABAOF010015543.1_pt4 | contig 13560 bp, 11 predicted proteins | sample 7062171 | NCBI WGS metagenome assembly JABAOF01 (sample SAMN14538628, study PRJNA623070) | marine sediment metagenome | biome: marine biome [ENVO:00000428]; feature: marine pelagic biome [ENVO:01000023]; material: deep marine sediment [ENVO:00002113] | place: India: Gulf of Khambhat ...
CTGTATGATAAGTGCAAATTATTTGATGATTGACATAGAAGTAGTTTTATCAAGAGCTACAATTCCTGATGCTAAAAAACTCCCGGCTCGATCAAGTAGGCTCATATTTGAGATCATTGTGCGCCTTTAGATTTAGGAAGTGAGATGGAAAAGTCAATTGCCATAAGTCAGGAGCTAGAAAAAATCATAAAGGACACAGCAGAAGTTGCTCGGATTCTCTGGGAGATGGGATGGGCGGAGAGTAGCGCTGGCAACATTTCTGTAAATGTCACAGAACACATTCCCGGAGTTATCAAAGAATTAGATAAGGCTCCTTCGTTTGAAATCGATAAAAGCTATCCCGAGCTATCGGGATTTTCTTTTTTTATTACTGGAGCTGGTGCAAGGATGAGAGACCTGGCAAAGGCAACATCTGAGAACGCATGCATACTGCGCATAGCAGAGAAATCAAACAGATATCATATTCTTTGGGGGATGAAGTCAGGAATAAGCTTTGAGCCCACATCAGAGCTTCATACGCATTTGAACATCCATAGCTTTCTTCTCGGGAAAAGAGCTCCACAAAGAGTCATTATCCATTCCCATCCAGAAGAACTTATTGCTTTGACGCATGTAAAAGAGTTTAAACAGGAAAGCAAATTAAACCACGTCCTCTGGTCAATGAATCCAGAGACCAAAATTATTATCCAAAAAGGTCTCGGTCTTGTTCCCTATTGTGTTCCAGGCTCTGATGAGCTTGCCAAGGCGACGATAAGAGTTCTGGAGAAACATGATGTTGTTCTATGGGAGAAGCACGGATGTTTAGCAATCGGAGTGGATGTGGTTGAAACTTTTGATCAAGTTGATATTCTTAACAAATCCGCCCGGATATTTTTCAGATGCAAGAACGCTGGCTTTCGTCCTGAAGGATTATCCGATGCGCAGTTAGATGAGCTAGAGCGTCTATTTTGGACTAAGAAATAAACGAAAGAAAGCTCATTAATCACAGATAAAGGAAGTGATGGTCGCGGCCGGAGAAGTATTTAGCAGGCAACTTTAAAATTTTATACATATAGATTAGAATAGTTTTTGGAAGAGGATTAGAAATGAAATACATGAACTTGATTTTGATAGCAATCCTGTTATGTCTTTGTTTTGCCATTTTGTTAGCCCAAAACCAAATAATAGGCATTGATATAGAAGAAGTGCTTACCATCGAAGGGTTAGGTGAAAGCTTGATCTATCAACGTAGCAGCGTGACAACAGATTATGAGGGGAATATCTATGTTACCGATCTACAGGATTACTCGATAAAGAAATTCAATAGTATAGGAGAATTGATCGCAGTAAACGGACAAAAGGGGGATGAACCAGGAGAATTACAGGGTCCTAATATAATAAGATATTATAGAGGCAAAATATACGTATCAGAGGTTTACCGCCCTGGAATCCAAGTCTTTGATGATGACCTGAACTACAAATCCAGTATCCCAATCCCGTTTACAATGACTGATTTTAATATTCTCTATGAAGATCGCATTGCGGTTTCGACCTTAATAAAGGATAGATCCGAGACCGGTTTCATTTTTTGTATATATTTCTATGATTCCAACGGAAACAGGGAACAAAAAGAAGTGGAAGGAGAAGAAGAAAAAGAAGAGGACAACAAAATCGTGTATTCCACAGATAAAGATTTTACGATGATGAATACCATTAGCTTTCAAACTTATAGGAAGAACTATTTTATGATTGTGTATAACTGGAAAGATAAGATTGAGAGGTACTATAAAACTGGAAGATTGGTGTGGACAAGAAGCTTATTGGGCGAAGAGGAAGCTAAAACAAGAAGGGAAAAATACTCGAAGCGCTCTTTTGGCGTGTATCCTGAAGAATCAGTTTATAAAGCAATTGCTTTGGACAAACAAGGGAACCTGTTTGTTTTGGGTGGTGATCTGTCGGAAAACATAAGTCGGGATGTTTATGTGTTGAGTAAGGATAACGAACTGCTTGCAGTATTTACTTTGCCTGAAGCCTCCCGGACTATTCACATTGACAGGAATAATTTTCTTTATTCCAGGTCCGAGGATGGGAAAAAGCTAATAAAATATAAAATAGAATATATTTTTGAATAAGTAAGTCCTAAACTGGAATTAAATTCATTAGTTTTTTTTGCGTTGACGAGGTGACCTAAGGAAAAAAGTGAATTGCTATCTTTTAGCTTTTTGGTGATAATATACAAAAGCTATTGACATATAGAAAAAGAAAAAATAATATTTCTTCTATATTAAATAGGGGTAGAGGAGGATAAAATCCCCATCAAAAAAACTATTGCCAATAATAGCTTCTTTTAGGAGGGGAACCACTATGAATAAACTAATTGTTTTAAAGGCGATGAAAAAAATCCTGATTCTTACAATTCTGTTCATCATCCTATCAGCACGTGTCCTGTTTTCACCTCTTTTTGGGCATCCTGTATGGGGTGAAAAAATTATATTAACTCAACCAAACGGAACCAAGATAGTAGGGTACATATACGGGGATGAATTTCACCGCAGGATTGAGACCAAACAGGGCTACACCATGATCTTGAATGAAGAAACAGGAACAATAGAATATGCGGTACTCGAGAATAATAAGTTAGTTCCTTCAGGTATGGTTGTAGGGGAGGTTAAGCCCTTCTACCTGGAACAGATTAATCTTCCTAAACATCTCAGCGACCGCAAATTCAAAATTGCTGAAATCCGCAGAAAAAGCCCTGAAAAGTTGCACGATCGATTGCAGCCCAGGCCAGAGACGAAAGGAGTGAAGATACAAGCCTTGGAAGGCACAAAAAAGGTATTTGTGGTTTGCGTTCAATTTCAGCCTGAAGCCTCGCCGCCGACAGGCTGGCACACAGGAAATTATTCTCCGAGTGGGTTTAATACGCGACTTTTTAGCACCGGTGCTTCAGACGTCAGCATGGCCAATTACTTTAAATCTAATTCATATAATAAATTTTGGCCTGAGGGATACACCTATCCAAACTGGGTTACACTTCCCCAGACCGCAACCTGGTATAAAAATGAAGATTCTTGGCGGCTGGTCATTATAGATGCCATGGATGAGATAAGAAACGTTGAACCAACCTTTGACTTTACTCAATACGCCACTGCCGGCGATATAGATATGATTATTGTTTGGGCAGGTACCTATGAGGACTGGGGAGATTTTTTTTGGCCCAAAATGGGTCAGGCCACGGTCATTAGATATGGAGTAAGAGTTAAGTTTTTTAATGCTGTGAACGAAAGACATGTTAGCGGAATAGAAAATACAGATATCAGCGTTTTCTGTCACGAGTATGGCCATATGACCGGATGTCCTGATCTTTATGACTATAGTTCGTTCCATCTCGTACCTATTGGAAAATTTTGTATAATGGGCACTTCTGATTATCGCACAAATTTTTGTGGGTACATAAAATGGAGAAATTATGAGTGGGTAACTCCAGAAGAAATATTTTCTGATGGCACATATTCTACGGATGCTTTAGCCCTTGCTTCTGTATCCAATCCGAGGCTGCATAAAATAGATATTGATCCTCCATACGAGTATCTTCTGTTAGAAAATCGGTATAACGGTGCAGATGCCAATTATGAAAATCTTACCGGGAGAAGAAATGGCCTTCTAATTACCCATATTGATGAAAACTACCCACCTGCACAAGGAATGCCAGATGATATATTTTATGGAGTGGAAGCTATTGTACCTGCTTTAGACCCTACAATTACGACCCTGGAAGAGTATGAAAACTATTATAATCTAATGGTTTTTGCTTCAGAACATGGATATGCCCAGTTAGGACCTGCTTCTCCAGATGATAGACCAGCTGGAGACTATTTGACCCTAACCTCAGGTGATGACACAGAACATGTTATCTACAGGAATACGCAGGGCCATGTAAATACTACTAATATTGATATTAGCTCTATAGGTGCCTCGGGACAGACAATGAGCTTTACAGTTGCCATGCCCTCAAGTTCTCCCACCATATCGGGCTCAATAACGACTCCTACTGGACAAGGGATATCTGGTGTGACAGTGAACTTCACAGGGGGATTTGGGCCAGCAATAACAGATGCTAGCGGAAATTATTCCCAATCTGTACCTTCTGGTTGGTCAGGCACAGCTACTCCTCTTAAAACAGGCTCCATATTCGAGCCTCCCAACCGAAGTTATTGGACTGTTACGAGTAGTCAGATAGAACAAGATTATTTTGGTGAAATATCCCTTATCACAGGCAACGTAACAGACGGTGTTGGTACTGGGGTAGAGGATGTTTTGGTTGTTGCCTATTCCTCCGGAGGAAGCTATCTTACTAGTGCTTATACTGATATCAACGGGAATTTTGTCATAGGAGGACTTAGCACAGCAGGCTATAAGATACACTATGATACAAGATACGCCGCAGGAATGCGTGCAGCAGAGTGGTACAACAATAAGGATTCATTTGGTGCAGCTGATTTGGTTTGGGTTACAGAAGGAAGTACAATATCAGGCATAGATGCCGTGCTTACATCAGGAGGAGGTATTAAAGGAAGAGTGACAAACAGTGCTGGCGTCGGGATCCAGAGTGTTATTGCCTATGCTTATACGCCTACAGGAGGATTTGTATCCTATGATTTCACAGATAGCAATGGTGATTATGAGATTATAAGCATAATGAGCGGTAATTATAAGATATTTTATTCTACTTCTTCTGCAATAGGAGATTACATCGAAGAGTGGTATAACGATAAAGATTCAATAGGAAACGCGGATTCAGTCCCAGTCACAGAAGGGAACATAACTTCAGGAATAGATGCTGTATTGGCTGCCATAACTCCAATGATCTCAGGGGCAGTGAAAGACTCTGCAGGCACAGGCATACAAGGAGTAACCATTACTTTCTCTAATGCGGGAGGAACAACTACTACAGACTCCAGCGGTAATTACTTTCATAACGTACCCGATGGCTGGTCAGGGAGAGCGACTCCGGCCAAAGCAGGATACACCTTTTCTCCTCCCTATATAGATTACACAAGTGTGACCTCTGATCAAACAAATCAGGACTATATTGGTACCATTTTGACTTACACTATCTCCGGCAATGTAAGCACAACTACTGTCGCAGCTTCAGTCAGGATGCAGCAAGCAGGGTTGAGCGGTGTGGTGATGAATGGTCTTCCTGGCAATCCCACAACAGATGCTTCCGGCAACTACAGTGCCACTGCAAATTATGGCTTTACAGGGACTGTGACTCCGACCTTAGTTGGGTACACCTTTTCTCCCTCCAGTAGAGATTATACAAACGTGACCTCTGACCAGACGGATCATAATTATACTGCAACAAGAACTCAACATACCCTGACAATAGCGGCAGGATCTGGAGGAACAACAAATCCAGTTCCAGGAACTTACACGCATGACTATGGAACACAAGTTCAAGTAACAGCAGAACCTAATGACGGTTACCAATTTAACGGATGGACTGGAGATGTACCATCAGGCGATGAGAATGATAATCCTGTAACCATCACTATGGATGCGGATAAATCAATAACAGCCACTTTCATCGTGATTCCTGATGGCACTGAGGATGGAGATGGAGGCGGACAGAAGAAGACTTGTTTTATCGCTACAGCAGCTTATGGCTCTCAGCTCCATCCCCATTTGGATATTCTTCGGGATTTCAGGGACAAATACTTAATTTCTAATGGAATCGGCAGGAAGCTTGTTGAATTATACTACAAGTATTCTCCAAGTATTGCTGATTTTATAGCCAAACACACATTATTGAAAGTTGCCGTCCGGATAAATCTATTGCCCTTAATAGCTTTCAGTTACTCGATGATAAATTTTGGTCCTGTATTATCAGTAGTGATGCTTATCTTTATTTTCGTGATTCCAATCCTTCTTATTTCATTCAAGAAAAGAAAACAAGCATAAGATAGAATAAGAGAGAATCAGGAAATAGTGACAGCACTACAAATCGACAAAAACAATCAGTGATTGAAAAAGACTCAGCCGCATAGTCCGATAAAAGGCACCAATCCCACGCGTTACTTGACAAGAGGCACATGGCCCTTCGGTCCTTTTGATGACACAGAACAACCTCTTGGATAGCTGGGCGGAAATAGCCCTACTTTCTCTCAAAGCGGATCTCATATTCAATGAGGGACTTCTCAAAATACTAAAAAAGAATCTAGTAGAAAAAAGTACTTGATAAATAGTAATAAATGCGGTAAGAATTAATAGTAATTCGATGGTGAGCCACTAGAAACCGGACACATTATTACAAGGAGGGATTTCCTTTAGGAAGTTATAGGTTTTGAACTGTCTCTTGGTAGTGTTACAGCAATTCCTGGCTCCGGGGTTACTTAGGGTTCTTTAAATCTTTTTCAGGGGTAAGAGAGTGTTTAGGCTTCTACTTTCTCAGGCCGAATACTCGAATGGCTTAAAATATTATCCTACTGCTGAAATTTACTATGTCGAAGAGGACAGGAAATTCCGCATCTAGGGGGGATCAAATTTTATTTAAGTCAATATCATCAATTTTTTTAATCATTATATATCTCTCAGTTAATGCATTTGGAACAGTAAGAAAAATAAGCCTAGAGGAAAAAACTAAAAAGGCAAGCTTAATAGTAATTGGGACAATAAAGGTTATTCAATCTCAATGGGAAGAATTAGACGGAGGAAAAAGAATATTCACTTATGTTCACATTGATATTGAAAAGTATATCAAAGGGTCTGGACAAAAGCAGATTGAAATAAAGGTTCCCGGAGGTAAAGTGGGAAAAATTACTGAAGAGGTTCCAGATACTCCATATTTCTCTATAGGCGAGAAGGTTATTTTATTCCTTAAACCTACATTTTTTCAAATAGTCGGATGGCATCAAGGAAAATATACAATTAGAGACAATAGAATCGTGGGGCTTGGAATCGAGATTAATGAATTTACTAAAAGAATTCAAACGATATTAAATAAAGATATATTATTTTGACAGGTTTTCTATTTGATATATCAGAGTGGCTTAATAAATAAGAATAAATTTATATTTAGATTTTGTTATGATGAAAGGTCAACATAATAGGGGGGAAAGGCTGATGTATAAACAAATTTTGCTAAGGTCTTTAATTCTCTTATTTTCTATTTTAATTATCAGTATGAACACGTTTGGAATAGTCGAAAAGTTGAGCATCGAAGAGAAAATCAAGTGTGCTAATACAGTTGTGATGGGAACAGTAGAATACATGCAATCTCAATGGGAAGAGGCGAATGGAGGAAGGAGGATATTTACTTATGTTTATGTTGATGTTGAGAAATACATCAAAGGGATTGGAGAAAGGCTGGTAGAAATCAAAGTTCCAGGGGGAAAAGTAGGTGAAATTACTGAATGGGTATCGGACACGCCACAGTTTGCCCCAGGAGAAAAGGTCATTTTGTTCCTCAAGCCTGAATTTTTCCGTATAGTAGGGTGGCACCAGGGAAAATATACCGTAAAAGATGATAAAGTTCTTGGACNNGACTTGGAGTTAAAGTTTTAGATTTTTTGAATATGATCCAGAAAATAGAAGAAGAAACATATTTTGGCTTATCCAATGCTTTACCCGCGCAGATACATTGGTCTGGAGAAGATTTCAAGTCAAAAGAGACACCTAGCATTGGGAAACCATGCAAAGAAGAACTCAGCAAAGAAGATTTAAGGTCATCTTTTATTAAGACTAAAGATAAAGAAAAGAAAGAGATTTCTGGTATTATTCCTTTTGTTTCGAGTGAAGATATTCGCACACGTGCTTCTTGGACGACAATTATGGAAGAAGATTTTGAGGGAACATTTCCCTCTGGTGCATGGAGCGTATTGGGAGATCCTACATGGGATGATGACGATTTCAAGCCTCATAGCGGGTCTTGGAGCGCGTGGTGTGCAAATGGCGGCTTATCAGGTCTTGATCCTGCATCTTCTGATTATCCAAACAATATGAATGCATGGATGATCTACGGGCCTTTTGATTTAAGTGATGCCTCAGATGGTGAGCTTCTTTTCTATTATTGGAATGAGTCTGAAGTAGACTTTGATCATTTCATGTATATGGCCTCTACTAATGGCACCAACTTTTATGGTTACAAAGTTAGTGGGAATTCTGGAGGCTGGAAATATATTAATTTTGATCTTACAGATGTCTATACATTAGGAAATTTATGTGGCGAGTCTTCTGTCTGGATAGGGTTTAAATTTGATAGCGATACCTCTGTGACCTATAAAGGTGCATTTGTTGACGATATTATTCTTCAAAAAGCAACTGAGCCCAACTTGAGGCCTTATCAGCCCAGTGGCTGGGCTGATAAAATCGTTGTATCCAATCATCAAGGAGACAATGATGATGACTCACCTTTGTATTCCACTGATACTCTATATATTGATTGGGCAGTTATCAACAATGGTGCTGCTGCTACTGAAGATACATTTTATACTCGCCTTTATGTGGATGATGTTCTAAGCGTAACTTCGTATGCAGATCCTCCTTTAGAGCCGGGTTATTATGCATATATATCAGATTATTCAATAGGCTCTTTATCACAAGGCAACCACACGATAAAAATTGTGGCTGATTATGACAACCGGATTACAGAAACAGATGAAACCGACAATGAATATCAAAGAACCATCAATATTGAGGCAGGGGCTATACCTCAAATTTCGAGCATCTCGCCAGCTATTGCATCTGCTGGTACTGATACCACTGTAACTATTAACGGAACCAATTTTGGAGCAACTCAGGGAACAAGCAAAGTTGAATTCTTTTACAAGGCCGGGCAGCCAAAAATAGAAGCTCCTATTGTCTCCTGGAGTGATACACAGATTCAATGCAAAGTCCCTACAGATATAGTAGATGGTTACGCAGCCTCATCCAGCAGTGGACCTGTAACTGTTACGACAGCCAGTGGAACAAGCAACGGCTACACTTTCAAGATTACTTTTGGCTATGGGGATTTAAAATGGCCAGAAACTCATCCCTGGGTATTTTATGAAATAAACGAGAACACATCTGATTGTACAGGAGAGGGAGCGGCTGTCATAGCCGGCGCTAACGAATGGAACAATAGTTGTGCAAGCTTTACATTTGTATATGATGGCCCAACCAGCGCAACTGATTATTCAAGTAATGGCCACAATGAAATCATGTGGGGGACCACGGGCGGTTCTATTGCTACTTGCCATACTTGGTCTTTAGGAGGAGAGATATATGAGTGTGACATTGTCTTTGATGATACTTTAACCTGGTGTACGGATGGTTCAGCAGGGGAATATGACGTCCAGAATATCGCAACCCATGAATTGGGGCACTGTTTAAATCTTAGAGATATTTATGGAGATATAGGTGATGAAGAATATGACACAGCAAAGACAATGTACGGATTTGGCTCAACTGGAGAAACAAAGGCAAGAACTTTGCATTCGGATGATATTAGCGGTATTCGCTGGATTTACGGAACAGGCGGGGACTCCTGGGATTCTATAGATGATGCAAGCACTGGAGGAACAATACTTACCCCAACAGAGGGTGCTTGGCAGTCTCATGGACGGCATACGCTCACTTCCTGTGATCAATATGATTGGTTTGTGGTCAATATGACCGCATATACTAGGTATTATTTTAAATCTTCGTGTGATTTCCCCACAATTTCAACAGAACATGGAGATGTCATTGCATATCTATATTCAGACAGCAGCGGGACTAATCAAGTAGGAACAGATGATAATTCAGGAGGAAACAGTCAATTTGAATTCTCATATAGACCTAGTGCCAGCGGAGATTATTATTTAAAAGTTAACACTAACACTCAAGGAAATTTTTGGAGTGGCAATATTGATTACAAAAAGCAATTTGAAGATTACCCTCCTTCTGTTTCAATTATTTCCCCATCTAACGGAGATATTGTTTCTGGCACAGTTATTATCGAGGCTTCTGCCTCTGATGATTACGAAGTAACAAAGGTTGAGTTTTTTATTGATGATGAACTCAAATATACAGATATAAGTTCCCCTTATACTTATTCCTGGGATACCCAAACATATTCCAACGAGGCTCATAAAGTAAAAGCAATCGCTTATGATAATGTGAACCAAACAGATTATCACGAAATATCTGTGACTGTAGAAAATTATGCATTAACAATAAGCGCGGATGCTGGGGGGACCACTGATCCTGAGCCCGGAACCTATTATTATGGTAAAGATGCAGAGGTTTCAATAACAGCTACCCCTGATACCGGATATAGATTTACGGATTGGACTGGAGATGTACCTTCGAGCCATGAAAGTGATAATCCTGTAACCATAACAATGGATTCAGATAAAATAATAACAGCCAATTTTATTGCTCAATACAAGCTGAGAATAGAGGCCGGAGCTGGAGGAACAACGTCACCTTCTCCGGGGGTTCATGTTTATGATTACGGAACAGAGGTTTCAATAACAGCTACTCCTGATACCGGATATAGATTTACGGATTGGACTGGAGATGTACCTTCGGGCCATGAAAGTGATAATCCTGTAACCATCACAATGAATTCGAATAAATCTATTACAGCCAATTTCATCCGGCAATATACAGTGACCATAGCTGCAGGTACTGGTGGGATAACGGATCCTTCCCCCGGGGCCTATACTTATGATTCTGGAACACAGGTTAGTATAACGGCAACGCCTGAAAGCGGGTATAGATTTAGCGGATGGAGCGGGGATGTACCTCAAGGACAGGAGGATAATAATCCGATAACAATAACAATGGATTCGGATAAAACAATAACAGCTAATTTTATTCAACAGTACACATTAACAATAGCGGCAGGATCTGGAGGAACAACAAATCCAGTTCCAGGAACTTACACGCATGACTATGGAACACAAGTTCAAGTAACAGCAGAACCTAATGACGGTTACCAATTTAACGGATGGACTGGAGATGTACCATCAGGCGATGAGAATGATAATCCTGTAACCATCACTATGGATGCGGATAAATCAATAACAGCCACTTTCATCGTGATTCCTGATGGCACTGAGGATGGAGATGGAGGCGGACAGAAGAAGACTTGTTTTATCGCTACAGCAGCTTATGGCTCTCAGCTCCATCCCCATTTGGATATTCTTCGGGATTTCAGGGACAAATACTTAATTTCTAATGGAATCGGCAGGAAGCTTGTTGAATTATACTACAAGTATTCTCCAAGTATTGCTGATTTTATAGCCAAACACACATTATTGAAAGTTGCCGTCCGGATAAATCTATTGCCCTTAATAGCTTTCAGTTACTCGATGGTTAATCTTGGTTCTGCGCCGACTGCTATCTTGCTTGTGTTCATGCTCGGGATTTCAATCGTTTTTATATGGTTTTATCCGAGAAGGGTGAAGGCTCTCTAGAAAAAACTATTAAAGCTTGTGAATTAGAAGCGAGCTCCTGATTTCTGCTATTCACGGAGCATTTTTTCTTTATAAGCTAGCTAAAACTATAAAGAATATCAGTTAAAGAAACTAAAACGATACTGGGCTTCATAAATTAAAAAATCACTACAAGGTAAATCTTTTTTTCTCTTCTGCAGTCGCCTGAAACATTGATCTTGTTTCTTTTACTTTCCTTTCTATTTCACTGAATATCTTTTTCACGTCCGCATCTGAATACTCATAATTTCTCCTGTTTGAACAATTGCCAAGGCTGTCCAGGGCGTCAAGTATCCGGTTAACTCTATTTTCTGCTATCCTTACGAATCTCTCGCGGTTGGCCCTCTTTCTTCGGGCAGATCGGTCAGCTGTTTTACTCATATTGCCTCCTTTTTTTCTCTGAGCTTCCTTGAAACTTTAATCTTGTTTCTTTTACTTTCTTTTGTATTTTTTCGAATATTTTTTTTATATCAGGATTTGAGTAATCAAGGTTCTTTTGGTTAGAACAATCCCCAAGCTTTTCCAAAGCATCCATTATACGATTAACTCTTCTTTCTGCCATCCTGACAAATCGTTCCCGGTTAGTAATTTCTTTCCTGTACTGCTCATATATCTTATTCATTTTCACCTCTAATTAAGATAAATATCACTAAAATAAATATATGTCAAGATATATATTAAATATATTTTTAAATATATAATTATTATAATTAAGAAATATATATAACTATATAGAAAACATTTATGTTCTTTGAATGAAGAAAGGGGACAGGCTGCTTTTCTATTAGAAAAAAACGGAGCTTGACTTTTTAATTGTCGTTGAGATCCTAATCCCTTATCTATTCCTTGAAGATCAATATCGAGTTTGATAGACTCGTAAGCAATAATAGGTCAATGTCATCAGAAAGTGAACAGAAAGTATACGAAGTTCTGGACAGGCTTGGTATTTCCTACTCCAGGCTGGAACATCCTCCTGTTTTTACAGTTGAACAGGCGGAAAAGCATTGGGGAAGCATTACAGGTGCCCATTGCAAGAATCTTTTTCTCCGAAACAAAAAGGGCAACCGCCATTACTTGGCCATTCTGGAAAGCTCGAAAAGTGCTGATCTTAAAGCTCTGACAAATCGATTGGGAGAAGACAGACTCAGTTTTGCCTCACCAGAGAGGTTAATGCGCTACCTCGGACTTGAACCTGGTGCGGTTTCACCCTTCGGGTTGATTAATGACAGTCAAAAAGAGGTGAAGGTAGTTATTGACCAAGATTTAAAAAAAGCAGAACGCGTAAATTTTCATCCCAATGTCAACACTGCCACCGTGGGCATCGATTTTGCGGATTTTGAAAAATTTCTGGCTTGGTGCGAAAACAATGTCCTTTACCTTAAGCTTTGAGAGCATTCTTTCTCGTTAGTTTTGGACATTAGCTGCTGGTTCTTTCGTTTCCCTTTCTCGCCCGTTCAATTTCTCCATCATCCTGATACGCCACATCCAGATTATAAAAATAACCAAAACAGATAATATTCTTAGCACAGAGGATGTAGTAAAAAAGTTGAATATTCCATGAAAGAGGGCTGCAAGCAGTATGCCTATTACGGAAGCCTTAAATATTGATTTCTTATGGATATAGGCATTTCCAACTGTATAGCCCCAGATTGAAGCAAAAATTGTATGCGTTAAGGGTGAAGTAATAGCCCGGCCGAAAAGTTCAAAACCGCTCATATAAACCAGATAGCCCATGTTCTCNNCAAAAAGCTCAAAACCGCTCATATATACCAGATAACCCATGTTCTCGTAGCTTGCGAATCCAAGAGCAATTATGGAAGCATAGACAATCCCATCAATCTTTTCATCGAAGCATTTGAAGGTTGCTATGATGACTAAGAAAGGAAGAAATTTAAAAAACTCTTCCACTATTCCTGTTACGCCGATACTATAAAAAAGGAATTGAATTCTGTGACCTACCATCATAAAACTCGGATCATACGGCAATCCTATGATAGGCAGAATTGTATAAAATCTTGCACAGGCAAAAGCAGTAAAAAGGCCAAAAATATAAGTCAGGCCTAGGTAGATTATAGGTTCTGGACGAAAACGGTCTTTATAGTAGAAATAGAAAATC
>JABAOF010005770.1_pt2 | contig 13559 bp, 12 predicted proteins | sample 7062171 | NCBI WGS metagenome assembly JABAOF01 (sample SAMN14538628, study PRJNA623070) | marine sediment metagenome | biome: marine biome [ENVO:00000428]; feature: marine pelagic biome [ENVO:01000023]; material: deep marine sediment [ENVO:00002113] | place: India: Gulf of Khambhat ...
TACCATCGCCGAAAGAACCAATTAAATATCATTATTTTTGGATCGATCCAAGAACTGGAGAGATTTTAAAATAAATATTGAAAGATAAGATCCCAACATTAATAAGGCATTTTTCTAAAAAAAGTTAGGGGCTTCTCATGGTTTTTGGTACCGTAGGAATCGTCCAGCAAGCCATCAGAGAAATAGATAGAAACGGAAATCCTTACGTAAAGACTTTTCTTGAACTTGAGGACAAATCGAAGCGTTTGGTATTCTTTTCACAACCAGAAGATTATGATGGAACCTATCCGAGTCTCGTTGAGTTCTATGATAGAAAGATAGTTCGTCTGGGATCGCGATTGTTGTTTCATAAGATTCCAGAGCATAATGAGTGGTTCAGATGGCAACCACCTCGTAAAGATAGATACGGATTCTGGAGAAATGGCCCTCCGGTTACCGTAGCCTTAGATAGATTGGTTAACGTGGACTCTGCTCTGTTTTTTTGTCCTATGGAAATATTTTTAAATCAAAGGTTTGGAATCCAATTCAAGCCCACAGAAAAGCAAATTCTTGGAAGAATTAATCATATCGTNNCATATCGTATTTCAGGAATTTTGGAATGCTGCGTGGGAAGAATTTAAAGCGGGAAAAAACATTGACGAAGCCATAGATCAAGGACTAAAGAAAGCCAACCAAGAGATAGAAAACTATTCCCAAATCACAGAATTAATAAAAAATGCTCTGTCACGCCTACATAGTTATGCAGAGACAGCATACGATCTTTTTAGTTGGATATCAGAAGGAGATCCTGAATCCTACACGTGGTCAGAGTATTCTTTGATGAGTCCTAGATTTGGATTGATAGGAAGGGCAGATGCAGTGGCTCTAAGATATAAAGGAAAGAAAAAATCAGGAAGAGTGATAGAACAGAAGTTTACAGAAAGCGCTGAAAATTATAAGGATTTGAATAGACCAGCAGTATTTAGAGGAAGATTACAGGCAAACGCCTACAGGATTTTGATGGAAGATGCTATCGGTTTAACTGAATCCCAAGCCCATTTATTCGCTTTTGATTTGAAAGACGGAGGTCTGATAGAGAAATATACTATAAAAAACGACGAAAAAGAGGCTTTCTTAAAAAAATTATTGTGGAACAGAGACGAATACCTTTACTGGTCATCTGTTAACGATCCTCCGATACATGTTTATGAACCAGAGAAGCAAAGATGTGAAGGCTGTCAGAAAGAGGTGATTTGTTCCAACATAGATCTCCTTGTACCTGAAAACGAATTTTCTAATATGCGTAACGGAATCGATTTCGAACAAGAGACCCAATCTAAAAGACTGGTCAATCTGAGTGAATTACCATTATCTGAACTAGAGTTTCAAGGTTTTACTATCTCAAATTTATACTTAGAGATCGATTCATCATGATTTAGGGATTTTAAAAGCCGATAAAACCATAAAAAGAACACCTTATTTTTTCAATAATGCCTACATTCGTGTTTCAGGACGCAATCCTCGTCATGGTTGGTGTAGAGCTCTAATCGAGGATATCAAACCTTCTTCAATTAGGGTTCGCTTCTTAGAAAAGCCTTCTCCTGTTATTACTAAAAAGAAAAATCTAAGAATGGATGCTTCGTTCATAGATCTTTCAAGACGTTCTAAGTTTGCTCTCTCTATCTTAGAGGCTCCAGAATTATTTTCTATGAATAACAAAACAAGAAATCATTTTTTAAGGCTTAAAGAACTAATAAAAAATCCTTCGGAGGCTAATTTTATAGTAAGAGAAATCGAAACGGATTTAAATCCAAGCCAAAACCATGCAGTAGGATTTATGATGGAATCCGAGTACGGAATTGTACACGGTCCTTTCGGTTCCGGAAAAACAACTGTAATTGCCCATGCTTCGTTAGAACTTTTAAAAGAAGGTAAAAAAATCTTAATTGCCTCTTTTACGAATAATGCTGTTGATAACGCCCTTGAAAAGATAGTTGAACTGATAAATGAGAGACATTTTCAGGCAAAAATCGTTAGAGTTGGAAAACCGGAAGCAGTCAGACCACCAAAAGAAGTGGAAATCATAGATACTTTGGAGGATGATCTAGACGAAATAAAAAAACTGAGGGAGGCAGATCTAGTAGGTGTTACGATTGTTTCAGCCTTCAGCGATGCATTTTATTCCGCCTTTACAGAGTTTCCCCCAGGAGAACAGTATCCTCACTTTTCTCAACAACCCTTCGACGTTCTCTTCTTGGACGAATCAACCCAGTGTATTTTACCAACAGCTATAATACCAGGGATCTTTGCTAAAAAATGGATTTTAATAGGAGATCATAAACAATTGGAGCCCGTGGTAGAGGATCAAGATGCTAAGAGACTCATGAGATCTTGGTTTGATCAGGTAATCGAACATTTAGAGAAGAAGAAATCTTATGATCTCTATAGAATGCTGGATATACAGTACAGATGTCCCCATGAAGTTGGAGACTATCTATCTAAACATTTCTACGATTCTAAGTTAAAAAATGATCCGGGAGAGAAAGAGGATCACTACCACAAAGAGATTTTTGGTGTAGATTTTGAAGATATTACAAATAAGTACAACGAAATCCTGAAAGAAATGGATTTGAAGGCTGAAATAACCTCAGAAATCTTAAAAGTATGTTCTGATCCTAAAAATACTTTAGTTTTTATTGACACATTAGGATCGTGCCCAGAATTAGGTGATTACAGCAAATCCAACCCTCTTGAAGCCGTAGTTGCAGCATCCATTTTAGATTTATTAAGACATGCTACCGACGATATATTGCTTTTGACACCCTATCAGAGGCAGAATAGTTGGATCAAACAATACTTAAAGAGGGAAATAAGATCAGGAACAGTAGACTCTTATCAAGGACGGGAACATGATATCGTACTACTTTCTTTGGTTCGAAGTAATGAAGAGGGCGAAATAGGTTTTTTAGGTGATTTGAGAAGGTTAAATGTTGCAAAGTCCAGGTGCAAGAAAAAATTGATAGTTATAGGGGACTCCACTACCATTGAAAAAATAGGAGATCAAATTGGCGCTAAAAATGCACTTTTGGGCTACATTAATGAGGCTAAGAGATTGGGAACCTATCTTTGCATAAAAACCGTGGTACCAAAGCCTAAGAAAGAAATCATTGAACCTAGGGACGTAAAAAAGAAACTAAATTTCAATACTCGACATTAGTTTCGCCGTTTTCGATGTATACTCTAATTGCATGAGCGTTTCTGGCTAGTTCAGGATGATGGGTAGCGACTATTATCTGGGGTATCTCTTGTATATACGCTAAAACGTTGGCTAATTGATCCACATCTTCGTCTCCCAAACTTTCTGTAGGCTCATCCACCAGCCAAGTTTCGAAATTCCTGGCTAAAGCCTTGGCAACCGCAAATCTAAATGCCAAACTAACAACTGCTTTTTGCCCTCCTGATAACGTATCTATGGAAATCTCCCCATAGGGATTCTCTACGGTTATCTCATAGTTGTCTTTGAGGCTCACCCTGTGAAAATCTCCATGAATGTATAGTTTGTTGTCTCCTAGGAAAAGATCTTCAAGTTGGGCTTGGAGGATTTTAAGGCTTTCTACACGAATAAGTTCCCTCGCCTCCTTAAACTTCTCTCTTATATCCCTTGCTATATAATCGGCTTCTTCTACGATATCCAAATCTTTGGTCTTCTCTTCTTTATCCTTTGCATCCGCAATTAAACTATTGTACTCTTCGATCTCGTCTCTTAATACATTAACATCGCTTTCAATCTTTGTTTTATTGATACTCAACATTTCTTTCTTTGAAGTTAACCCTGATCTCTCCTCCTCGAAATTTTGTTTGAGTTGAGTCAACTCTTCAATGGGATTTAAGCCTTTAATTCCAAGTTGATTTATTGAGTCTTTTATCTTTTCATTAAGTTCAGACATAATTTGATCCTTTTCACGCTTATTTCCACCTATTTTCCTCTCATATTCTTCTTTACGTTCTATTGTACTTTCTAACTGCCTTTCTAATTCATCCTTCCTTGTTTTTTCCCCTGAAAATAATTCTCTGATCCTTCCTAATTCTTCTCTAACCGAATTTAATTTGATCTCGTATTCTTCACGCCTCTCTTTAATCTCCGTTTTACCCATATCTTCTCTTGCTTTTTTTGTATTCTCTTTTTCATTCAATAAATTGTTTAATTCATTAACTTCTTCTTCAAAAACACTAGTCTTTGCTTTCAATTTATCTAAATCAGTCTTTAATTCGTTTATGACTTTTTCTTTGTGCTTCTCGGTAAGAGGCCCTCTACATAAGGGACAGAGCGCCTCTGGACCAGCCTCCAATTTTTCCAGATCTTTTTTCTGTTTAAAAACCTTTTTTTCCTCCCCTCTTTTCTCATCCATCTGAGCCTTCATATATTCGTATTCTTCTCTAATTTTTTGAATTTCAGCATCTAATTTTTCTTTCATTCGAGAAAAAGAATTCTCCATATCCTTTAAACTTTGATCCCTCTCATTTATCAAGAATTCCTCTTTTTCCGTTAACTTTGAGATTTCCTCCTCGAATTTTGTTAGATTATTTTTAAGGTATTCAATTTCATCCACAATTTTTTTGGAATCTAATTTCGATAGTTCTTCGTTTAAACCTTTATTCATGATTTCTATTTGCTCTATTCTCTTATTAAAGGCTTCAATGCCTTCTTTAAATTCTNNTATTCAATTTCTTTCTTAACAATAACGGGATCTAATTTTGATAGTTCTTCGATTAAACCTTCAATCACGACGTTTATTTGCTCTATTTTTTTATTGAAACCTTCGATTTCTTCTTTAAATTCTTCACAATCCTTTATCCTTCCCTGAATCTCGGATAAAGATTTCTCTGTTCTCTTTATTTCCTCATCCAATTCTTCAAATTTGGAGGAACAATCTTCTATCAATTTCTCTTTTTTTCTTCTCTCCTCTTCCAATTGTACTAGTGTTCTACCTTGAAGTCTTCCTTCGAGTCTTGCAATCTCCTCTTTTAGCTTATTAAGATCCTCTAAATTTGCTCTTGATGGATCTTTTAACCAATCATACGCTTCTCTCAATGATTCTAGTCCTAAAAGACGGTCTATTATTTTCTGCCTCTCTTCTGGTGAACCTGTCACCAGTCTTGCTATCTCTCCCTGATTTGCGTAAAAGAGGTTCTGGAATTGATCTCTGGAAATCCCAATTATCTTTTCAATTTCTTCAGTAACCTTCTTGTGTCCGCTAGCAATACGATGATGACCGTTTACTAAAACTTCCAGATAGTCTTCATCTCCTCCTCTAACGACCCTGTAATCTTTCCCGTCATGTTCGAAGGTTATATCTATTCTAAAATCAGGTTTGCCTTTGGTTATAAGGTTCTTGAACTTAATTCCCCTCCATCCATACAATCCTAACATAATGGCATCGAGTATTGTACTCTTTCCCGAACCAACTCTCCCCAAAAGGACGTTTAATCCTCTTTGAAATTTTATTGGAGGAGAATTTGCTGTATGCGTCTTAATGTTGGTTGCATTTACCTCTTTAATTATCATGAATGCTCTCCTTTTCTTTGAGATGCTCTACAACCTTTCTGAGATCCTTTGTAAGAAGTCTCTCGGTTTCGTCATCATTTTTGCTTCTCGAGGCCTCAAAAACTCTGTAAGTCAGATTTGCTAGTTTTTTTGTAATTTCTCCGTCTCTGATTGGTTTTTTATCCTTCGTTTTCAATGGTTTTTCTTCGAATAATTTTTTGAACAGATCTTCTGCTATATCTATTGTTTTAGACTCCTCGATGCTGATTACAGGCAAAATTTTCGATTTAGATTTATCACGAACTACTACGTGAGCAACCCCCATCTCCTTAACTGCATCAGCGATTTCAGATCTAATATCTGGAGAGACGGACTCCTTTACATCACCTAATAACTCCACAACAACATATGTATTTAATGGATCTTCTACCTTTGACTTGACCTCTTTTACTGCTTTGTCTAGTATTTCTCTACCAAAAAAATCTGTTATCCCCACTTTTATTTTATAGAGTCTTCGAACCTCAGAATCTAAATCTATTTCTTTAAATATTGTGTTAATTCCTTTTTTATTAAATTCAAGAATGAAAAAACCTTTTTTTTCTCCTATTTCTCCCGCATCAATTCTTTCAGTGCTTCCAGGCAGGATCATTCGCGAATCTCGAATCTTAGGAGCCTCTTTCAAGGGCCTATGGATGTGACCGTCTACAATGACGTCGAATCCAAGTTCAACAACTTCTTCCTGAAGTAATCCCTGAATAGGTGTAGTGGGTGTTTGTAATCCCTCGATTGTTTGATGCATCAAAAGCAAATTATAATCTACATCGTTTACTGGTCGTAACTCTGGTAATAATTTTCTTGCAATATTCGGATGCCTGTAGCCAAACCCCTGAATGCCCAATTTTATCTCATCATCTTCCATAAGGAAAATTTTAGGCTTAGTAATTCCGTTTTTAACCTCAAAATCTGTGTAGTTAGCGATTTGAAAAATCTCAAAAAGCCCTAGAATACTCGAATACTTGGTTGGACTTTTGGGGTCTCTTATTCCATCGTGATTTCCGTGAATCACGAAAAAAGCCGGGACTTCTTTGCCATCTGGCACAGATGTTGTCTTGCATTTATGAGATAGTTTTTCCTCCAACCAAATGAAATCTCGAACTGCAAAATTGAACAAAGACGGACTTCTTGGATAAGCATCATGAAATAAATCTCCTGCGAATATCAATCCATCTGGATTTGATTCCCCTATTTTTTCTGTAAAAACTCTAAAACCCTTAATTATGTCATTTTCTCTCTCACGAAAATCAGCCAAACCTGCTCCAAGGTGCGAATCTGAAAATACAGCGAGCCTGACCATTTTAAACACCGTCCCCCATCATGCAATCTTATCATATATTCGCATACCGGAATCACAATCTATAGAAAAGAATGACATATTTATCTTTTGGACTTCTTTGACATTAAATTTTTTAACATAAACTCAAAGTATGATTATGCACGTAAAACATTTAGAATGCGTTAAATGCGGTAAAAAGTACTCAAAAAAGGAAATTAGATATAGATGTGATTGTTCTGAGGGTTTGGAAATTATTTATGATTACGGCGAGATCAAAGAAAAAATTTCATGGGACCTGCTTCGAGAAAGACCATTCAGGCATTGGCGTTATAGAGAGTTCTTTCCCCTCATATCGAAGGAAAACTGCATTTCTTTGAGGGAAGGTGGAGTTCCTTTAATTAAATCAAAGAACATATCGAAGGATATTGGGATGAAGGAACTATACTTCAAGTGCGAAGGATACAACCCTACAGGGAGTTTTAAGGACAGGGGAACAACTGTTGAGATATCCAAAGCGTTGGAATTCGGAGTTTCAGAAATCGTTTGCGCTTCTACTGGCAATATGGGCGCCAGTATAGCTGCTTATTGTGGAGTAGCGAATATCAAGGCCAGAATTTACGCTCCAAGAGATACATCAGGAATAAAATTAAAGCAGATAAAATCCTATGGTGCAGATATTGAGTTGGTGAATGGCGATTATACTAAAGCCAAGGATTTGGCTTGGAAAGTTTTCGAGGAGAAAGGTCAATACTTGACTGGGGACTACCCTTACAGAGGAGAAGGAGAAAAATCAGTAGGTTTTGAAATCACAGATCAATTAAAAGCAGATTTAATAGTTTGTCCCATAGGAAATGGAACATTACTACATTCTACTTGGAAAGGCTTAAACGAAATGAAGGAGGTTGATTTGGTGGGTGAACTCCCAAGATTAGTGGGAGTTCAGGCAGCAGGTTGTAACACGGTGGTAAAAGCCTTCTTGGGAAATAAAGATGGCATCGAGCCAGTTGTTCCGAGTACAATCGCTGAAGCAATAGCGTGTGGAGACCCTCTCGATGGTCTAAAAGCGTTAAATGCCTTAAAAGAATCTAATGGTATTGGTATAGCGGTGACTGATCAAGAGATAATAAATACAAGGAAGATTTTAGCCTCAAAAGAAGGAATTTTAGCCGAACTAAGCGGAGCTGTTAGCCTTGCCGGATTGCTTAAAATAAAAGAGGAATTCAAGGATCTAAAAGTAGTCTGTTTAGTAACGGGGCTTGGTTTGAGAGACATATAAAATGATCAAAAGTTCTCTGGAAGAACCGTAAATAAGATCTATCTGGAAATGAATAATCAATAAGGGAAAAAATGAAAAACATAGTAGTGATTGGTGGTGGAACAGGAAGTTACACAGTACTCAAAGGTCTAAAAGAGTATGCAAAAGAGGGTTTATGCAGCATTACCGCAGTTGTAACCACAATGGATAGCGGAGGAGATACAGGGAGATTGAGAGATGAATATGGAGTTTTACCTCCCGGAGATTTGCGGAGATGTCTGGTGGCCTTATCCGAAGAGACAGAATTGATGAAAGAGTTATTTCAATACAGATTTCCAAAAGGTTCTTTGGAAGGACGGAGTTTTGGCAACTTGTTCTTAACTGCTTTAGCAGATATTACAGGGAGCGATGAGGAATCTATTAAAGAAACCAGCAAAATTTTGAAGATTAGAGGAAAAGTACTGCCTGTAACCTTAGATAATGTTGATTTATGCGCTATACTGGAAGATGGTAGTGTAATTTGCGGCGAAACAAATATAGATATCCCAAAACACAATCCAGATCTAAAAATCGAAAAGGCTTACTTAGATCCCAAAGCAAGAGCATACAAAGATACTTTAAAAGCCATTAAAAATGCTGATTCTATAGTTATAGGTCCAGGAGATTTATACACGAGCATTATTCCAAATCTTTTGGTAGAAGGTGTTTCGGATGCAATAAGACTTTCCAATGCGAAGAAGATATATGTATGTAACCTGATGACAAAATACGGAGAAACAAACAATTACACAGCAACAGATCACATAAAGACAATTGAAAGATATTTAGGCAAAGGAGTTATTGGTTCTGTCATAGTTAACTCCGGAAAAGCCTCTAAAGAAGCATTAAAAGAATACGTCAAGGAAAAAGCCTACCAGGTAGATTATAACGCTCAGGAAATATATGATTTAGGGATAAAAGAAGTAGTAGAAGCCGATGTTATGAGTAAAAAGATCTTGATAAGGCATGATTCTAAAAAAATCGCTGCTGAAATAATGAAATTAAGTTAGTGATTAATGTATTAAATAGCAGAAAATGAGGGGCTGATGGAGTAGTAAAGGGAAAAATTAGAAGTATTCCACCCCTCCAAAAGTTTTTAATAATAAAGTATACTGGATTAGAATCCAAGGTGGTTTTATGGGGTTTTCAGGATGCTATACGGCGCTCATAACGCCCATAAAAGTAGATTTTGAAATAGATTGGGAAAGATTCCAACAAAATATAGACTATCAAATCGAAAATAATGTATCAGGAATCTTAGCTATGGGAACGACTGGAGAAAGTCCTACAATGAGTTGGGATGAACATAATAAGGTTGTTGAAAAGGCAATTGAATTCTCTAAGAAGAGAAAAACAAACATTTCCGGAACAGGGAGTAATAATACAAGTGAAACGCTAGAAGGGACTAAACACGCACAACATGCTGGTACAGATGCTATTTTACTAGTTGATAGTTATTACAACGGACCTTCTTCGATGGAATTGAGAATGGAGTATCATGGATTTGTAGCAGAGAGATTTCCAGATCTAGAAATTATACCTTACGTGATTCCAGGGCGCACAGGATGCGAATTGTTGCCTGAGGATCTTGCAATCTTAGCAGAGGAATATGGTAATGTGAACGCGGTAAAAGAAGCCACTCTAAACATAGAAAGGATGAAGAGGACTAGAACAATTGTTCCAGAAGATTTTGTTATATTATCAGGCGACGATGATATAACCTATACCTTGATGACAGATCATGAGATCGGAGGTGCAGGCGTAATTAGCGTGATGTCCAACATAGTGCCGAAGGCAGTTCAAGAAATGTGCCAAGCAATCCTCGACGAAGATCTTGATAGGGCCAAATCATTAAGAGAGGCTTTGAGTCCACTTTTCGGCGTAGTTACCGTGAAAACAGAAGAAACTTTCACTGTTAGAGGAAAAGAAGAGAAAGTTCCCCAGAAATTCAGAAATCCCCTACCCTGCAAGACCTTAATGGCTGGTTTGGGAATTGACTCTGGTGTTTGCAGAAGACCGCTCGGTAAAATGTCTAAAAAAGGTGTGGAAATAGTCAGAAGTGCCGTAAAAACTGTTTTAGAAAGAAATCCTGAAATTCTAGAGCCAGTAGAAAATTTCTACGATGTAAATATTGAAGAAAGAGTTGGAAACGACGCTTTTTGGAAATTGCACTACTAGTGTGGTCTGTTAAAATTATAGAAATCAGTATTTCTTTCTAATTTTTACTTTGTATACTTACTCCAGGGATGTCTTATGCCTGTAGCACCATCCACAAAAGAGATAATCTTAGCGGTTGGCATAACTCTATTATTGATTTTTTTGGCAGTATACAAGTTTGGAGAAAGGTACGAAAAAATCTTGATGGAAGTGGCATCAAGACTGGATTTAAATTACAAGAGCGGCATTCTAAGAGGGAAACCCCGGCTGTGGGGGAATTATAGAGGCCATGATGTAAAATTAAGCTATGCTCAATACAGTTTTAGAGGAATAGTAGAACAATACAATAATTTTACGGTAAAATTAAGCAGAAATATATCCAATGGATTCACCGTAAATAGAAAAAGATATTATTTGAGATTAAAGAGTTCATTTGAGATTGGTGATCCATATTTCGATGAAAATTTTACGATTCGATTTATTCCCACTTCTTTGGATAAAGAATCTTTGTTCAAGGAAGAAATAAGGAAAATCTTAGATTTAAAAACTAGTCAAAAACTCTTGGAATTAGATTTGATAAAGTTCGAAGTATCATCGTCCGAAATTAGCCTTGAGACTAAGGCTTGGAATTTTGATCAAACATGGATAACTGATACTCTTAATTTTTGCGTCAATCTCGCAGAAAAGATAGAGAGAAGTAAATTATGAAATTTTGGAGAGAGAGCATGATAAAACTAGCGATACTGCATTTAACATGGAGGTGCAACCTTAGGTGTAAACACTGCTTTTCGAACACTTGGATGGGAGATGAATTAGAGACCGAAAAGGTCTTTGAATTAATTGATATTTTGTGGGAAACCGGCGTAGAAAAATTAAATTTTTCAGGAGGAGAATTTTTACTAAGAAATGACTGGTTAAAGATCTTTAACTATGCGATAAAGAAAGATTTTCAAATATATTTACAGACCAACGGCACTACCATTACTAGAGAAATTGCAGAAAATTTAGGTGAGGCGTTAGTTTTTGTTAGTTTAGATTATGTAGGTAATAGACACGACCTACTTAGGGGCAAAGAAAAAACATTTGATAAGGCTATACAGGCGTTGAACTATCTAGAAAATCCGTGGATAAGATCTACAATCTTCAACGATAACATAGAAGATTTAAAGAGAATGATTGATATTGCTTATGAAAATGGCTGGGGCTTCGCGGGTTTTATACTAGTGCCAATAGGTCATGGGCTTACGTTAGCGAATAAAGTACCTAATGCAAAACAGTTAAAGGATGCATATGAATACGCCTTAGAAAAAAGCAATCTTTATTCTAAGATTGTTATGAGAGATTTTCATTTCTTTCTCAACAATAAAGAAAGATTTGAGAAAAGGAAAAAAAGATTCAAAAGATTTGGATACTGTCCTGCTGGTAGATTTAGAGTCTCTTTAGATCCTTTGGGTAATGTTACTCCGTGTCCTTATATACAAAAACAAGCAGGGAACATACTCAAAGACGACCTAGATTCTATTCTAACTCGAACCGAAGAAATATCAGAAAAAATTAGAAGTACGCAAATAATGAAGTGCGGAGATTGTAAACACATAAATAATTGTAAAGGAGGTTGTTTGGCACATAATACGTGCATAATACGCGACTTGAAATATCTGCTAGTTTAATTTTGAGAGAATTTATTAGAAGTTATATCCCTCACAACTGGCTTTTCCATAAGTAAATGAAGGTAAAATTCCAGTGCAGACTTTTCCATTGTTCCTATGAATCCTTGCCATGAGAGATCTCCATGAATCCATTTCTTAACATTATGTTTGTTGGAGGAAAGAATTTTTAGAAAGTCCTGCCATCGGATTTCTTTTTCCTTTAAAATCTTATTCCAACCACATTGCGTCCAGAGATAGCTTGGAAGACCGCGAGGATTTAATACTATGAAGAATATGTCTGGTGTTGATGCTTTTCTAATATCTTCGACCTTCTTTTCCCAAAGTTTTTTAGGTTCTGGACATCTCGGTAAATTCATATTCTTCGCCAAAAATAAATAGAAATAAAGATATAATGCTTTCTATGATAGAAAATCCATCTCTATCAATATTTTTGCTGTTTATTTTTCTAGTCATTTCATTTTTTATAATTTTCACATTAACAAGGTTAATAAAAGATAGACTCGTGAGAAAGGATATTATCGGGGCAATTTTGGCTACAAGTCCGCTTTTCTTATTTTGGTTGTTTACTCTATTGCTTCTCATGGGTTCTCCATCCGGATTCCCGCTAAATGTAGGCACGCCGGTTTTAGCTTTTTTAGTCATTCTTACGATTCTTTTGCTTTTAATTCTTATTATTGGGTATATAATTGGTGTAAAATTTGGTGAAATAATTATAGAAGAGAAAAAATTCTTGTTTTAATGCAGTGTTTCAGCGATGAGATAATAGGTTATTATACCTTTGTACTTACCCCATTTCTCTGTAAACTTTCTTACCTCGTTCTCAGACATTATCTCATCTTTTCCATAAAATTGTGATATAGCCTTTCTCGCTCCTAAATCTCCTGCCGGATTTACATTCTCAAATCCGATGGAAGTAACCGTAATTAATTCCGCGCTCCATCTACCCAGCCCTCTAAACTGCGTCAATCTCTCAACTATTTCTTCGTGATCAATTTTTTTTAGAGATTCCGGATCAAATCTTCCTGAATGAACCTCTTTAGAGAAATCAATTATATACTCAGATTTTCTTCTACTCAACTTGCACTCCCTTAGTTCTTCTAAAGGTGCTCTAGCCAACTTTTCTGGCAAAGGAAATTCCCAGAATTCATTATTATTTATTTTAATACAATCTCCAAACCTTTTGATTAAGAGCCAAGTCATATGGTAAGCTACTCGAAGAGAAATCTGCTGCTGGATTATTGTTTTGATAACCGCCTCGTATACTGTGTTTGTTGAGGGAGGTATAAGACCGTAATGACTATCTTTTACTCTTTTCAACACAGGGTCTGAGTCCATAAAATCGTAGAGAGGCTTTAGATCATAGTCGGCGTTGAAAATTCTCCTGATTATATCAACAATTTTATTTTCTTCCGATATTGATATATCCGAGTAGATATTAGCCCTCAATTCTGGCTTTTCTGGATCTTCATTGAGTTCGATTTCTAGAGGTATTAACTTCTCTACGAGTCTTATCGCTCTCCTCCAGACTCCATTTTCGTAGATATATGGTTGCGGCTCTTTATAATCGTAGTTTTCGAAGTG